>ENA-OQDF01001189-OQDF01001189.1-human-gut-metagenome-genome-assembly--contig:-NODE-1189-length-10636-cov-1.715482_pt1 | contig 10636 bp, 17 predicted proteins | sample MGYA00242769_ERZ504597 | MGnify/ENA primary metagenome ERZ504597 (study PRJEB26092, sample SAMD00036305) | human gut metagenome | host: Homo sapiens | study: EMG produced TPA metagenomics assembly of...
CTTCCCGTTCCAAAAAACAAGATACGAAAAGAGCTTTCGGAACAAATTTTTGTAAGGGGCATCTTACCCCGGGAAGGATCATTACCACGAAAAAAAGCACGACTCACAATCTTACTGTTGCCGCCATGCTCAGCGCAGTGGCCTTTATCCTGATGTTCATTGAGTTTCCCATTCCGATGCTCATCCCGTCCTTCGTCAAGATGGACTTTTCTGACCTGCCGGCTCTGCTGGGTGCCTTTGCTCTCGGCCGGTGTACGGTGTGGTCATCAGCTTTATGAAGAACCTGCTGCACATCGTTATCAAGGGCACTTCCACTGCATGCGTGGGCGAGCTGTGCAACTTCATGCTGGGTGCGGTTTTCTCCGCTGTGGCAGGCGTTATCTATAAGCACCACAAGAGCCGCAAGACCGCCATCATTGGTGCTATTGCAGGCGCTGCAGCCATGGCTGTGTTCAGCGTACCGTCCAACTACTTCATCACCTATCCGGCCTATGTGCAGTTCTACCACATGCCGCTGGAAGCCATCCTCGGCATGTATCAGGCCATCCTGCCTTCTGCAGACAGCCTCATCAAGTGCCTTGTCATCTTCAATATGCCCTTCACGCTGGTCAAAGGCCTGCTGGATGCAGTGCTGTGCATGCTGATCTACAAGCCGCTGTCTCCCATCCTGCACGGCAGAAAGTAACTTGTTCTCCATCTTTTCTTCTTCTCAAATCATATAACCACAGCAAAACTCCCCGGTCAGGTCCCGCAGTGCGGTTCCCGGCCGGGGAGCTGTTATTTAGAGGAAAATATATCCGCCAGCGGTCGATCAGGCTAATGCCCCTTTGTCCAGCCATCTGCCGCGTACCAGCCGCACAAGGAACAGCACACCGCGCATGGTCAGCTCAAAACTCATGGCCATCCATACGCCCATCAGCCCAAAATGCGGAGCCAGCAGGGAAGCCAGCGTGAGCCGGATGCCCCACATGCTGACAAGGTTCAGCACAAAGCATCCCGTGCTGTCTCCGGCACCCTGCATGGCACCGCTGGCAACGATACTGGCACCGAACATCGGTTCGGCCAGTGCTTCAATGCGCAGCACCTGTGCGCCCAGCGCAATAACTGCCGCATCTGCGGTGAAAATACCCATCAGGTTTGGCGCAAAAATGTACATGCCAACACCGGTTAGCGCATGATGCCTATGCCCATGCCGGTGCACAGCCAGGCAAAGTTTTTGCCATATCCCGACGGTTTGCGCCCACGGCCTGCCCCACCAGTGCAAGGGATGCATCCTGAATGCCATAGCCTGCCATGTAGCACAGGCTTTCGGCGCTCACACCCAGACTGTTGGCAGCAATGGCGGTGGTGCCAAGGCGGATACGATGCGGATGAGCAGCACCTGCGCCGAGGAAAGAACTGCACGCTCTGCGGCCAGCGGTGCGCCTACCTTCCACAGGTTCTGCAGGCAGGCTTTGGTAATGTGCCAGGAGCCGGGCTTGCGGATGCACAGCGGGCCGTCCCGCAGCAGCAGGATGGCAAGGGTCAGCACACCGCTGATAGCGGTAGCAAGGGCGGTGCCAGTGCTGCGCCCGGTACCCCCAGCCAAGGCCCCAGACGGTCATTGTGCGGCCAAACACCACCATCTCACGGGTGGGATTGATAAGGCAGAAGTAAAGAATCACATCCAGCACGCAGGTCAGCACGCTGATAAGGCCCGGTGTCAGGCATCGCCGGAGGAACGCAGCATGGAAGAGTAGGTTCCCATGATCATCAAAAAGGGCAGGGAAGCCGACCAGATGGCAAGTAGGCCGATGCATCCGCCTGCAGGGAAGGGCCGGCGCCCAGCCATCCGGGCAGAAAACGGCTGATGCCAATGCCGAAGGCCGCAGCTGCAAGGCCCACCACAAGGTTGAAGATCATAGATTGGCGCAATACACCGCGTGCATCGTTCTGCCGGTCTGCACCCAGATACTGTGCTACCTGAATGGCAAAGGACATATATAGACCGGCCAGCATTCCATGCATGAGCCACGTGCTGGAACTGACGATGCCAATGGATGCCGTAGCAGATGCACCAATATGCCCCACCATGGCTGCGTCGATGTACTCCACCGCAGTTACCACGATCTGCTGCAGGATGGATGGGATGCTCAGTGTGAGCACCACCTGCATGGTGTGCCGTAGCGGCACCTGTTCGCCCCGGCGCATCTGCGCCGAAAGCTGCTCAAGAGAGATGGACATGAGTTCTCCTTTTATAGAAACAAAAACTTTTCGACAGACTGATATACTATTATAAGTGCGGCGCTGCAGAAAGTCAATCAAACGTGGATTTTTCTCCGGGAATGATTGATTTTTTATGGATAGCGTGATACACTTCTCTCACAAACATAAAAGAAAGAGGAACTTTGAATATGATCGAATTACTGCTTTCGGTCGTAGGACAGCGCGGTGTCGATGCTCTGGCATTCCTGCTGGCGTTTGCCCTTACGGCTTTGATGGACTCCGTTTTTCACGATAAGCTTCCGCACGACCATGGCCGCGAGTTTGCGGTGAACGGTGCGCTTTCCAAGGGTAAGGCCCGTGGTTCCGGCCTGATCTTCGTGCTGTGCATCGCACTGGTATCGCTGGCATTCCTGCCGTTCAAGGTGGAATACGTCATCTACAACATCCTGCTCATTGCATCCATGCTGTCCGGCTACTTTGACGATGCTGCTGAAACTGCATGGAATGAGTATAAAAAGGGTATCATTGATTTTGCCATTGCCATTGTTGCAGGTGTGACCTACCTCAACTTCAACGGCTGCGGTGTGAATTTCCTGCAGTGGAGTTTCACTCTGCCGTATGCTGTGTACCTGCTGCTGATCGTTATTCTGATCTGGACCAGCATCAATGTGGTCAACTGCACCGACGGCGTGGACGGCCTTTCGGCAAGTGTTGCAGTGGTGACCATCGGCACCTACCTGCTGGCCTATAAAACAGAGCTGGCCGAGTACGGCACCGCAGGCGTTGTGTTCATGGGTGCGCTGCTGGCCTATCTGTGGTCCAACGCAAAGCCGTCCAGCCTGCTGATGGGCGATGCCGGCAGCCGCGCAATGGGCTTCTTTATCGCAATGCTGTCCCTCAAATGCGGCCATCCGTTTGCCTTCCTGCTGGCAGCCATCGTGTTCATCGTGGATGGCAGTCTGGGCATCCTGAAGATCAGCCTGAAGCGCTTTTTGCACATTTCCATCCTCAAGAACACCCGCACCCCTCTGCACGACCACGCCCGCAAGAATAAGGGCTGGAGCGACGAGCAGGTGGTGGCCCGCTGGCTGATCATGCAGTGTGTGGCTTCGGCTTTGCTGCTGCTCATTGTCCGCGGCTAAAATATAGCAATCAAAAAAGACGCTTGGTCTTGTCTGAATATGTTTTCCCGGCAGGGAAGCATACAGCAGTGTATCAAGCGTCTTTTATTTTATAGTTCTATCATTCGTTACAGCCCGGCCTTTTTTGCTGCAGCCTGCACGACATGGCCCACCAGCACCGAGGTGGTCACAGTGCCCACACCGCCGGGTACCGGCGTGATGGCATCCACTACCAGCTCTGCTTCGCTGAACTTACGTCACCGCACAGCTTGCCCTTTCGTTCACATGGATGCCCACGTCTACCACGGTCTGGCCCTCACGCAGCAGTCGGCACCCACGGCACCCATCTTGCCCATGGCCACTACTACCACATCTGCTTCCTTGCAGATGGCGGGCAGGTTCTGCGTGCGGGAATTGCAGATGGTCACGGTGGCGTTCTCGCGGTCCAGCATCATGGCTGCGGGCTTGCCTACCACAAGGCTGCGGCCCACTACGACAGCGCGCCTGCCGGAAAGCGGAATGTTGTAATACTTCAGGATTTCAAGGCAGGCCTGCGCGGTGCAGGGAGCATAGCCGAGATCGGTATTAGTGAACACACCGGCCAGAGAATCGTCCGTGATGCCGTCAATGTCCTTTTCCGGAGCCAGCGCCGCACGCACAGTGCGGTCATTGAACTGCTTGGGCAGCGGACGGAACAGCAGGCATCCGTGGATGGTATCCTCTGCGTTCACCTCGGCGATCACCTTCAGCAGATCGTCCTGCGAAGCATCGGCGGGCAGAAGAAACTGCTTTACCTCCACACCCACCTTGCCGCAGCGGGCGATCACGCCGCGCTCGTAGGACGAGGTCGTCCTCCCGCTCACCCACACGCACCACGGCCAGTGTGGGAGTGATGCCTTTTGCCTTGAGCTGCTCACACAGCGCCGCATTGCGTTCGTTCATAGCGGCTACAACGGGTGCGCCCTTCAAAATCGTTGCCATAATACTTTTCCTCACTTATTCCGCAATTTGTTCGTCACGGATGCAAAAACAGCGTCTGCCCGCGACACAAATTCATCCAGCAGTTTGTCTGTTTTTGCGTCCAACGCAGCAGCGCGCTCACGGTCTGCCATCAGCTTTGTGTTGATGAACACATTCAAGCTTGCGGCCTGCAAGGCTGCCTTGCACAGAGCGGCTGCACAGCCTGCGTCCGAGACGGCCATCACGCTGCCCTTGGCGGCGTATTCTTCCACCAGAGCAATGCCCTCGGCGCACTTTCCATAATCTCAAGTGGCACGGCACAGGCGGCATCCAGCGCCTTTTCCAGCACGGCGGCTTGTGTGCAGCCTGCTCTGGTGTGTCCTTGGGCAGGCCGTAGGCCGCAGCCAGCGGCGCAAAGGCATCGGCATCGGCCTGCACCAGCGCTTCCAGCTCTTTGCGCAGGGCATCGGCCTTTGTGTTCAGGGCCTGAATGTCTGCTTCCACGGCGGCATATTTCTTTTTGCCGGTGGTCAGGTTGCCAACCATATTGCCCAGCGCTACACCGGCAGCACCCACCAGCGCCGCCGTTCCGCCGCCGCCCGGCGTGGGTGCTTTGCTGGCCAGCTCTGCGAGAAATTTCTCACAGCTCAGCTTAGTCATTTCCATTTGTAAATACCCCTCTCTGTTACATAGCATCCAGCCGCTGGTCGTGCTCGTCTACGGCAGCATGGTCCACCCGCTGTGCCTCAAATGCAATGCCGATCTTCACCGCGTTTTTGCAGCGGGGAAGATACCGGTCGTAATAGCCTTGCCCATGCCGACCCGGAAGCAGTCTGCATCAAAAGCCGTGCAGGGTACAAGGACCAGATCCAGCGCTTCCGGCAGCAGAATCTCCGACCGGCTCAGGATGGGGGTGCGGATGCCGTACTGTCCCATCTCCCAGCCGTCCGGGCCGGGCACAGCGGCTGTAAGGGAATACGCCTCGCCGCACACCGGATAGGCCAGCGTTTTGCCTTGCGCCTGCGCCTTTTCCACAAGGGCAGAAAGGTCGGCTTCGGAACCAAACGCTGCGTACAGCAGGATGGTCTGCGCGTTCTGCACGGCAGCCAGCTGCCAGAGGAGTGCGCACAAAGCGGCATTTGCAGCCTTGCGTTCTTCCGGGCCGAGAGCCTTGCGTGCGGCACGGCCCGCTTTGCGCTGGGTCTGCTTTGCTTCACTGACCGTCACCAGAGAACACCTCGCTTCATCTGAAGGTTGACTGACTTGAAAAATATACAAAAACGACACTGCATTTTTATACAAGTATAATAAACACTTCAGACGAAAAAAGCAAGCCTTTTGGCAAAATGGAAGTTGAAGATTCTACAGCTTTCTGCTATGATAAAAGAAAGCAATTCGGTTCGTGCGCGGAGCAGGGTGGCTTGAAGAGATCCAGAGATCCGGGGCTTTCTCCGGAAATTGAGAGGGGTAGAATATTATGTACAATGAAATGATGGACACCATCGGTCTGGTCAATACCGTTGATCCGGAGTTGGCCGCAGCATGGATCGCGAGCTGAACCGTCAGCGCCAGAACATTGAACTGATCGCCAGTGAGAACATCGTCTCTCCCGCCGTCATGGCCGCAATGGGCAGCATCCTGACCAACAAGTACGCCGAGGGCCTGCCCGGCAAGCGCTACTATGGCGGCTGTGTCTATGTGGACGAGGTGGAGAACATTGCCATCGAGCGTGCCTGCAAGCTGTTCGGCGCAAAATATGCCAATGTTCAGCCCACTCCGGTGCACAGGCCAATCTGGCAGTTTATTTTGCTCTGCTGGATCTGGGCGATACTGTCATGGGCATGGACCTGTCTCAGGGCGGCCATCTGACCCACGGTTCTCCGGTAAACATGTCCGGCAAGAACTATAACTTTGTCTCTTACGGTGTCAATGCCGACGGCGTGATCGACTATGCTGAGCTGGAAAAGCAGGTTAAAAAGGTGCGCCCCAAGCTGATCGTGGCCGGTGCGTCTGCATATCCCCGTGCCATCGATTTTGAGAAGATTGCTGAGATCGCCCACGCTATGGTGCATATCTGATGGTGGATATGGCCCACATTGCCGGTCTGGTGGCAGGCGGCTATCACCAGAGCCTGTGCCGTATGCTGATGTTGTTACCACCACCACCCACAAGACCCTGCGCGGCCCCCGCGGCGGTCTGATCCTGACCAACAATCCCATTCTTGCAAAGCGCATCAATTCTGCCGTGTTCCCCGGCCACCCAGGGCGGCCCGCTGGAGCCATGTGATCGCCGCAAAAGCTGTCTGCTTTGGTGAAGCACTGAAGCCGGAGTTCAAGGAATATGCCCGCAAGATCGTGGAGAATGCACAGGCTCTGGCAGCAGAGCTGCAGGCACGCGGTGTCAAGCTGGTATCCGGCGGCACCGACAACCACCTCATGCTGATCGACCTGCGTGACGAGGAGTGCACCGGCAAGGAGCTGGAAGCACGTCTGGACAGCGTGCACATCACCGCCAATAAGAACACTGTCCCCGGCGAGACTCGCAGCCCGTTCGTGACTTCTGGCGTGCGTCTGGGCACCCCGGCTGTTACCACCCGCGGCATGGGCGTGGCCGAGATGAAGGTGATCGCGACTGCATCGCCGATTGCATCTGGCACTACGACGAGAAGAAGGACGAGATCAGTGACCGTGTGCTGAAGCTGACCCGGGATTTCCCTCTGTATCAGTAAATATCGCATTGTTTGAAAGAGGAAGCGCCTTCGGGTGCTTCCTCTTCCTTTTGCTGGGTTTGTGTTACCATAAACGCAAAGACAAAAGGAGAAATGACCATGAAGCGTACAGGGCTGTTACATCTATATTACGGTGATGGCAAGGGTAAGACCACCGCTGCATGGGCCTTGCTTTGCGGGCCATGGGCAGCGGAAAGCGGGTGGTGATCCTGCAGTTCCTCAAAGGCGGCAAAAGCGGCGAGGTGCCGCTGCTGGAACAGCTGGGTGCAAAGGTGTACCGCGGCAAGGCGGGGCAGAAATTCGTGTTCCAGATGAACGAAGCGGAAAAGGAAGCCACCCGCCAGCTGCAGAATGCGAACCTCACAGCTGCCATGGCCGACCCTGCCGACCTGCTGATTTTGGACGAAGCGGGCAGCGCATGGGAACTGGATATGGTGGATAAAGCCTGTTGCAAAAGGCTGTGCTGGAAACGCCCGGCAGAGCAGGAATGCGTGCTTACTGCCCATGCTGCGCCGCAGTGGATGCTGGATGCCGCCGACTATGCCACGGAGATGAAGTGCCACCGCCACCCTTATCAGAGGGGAGTTTCCGCCCGGCAGGGCATTGAATACTGACCACGGCAGCAGGATACCGGGTGCATGAGTGAAAAGCGCAAAACCGGGATGGGGTATTTATCATCTTGCATTTAGCCCACTGGTGTGATATGATGAAGACAAGAAATCATGCGTGCATTTTCTGAGCAGACCCACCACAGAACAGGGAACCGCTCCGCACCGCTGCCGGGCAGTTCCCGACGGCGTTTTGTTTGAAACTACGGTTAGCGCTTCCTAACAGATTCTGCGTCAACGGGCCGATGCGCGCAGAAGATCTGGAGGGGAATAAAATGATTGAAACGATCGTAAAAGTAGATGGTATGATGTGCGGCATGTGCGAGAGCCATGTCAACGAAGCCGTGCGCAAGGCCTTCCCGGAGGTGAAAAGGGTGTCGTCCTCGCAGGCAAAAGCCCAGACGGTGATCCACTCGGAACAGCCGCTGGACGAGCAGAAGCTGCGGGATGCCATCAATGCAACCGGCTATGAGGTCAAGGGCGTAAGCAGTGCACCTTACGAGAAAAAAGGCTTTTTCTCGTTTTTGAAAAAGTAAGCAAACCTTAACACACATAAGGGAGGCGTATCTGGATGAGGATTCTGGTTTACGGTGCGGGCGTTTTGGGCTGCGAGCTGGCCCATGTGCTGATGCAGAACAAAAGAACGTTGTCACGCTGCTTGCACGCGGAGAGTGGAAGGAAATGATCGACCAGAAGGGTTTGGTCATCCGCCACTGGGTGCAGCGCAAGACCACAACGGAACGGATCAAAACCGTGGACACTCTTGCCCCGGATGATTATTATGATCTCGTCTTTGTGGTCATGCAGGCGGGCCAGCTGCCGGATGTGCTTCCTGTGCTCAAGGCCAACAAGAGCCAGTATTTTGTGTTTGTGGGCAACAACCCGCAGGCAAAGCAGGTGCTGGAATTCATGCAGCGCCCGGCGGATAAGATCGCATTCGGCTTTCAGGGCACGGCAGGCCGCCGTGAACACGACCATGTGGTCAGTGTGTACGCCAGTGCTGGCATGACGGTGGGCGGTGCCACAACTCCGCTTTCTGGCACCTTCCGAACCCGGCTCAAGACCGCCTTTGACGGTGCAAAATACAAGCTGACCTTCTATGGCGATATGGATGAATGGCTCAAGTGCCACATTGCATTCGTTCTGCCGGCGTGCTATGTGTGCTATGCCTGCAACGGCGATCTGCACCGGGCCACCAAGCAGCAGCGCGGCGCCATTCTGGATGCCGCCTATGAAGCCTGCCTGATGCTCAAGGATGCGGGCATCCCGGTGAACGATGCCAACAACACCGATAATTTCCAGCCCGGCACATCGGCCCGCCGTAAGATGGAAGCGATGGTGTTTACCATGACAAAAACACCGCTGGGCAGATTGTGCGTTTCGGATCACGCCATGCACGCAGTGTCCGAAATGAAGTATCTGGACGAAGCGTTCGATGCTCTGCGCAGGCAGACCGGCACGGCAATGCCCATGTGGGAAAAACTACGCAATGAAATGCCATCGTGGGATAGCCTGCAGCAGAACCGGAAAGCAGCAAAATAAAAAAGAAGCAAAGGCACTGCCGCTCCTGTTTTGGGTGCGGCAGTGCCTTTTTGTTTGGGTCTCATTTATTCCAGAAGTCCTGCAGGGCAGCGGCCAGTTCTTCGCAGCTGCGCAGATAGCGGATATGCCGCCAGTGAGGAGGGAACAGTCGGATGTATTCCTGCTGGGCAAACCGGTCGTCCAGCAAAAGCACCGCACCTCTGTCTTCCGGCGTGCGGATCACGCGCCCTGCGGCCTGCAGTACCTTGTTCATGCCGGGATAGCGGTAGGCATAATCAAATCCGGAGCCGTTCTGTGCGTCATAATAACGGCGCAGCATTTCCTGCTGCGGATTTACCTGCGGCAGGCCCACACCCACAATGGCGCACCCGATCAGGCGGCTGCCTGCAAGATCAACTCCCTCACCAAAGATGCCGCCCATCACGCCAAAGCCCAGAAGCGTTTCGGCCGGGTCCGGCACAAACTGAGCCAGAAATTCAGCCGAGCGGCATCATCCAGCCGGCTTTCCTGCACAAGGGTGCGAATGCCCGGGTATCGTGCTGCAAAATCTTCGTGTACCTGCCGCAGATATGCGTAGCTTGGGAAAAAGGCAAAGTAGTTTCCTATTCTGGCCTGCACCAGCTGGGCCAGTGCATCCGAAACTGCCTGCACGCTGGCTTCGCGGTCGCGGTAGCGGGTAGAAATATTCGGCAGGCAATACAGCCCCAGATTTTCAGCCGGGAAGGGACTGTCCAGTGCGACGGCACGTGCATCGCTGCAGCCCAGAACACTGCGGTAGAACGAGGGCGGAGCCAGTGTTGCACTGAACAGCGCTGCGCTGCGCCCTGCGGCAAGGCTGGCATCCACAAAAGGTGCCGGGTCCAGACACAGCAGCTGCAATTCAAGCTCTCTGCCGCGCGCGGTAAGCTGAGTGACAAAGTGGCTGTCGTATCGTTCGGCGGCACGGGTGATGTCCTGTACAGCAAAATAAAGCTCCAGCAACTGTGCATGTGCTTCGGCATCCGGGTTCGCTTCCAGCCAATCCTGCAAAGGTGCCTGTACGGCCCGCAGCGGACTGAGCAGGGCAGAGGGCGGCTCCTGCAAAAATACAGTACTGTCCTGTGCATACAGCGGTTCGGGCAGTTCCAGTGCGGGGGCAGTGTTTTCAGGCAAAAGACTGGTCTGTGCCGGGTCTGCGGCATCGGTCTGGCTGCTGTGCCGGGGTGCAAGCTGTATGCAGGCTTTCCGGGCTTCCCGCAGGCTTTGTCTGCTTTGGTCAGAGCGGTCTTTAAAGCACTTTTGCCCTTGCCCAATGCGCGTTTTGCCTCGGTCAGGCTGCTTTTACAAAAGCGTGCAGAATACATTGCTCTGGCTCTGTCGGGCAGATTATGTGCTTCATCGACCAAAAACAACCAGTCGCCGGAAGAATCAAAGAACCGTTTCAGGTGCACCACCGGATCGAACAGGTAATTGTAATCCCCAATGACCACATC
>ENA-OQDF01001190-OQDF01001190.1-human-gut-metagenome-genome-assembly--contig:-NODE-1190-length-10635-cov-1.332318_pt1 | contig 10635 bp, 15 predicted proteins | sample MGYA00242769_ERZ504597 | MGnify/ENA primary metagenome ERZ504597 (study PRJEB26092, sample SAMD00036305) | human gut metagenome | host: Homo sapiens | study: EMG produced TPA metagenomics assembly of...
TCATAATTTTCAATAGCAAACATTTTCCAGTACGTGCAAAACCTGTCTGCACTTCGTCAATGATCAATAAAATATTGTGTTTTTCTAAGATTTCTTTAAACGTTTAAAATATCCTTTGGAGGTACTACAATACCTGCATTACCTTGGATAGTTTCACAAATCATAGCAGAAACATTTCCAGAAGTTGCATAGCTGATAATATCTTCTACAGCATTTGCACAAGCATAATCACATTCTGGGAATTTTTTACCCATTGGGCAACGATAACAATAAGGGTTTGGTGCAAATGAATACCACCTACAGGATTTAGATCAGTTCTCCACATGCCGATACCAGTCAATTCATAGTGAGTTTTGTTCTACCATGTAAACCATTGCGAAGAGCTAATAATTCACTTTTTCCATTATAAATATTAGCTAAAAGTAAAGCACCTTCATTTGCTTCTGTTCCTGTAGAACAAAAGAAGATTTTTGTAATCTGCCTGGTGTTACTTGAGCTAATTTTTCAGCTAAATTATAAATATCTTCTGTTAAATAGATATTGCAAACATGTTGTAGAGTCTGTACTTGTTTTGCTACTTTTTGCGTAATTTCAGGATTGCAATGACCGCAGTTTATAACAGATACACCAGCAAAACAATCTAAATATTTTTTGCCTTCATGGTCATAAAGATATTGCATTTCACCTTTTACAAATTGAGGAGGATTAGCAAAGAAATGACCTAAACAAGGCATGATATATTTCTTTTTCTTTTCAAGACATTTTTCAGGACCTAAATACTGAGACATAATATACTTCCTTTCATTATTTTTATATTTTCTAATGTTATGTATAAATAATATTGATAATAAACATTAGAAAGAATTGTCATTAATATAATAAGCCATAAAGCCTAAAATAAAAATGACAATTCTAAAATGACTATGAATAATTAATAAGATTTTTTATGACGATAAACACCAATACCAACTGGACGAGGACTTACTTCTTTGATTTTTTCGATCATATCGTTATTTTTGCCATTATCAATAGCGTCGCGATAAATTTTAGTCAACATACCAGTAACTTCTGGTGTATAATCTTGAGCTTCGATACGAAGAGTATCTGCTCCCATTAATTTATCAATATAAGGAAAAAGACATAAATCATTAGTAAATAAAATATGAATTCTACCAAATTGGTCTACACGCATAGAATGTTTTCCGCCAACTGTATCCAATAAAGCAAAATGTTTATCATTGAATTCTGGATTAGTAAGTGGGTCATATTTTAAATTCAATGCAGGAATATTTGTATCAGAAATCATAGCTTCTACATTACCATGAACAGTGATTGTCATTGGTAATTTACTACTTTCAACTAAAGTTTTTACTTGAGCATAAGGCAATTCATAAGAAGCTGTTGCATTTACAATGCCATTTTCTTGTAAAAATTCTGTAGCTACATGATTAAATACATTGAAACTATGGTCAGCATAATAGGTAAATCTGTAAGCTCACGTACAATAGTAGCTGCGCCTAAATTTCCTACCATGATACCATCTGGTTTTATTTCATTTAAATCATGACATAATTGTTCTAATTCACTACATTGATCTTTTAAGTTGTTCTAGGAGTATTTGACTTATTACTTTTGCCCCAACATTATGAGCTTCTTGTAAAATAGTTTTTATATCTCCTAAAGTCCATGGAGTATGTGGACGATAAACTTCACCTGCTACATAAAGAATGTTAGCACCATTAGCTAAAGCTTCACGAGCATGTGCTAAAGTTGCAGCTTTAACAGCAAGTTTTGGTTTATTATCAGCAGTTTTAATAGCTTCTAAATCATTGAGCCATTCACAATCTAAATCTGCTTCTTTTGCTGCATAACTGAAAAATCTTGGTTCGCGTTTTCCAGTATAGCCAATAGCTCTACTATCAGGTTTATCCATAGCAAAACAAGTGGAATAATCACGTACACGATTTTCAAAAAGATTTTTCCAATCTTCTTCATTTACATGATAACCAGCAGGGTCAGCTACATAACTATCAATAGCACGGCGATAAATACTTACAATATTTGCCACGAAATCAGCACTACGCATACGGCCTTCAATTTTAAAAGAATATACACCAGCTTGAATTAAATCTGGAATATTTCTATACATACACATATCTTTTAGTGCTAAACGATAATCGCCATCTGTTGTAGTTTCTTGTTCTTGACCTGTTTGTTCATCAATGATTTTATATGGCCAACGACAAGCTTTCATGCAACGACCACGATTACTACTATTAGCAAATAAAACGCCAGAATGAATACATTGTCCACTTTCAGAAATACACATATCACCATGAACAAAATATTCAAGTTCAAAATCGCTATCTACAGCTTTTAATTCACTGAGTTCTTTTAAAGACATTTCACGGCTAACAACAACACGACGAATGCCATATTCTTTTAATTTTTTTATAGCAGCATTATTATGAGAATTCATCATGATAGATGCATGCATAGTTATATTCAATCCAAGTTTTTTCACAATTTGAGCTACAGCTAAATCTTGAATTAAAATAGCATCTGGCTGTATTTCATTTAAATAAGTCAAATATTCTTCAAGCTCTGGAATTTCTTCATCACTAATTAAATTATTAATAGTAATATAAAGCATTACTCCATGAGCATGAGCATATTCTACAGCTTTTTTTAACATTTCATTATCAAAATTAGCGTCTGATTTGAGCATACGCATATTAAAATGTTTTCCACCCAAATAAATAGCATCAGCCCCAGCATCAATGGCAGCTACTAATGTTTCCCAATTGCCAGCTGGAGCTAAAAGTTCTACAGACTTTTTATTTAATAACATTAAACAATCCTCCAAATAAATAAACTACTATAAGTATAACATAAAATTTTATGCTTTTAAATTAATAACATTTATTATTAAATAGGCTTAATCCCATTCACGTTCCGCTAATGCTTCTTCTAAATTGATTGGTAAATGAAACCATTGAATAATATATTCTAAATTGCGAATAAGACATTCTCTAGCTATATTATCATATTCGCTGTCATTATCGAGAAATTCATATTGCAAACTATTGGCATTTTGAATTAAATCATAAATTTTATCACCAACATCTGCCATATTTTTTGGTTTTTGTTCCACAAAATTAATAAAATCTTCTAATAAATATTTGATTTTATCAATCAAAAAGTCTGGATAAAAACTATCCTCGTATAATTCCTCTAATAAAATATACTGGTCATCAAAACTGTCCATTTAATAAAAAATATCCCTCCAATAAATAATTATATTTGATATTATACAATATATTCTAAATTAAAGCTAATTTTCTTAAAAATAATCCCGTTTATTTTGTTCGGAAACCTGAACATTTTGCTTGATTATTTAGGATAGATAGAGTATAATTTATATATATTTCTAGATAAGATTTAAAAAGCAGGTGATTTATTCCCATGGATAAAATGGATAAAGTACAAGCACTAGAAAGTGCTTTAAAACAAATCGAACGTGATTTTGGTAAAGGCTCCATCATGAAATTAGGTGATGTTTCTGCTAATATGAATATCGAAGTAATTCATACTGGCTGTTTACCACTTGATGCAGCTCTTGGTGTTGGTGGTGTTCCTCGCGGACGTATAGTAGAAATCTTCGGCCCTGAATCTTCTGGTAAAACAACTGTAGCACTTCATATTGTTGCTGAAGCACAAAAAACAGGTGGTGTGGCTGCATTTATCGATGCTGAACATGCTCTTGACCCAGTTTATGCCAAAAAATTAGGCGTAGATATCGACAATTTATTGATTTCCCAGCCAGATAACGGTGAGCAAGCCTTAGAAATCGCCGATGCACTCGTTCGCAGTGGCGCTATTGATGTAGTAGTTGTTGACTCAGTAGCAGCACTTGTTCCAAAAGCAGAAATTGAAGGTGATATGGGCGATTCCCATGTTGGTCTACAAGCTCGTTTAATGTCTCAAGCTATGAGAAAATTAACAGGTATCATCAGCAAATCTCGTACAACAGCAATTTTCATCAACCAAATTCGTGAAAAAGTTGGCGTTATGTTCGGTAATCCAGAAACTACAACTGGTGGTAGAGCTTTAAAATTCTATGCTTCCATTCGTTTAGATGTACGTAAAATCGATACAATTAAACAAGGCAATGACCCTGTAGGTAGCAGAACAAGAATTAAAGTTGTAAAAAATAAAGTAGCTCCTCCATTTAAACAAGCTGAATTTGATATCATGTATGGTGAAGGTATTTCTCGTGAAGGTAGCTTAATTGATATGGGTACAGCTTTTGAAATCTTAGATAAGAGTGGTACATGGTATTCTTATCAAGGCACTCGCTTAGGTCAAGGTAAAGAAAACGTAAAAGCATATTTAAAAGAACATGCTGACACAGCATTAGAAATTGAAAATAAAATTCGTGAAAAATTATTTGTTCAAGAAGAACAAACTGAAGAAAAAGTTGAAGAACCAACTAAAAAATCTAAAGTAACGGCTGATAATGAAACAGCAAAATAATACAAAAACAGCACTTATTTATGCTGTTGATTATTAGCTACAAGACCTTATAGTACCCAACAATTAATTACAAAATTAAAACGCAAAGAATATGCACCAGAGGAAATTCAAGAAGCCATTAATCGCCTAACTGCTCGACATTATTTAGACGATACAGATTTATGCCAACGTCAATATCAAGCATATATCAATGAAAAACATCGCAGTATAAAAGCTATTAAATATAAGTTAATGGAAAAAGGATTTTCTCAAAGTGATATTCAAAATGCTCAAGAAGAAACAGATATTGATGAAATAGATTATGAATATACTGTTTGTTTGCGATTATTAAATAGCCGTTATACTCCTAGCAAAGCTGACAAATTAAAATGTCAAGGCTATCTTTATCGCAAAGGATTTAATTACTCAGCTATCCGCTTAGCAATCGAAGATTTCTTTTATAACCCTTAATATAAATTTATCCCCCAAAATACTCATCTATTTTGGGGATTTTTAATTGAAAATTATCTTTGTTTAATTGAGTTTTTGCCCAAAAGATTTTTTAGATTATTAACTACAGTTTCACTGCCATCAATCCAAAATTCTCGATTGCCTTTAATCATTTTTTTACTGCTCATAAAATACATATAAACAGGGCAAGGGCCAGCATTTTCTTGCAATGTTTCTGTTATTTTACTAAAGAAAGCATTATCTTCTTGCTCTGGTTTTACAATAATACAAAATTCTGGTGTATAATCTTCTAAACCAATCACTTTATCAGCAATGATTTTATTATTATCATCACTTTTATCTAATTTTCCTCTAACTACAACAGGAATATCTGGCACTAAATAATTGATATTATCATAAAATGTCTTTGGAAATACAATGACTTCTACTACACCTAAAAAGTCTTCGATTTCTAAAAGCACATCATATCGCCTTTTTTTGTAGTTACTCTTTTTGCTTTGCGAATAATTCCTGCTACAGAGATATATTTACCGTCTTTTTGTTTTTCCAGACTTTCAATCGTAGTCAAATACTGTATCTTTTCTCTATATTCTTCTAGTGGATGCCCTGTGATATAAAAGCCTGTGATTTCTTTTTCCATATTTAATAATTCTATTTTAGGAAATTCCAGCATTTTAGGCATTTCCAATTTATCAATACTTTCTTCTTCCTCCATAAAATCACCAAATAAATCCATCTGTCCACTAGCTAAATCTTTTTGACGTCTAGAGCCTAAATCCATAGCTTGGTCTAAAACAGCCATATATTGAGCACGATTATAACCTAAAGAATCAAACGCACCACATTTTATGAGATTTTCTAAAGCTCTTTTATTGATACATCTACTGCTAACTCGTGAACAAAAATCCTCTAAAGATTTAAATAGACCATCTTTCTCGCGGATATCTACAATCGTTTTTAAAGCATTTTCACCTACATTCTTCACTGCAGCTAAACCAAAACGAATACTATTTTTATCTACAGTAAATGTATCACGACTAGCATTTATATCTGGTGGCAAAATATCAATTCCCATATGTTTACATTGTTCAATATATTCGCCAATTTTATTACTTGTCATCAAGCTAGTCAAAATAGCCGCCATAAATTCCTGCGGATAATGAGCTTTTAAATATGCTGTTCTCCATGACACAAGTGCATAAGCAGCACTATGAGATTTATTAAAACCATAATCGGCAAAATGTAATAATAAATCAAAAATAGTTTCTGCGAGTTTATCATCTACACCATTATCTTTAGCACCTTTAAGAAATTTTCTTTTGTGACATCAAGACATCATGCTTTTTCTTACCCATTGCACGGCGTAAAATATCCGCTTGCCCCAAAGTAAAACCAGCTAATACTTGAACTATCTGCATAACCTGCTCTTGATACAAAATCACGCCAAAAGTTTCTTTTAAAATTGGCTCCAAATCTGGATGAATATATGTTACTTTTTTTCTGCCATGTCTGCCATTGATGAAATCCGTTACCATGCCACTGCCTAAAGGCCCTGGTCGATACAATGCCATAACAGGAATTAAATCAGCAAATCCCGTTGGTTGCAAATCTTTTACCAAGGTAGTCATGCCAGCAGACTCTAACTGAAATACTGCTCCTGTTTCTCCTCGACAAAGCATTTGCGAAGTCATTTCATCTTCAAGTGGAATTTCATCTAAATTTATCTCTATACCGCGATTATTTTTTATATTTGTCAAAGCATCAGCGATAACTGTAAGCGTACGTAATCCCAAAAAGTCCATTTTCAATAGACCTAATTCTTCAACACAATCTTTATCATATTGAGTTACAAATGTACCTTCAGATATCTGAATAGGTACATAATCCGTAACAGGATCTTTAGAAATAACTACACCTGCAGCATGAGTTGAAGAATGGCGTGGCATACCTTCTACATCTTTGGCAAAATCAATTAATTTACGAACTTCAAGATTTTCTTGATATAAAGTCAACAACTCTGATGAATCTTTTAATGCTTTATCCAAAGTCATGCCTAATTCTTGCGGAATTAACTTTGCTATCTTATCCACTTCGTTATAAGGCATATTCATGACACGACCAACATCTCGCACTGCACCTTTTGCCGCCATCGTACCAAAAGTAATTATCTGTGCTACATGGTCATCGCCATATCTTCTTTTTACATATTCAATAACTTCATCTCTAACGAATATAACAAAAGTCAATATCTATATCTGGCATTGTTACACGTTCAGGATTTAAAAAACGTTCAAAGAGTAAACTATATTTCAATGGGTCAATATCTGTAATTCCTAAAATATACGCTACAATACTACCAGCTGCCGAACCACGACCAGGCCCTACCGCTATATTTTGACTGCGAGCAAAATTTATAAAATCCCATACAATCAAAAATAACTATCATAGCCCATGCGGTGAATAATAGACAATTCATAATCTAACCTTTGTTGTATTTCCTCTGTAACTTCAGCATATCTATTATGAATTTTTCCTTACACAATTTATGCAAATACTGTTCATCAGTCATACCTTCTGGCAAAGGAAAGTTTGGTAAGTGTAAATGACCAAATTCAAAGCTTACATTACAACGATTTGCAATTTCCAAGTATTTGTAATAGCTTCTGGTGTATCTTTAAACAAAGCAAGCATTTCAGCACCAGATTTTAAATAGAAGTCATCATTATAAAATTTCATTCTATCCTTATCATCTAAAGTTCTACCTGTTTGTATACACAAAAGTACATCATGAAATCATTGTCTTCTTTTTTATATAATGTATATCATTTGTAGCCACTAATTTTAAATCATATTTTTGCGCTAAACTGATTAATCCTTTGTTTGCCTTAGCTTCTTCAGGAATTTGATGATTTTGAATTTCTAAAAAGAAATTATCTTTGCCAAAAATATCTACATATTCCTGCACTAATTTTTCCGCACGTTCCATATTATCACGAATAATTGCTTGAGGAATTTCGCCCGCTATACAACTGCTCAAACAAATAATACCTTCGTGATACTGATGCAATAAATCTTTATCTACACGAGGTTTATAATACATACCTTCAATATTTGCTAGAGAAACCAATTTAATGAGATTTTGATATCCCTTATTATTTTCTGCTAACAAAAATTAGATGATAATAACGTGTGCCTTCCACTTCAAAATTATCAAAACGAGATTTTGGTGCTACATAAACTTCACAACCAATAATAGGCTTTATTCCTTGTTTCAAAGCTTCTTTATAAAAGCAATCGTTCCATACATAGTACCGTGGTCAGTGATCGCTTATAGACTTCATGCCCAATTCTTTTGCGTGTGCAATTAATTTTTTTACTCTACTAGCACCATCTAATAAGCTATATTCTGTATGCACATGCAAATGAGTAAAATCTACATGATTTTCAACTACAGTATTTACATCAGATTTTTCTAATTTCATTATGACCTCTCTTTCTAAAAATAATAAAATATCTTCAAAAATAAAATTAAAGCTAATATATTAAGTAAAATAATTTTAACATATGATTATTATAAAGAAAATAAATCTATACCAAATATAAAAGCTTCTTTTTCTTCATTAAAATAACAATATAAAAAGAAGATAATTTAAACATTCCATCAATTATCTTCTAATATAAAAATTTATGATTTAGTTTTATTTTTCACTATGTTTACAAATTATTGATAAACTATATTTTTATTTTCCATCAACTAGATAATAAGCCATAATATTTACTTATTTAACTCATTATTTTCAAAATAAATAGCATAATACCTTGTTTTTAACTATTATTTATCATTATTAATATTTTAATCTACCTATTTTTTATCATAATCATCATTATAATTATTCAGATTAACATTTTTATTGATATTATATATTTTGAGAAATGCTTTTTCGTGTAATTTTCCATTACACAAACACCTCTTTTCAATATATTTTGTCTTTATTTTATCACAAGTATTATGTAACATAAATCTATTATTACTAATAAAATATATTTCTACCCAAAATATTGTAAATATGTTATTATATACATATTAATTTATAAAGAAGGTGTTTAAATGGAGTTATTGAATTCATTAGTCGGTCAAATCAATGATATTTTATGGAGTTATGTTTTAATTATTTTACTTATTGGTGCTGGTATTATTTTTACTATTCGTACAAAATTTGTACAAATAAGATTTATCAAAGAATGATACGTCTTATTGCTGGCGATGCAGGCAATAAAATGGAAGGACAGCAAATTTCTTCTTTCCAAGCATTCTGTGTAAGTACAGCATCTCGTGTAGGTGTTGGTAATATTGCTGGTATCGCAATTGCAGTAGTTCTCGGTGGTCCAGGTGCTATCTTCTGGATGTGGATTATTGCTATCTTAGGTTCTGCAACTGGTTTTGTGGAAAGTACTTAGCACAGATTTACAAAGTACCTCGCACTGATAGCAATGGCTATCTTGGTGGCCCTGCTTATTACATTAATAATGCACTTCATAGCCCTAAAACAGCTGTATTCTTTGCTATCTTAATCAGCGTTACTTATGGACTTATCTTCAATTCTGTACAATCCAATACAATTTCCTTATCTTTACAAACTGCATTCAATTTTGATGCTACTATGATTGGTATTGTTATTGCTGTATTCTCTGGAATTGTAGTATTTGGTGGTTTACATCGCATTGCTAAAGTTACTGAATACATGGTGCCTATCATGCTGGTATTTATTTACTTATCGCTTTTGCTATCACTATATATAATATTTCAGAATTACCAACTGTTTTATCTGTCATATTCAAAGATGCTTGGGGTATTGAATCTGTAGCTGGTGGTAGCTTCGGTGCTGCTATCATGACAGGTATTAAACGTGGATTATTCTCTAATGAAGCTGGTATGGGTTCTGTTCCAAATGCCGCAGCTACTGCTGAAGTAAGTCACCCTGTAAAACAAGGTCTTATCCAAGCTTTGGTGTATTCGTAGATACATTATTTATCTGTACTGCTTCTGCTTTTATCGTATTATTCAGCAGTGATTATCAAGCAACAGGTTTAACTGGTATTCAGCTCATTCAATACGATTTAAGTTTATATTTTGGTGATATCGCTACAACTGGTATAGCTATTATCGTTTTATTATTTGCATTCACTTCCATTATAGGTAACTACTATTATGGAGAAATCAATATAAAACACTTGTCTGATAACCCATTATATTTAAATATTTTCCGTATTCTTGTTGTAATTATGGTATTCTTCGGCTCTGTTGCTGAATTAAGCTTAGTTTGGAATTTAGCAGACTTATTCATGGCTTTAATGGCAATCACAAATATCATTGCTATTTTACTCTTAGGCAAATATGCTTTTATTGCTTTAGATGATTATAACTCAACAGAAAAAACAAGGTATTAAAGATCCTGTATTTAAAGCTAGTATCTTACCAAAACAAGACGGTATTTATTGGTGGAAAGATGACAATAAATAATTATTAAACATAAAAAGACTTGATTTTAAAATTTATAAATCAAGTCTTTTTTTATATCACAAATAAATACAACTTTACAATTTATTACGCAAATAACAAAAAGTTATAACATTACAATAATAAAAATA
>ENA-OQDF01001191-OQDF01001191.1-human-gut-metagenome-genome-assembly--contig:-NODE-1191-length-10634-cov-10.323213_pt1 | contig 10634 bp, 10 predicted proteins | sample MGYA00242769_ERZ504597 | MGnify/ENA primary metagenome ERZ504597 (study PRJEB26092, sample SAMD00036305) | human gut metagenome | host: Homo sapiens | study: EMG produced TPA metagenomics assembly of...
TTCAGGAAGTGAAGACACGAGGCGCGTTTGTCATGGCGGTAACGACCGTTGGCAATACAGAAGTGGAAAAGTAGCCGACTACGTAGTTTACCTGCCGGAGACAAATCCGATTTTGCAAACTCCCTGGCGATCATTCCGCTGCAGCTCTTTGGCTACTACGTATCGATCGGCAGAGGCCTCGATGTGGATAAACCGAGAAACTTGGCGAAATCGGTTACGGTAGAATAAAAACCGCAGCATAAAATTCCTCTTTTTTCAAAATTATCACAGTTTCAACACAATTCTAACGTACAATAGGCAGTAGAAAATGAAGAAAGAAATAAGAGCACTGTGTATTGGTGCCTGAGATAGAAAAGAGAAAGAGGGATCAGCCATGAGTGAAGAATTCAAAAAAGAAGAAATAAATGGTGAGGCAGCAGAGGAAACCAAAGCTGCAGAGCATACAGAAGAAGTAAAAGCAGAAACGACAGCAGAGCAGAGTGCGGCAGAGACGGAAAAACCGCAGGAAACCGCAGAAGCGCCGAAGGCGGAAGAAAAGAAAACGACAACCTACAGCTGGGTGAATCCGAAAATCAGCGGAAAGACCGGCGAGGAGAATAACAGCGCTTCCTACACCGGAAAACCGGACCCGTCGGAGGCAAAGGCAGAGCAGACATCTTCTGCAAAGACAGAACATTATCAGTACCAGTCACAGACACAGAGTGCTCCGAAGCAGGAAAAACCACAGTTTTCTGCCGTTCCGCAGCCGCAGGATCACAAAAAGAAAGCGAAAAAACCAATGTCAGCCGCAAAAAAATGGGGCATGACACTTGCCATGGCAGCGTGCTTCGGACTCGTGGCAGGCGGTGTTTTCATTGGGACTGCAGCAGTCGGTACGAAAGTGATCGGTACAGCAACAGAGCAGAAGCAGGAAGTTACAATTCCGACGACCACCACAACAACGGCAGCAGACAGCAGTGATACCTCCGATACCGTAAAAGCAACCGGCGAGATGTCCGTGAAAGATGTTGCATCGAGTGCGATGCCGTCTCTGGTAGCAATTTCTACGACAACGGTGGAAGAAGTTGAGACATTCTTCGGAACCACAAGCCAGGAAGTTCCTGCAAGCGGAACCGGAGTTATTGTCGGACAGAACGACGATGAGCTCCTGATTGCGACAAACAACCACGTTGTCAGCGGTGCGACGTCTCTTTCCGTCAGCTTTATCGACGATGAGACGGTAGAAGGCCAGATCAAAGGTACCGATGCGGACAATGACCTTGCTGTTGTTGCAGTAAAACTTTCCGACATCAAGGACGAGACAAAGAGCCAGATCAAAATTGCCGTGATGGGAAATTCCGATGACCTTGAGGTCGGTGATCAGGTTGTGGCAATCGGAAATGCACTGGGAACCGGCCAGTCCCTGACGAGCGGATATATCAGTGCAAAAGACCGTACGATCTCCAGTCAGGATGAGAGTACCGGCGAGACGATTACTTCTGAGGGACTGATCCAGACCGATGCAGCCATCAACCCTGGAAACAGCGGCGGCGCCCTTCTGAACATGAACGGTGAGCTGATCGGCATTAACGAAGCAAAATACAGCTCCACACAGGTCGAGGGCATGGGCTTTGCGATCCCGATTTCGAAAGCGGAGCCGATTCTGCAGAACCTGATGAACCTGACAACAAGATACAAAGTCAGCGATGATAAGGCCGCTTATATCGGAATCAACATGGCGGATGTCAGCGCAGATGTTTCCCAGAACTACGGTATTCCGACCGGTGTCTGCATCATGAGCGTTGTGGACGGCAGCCCGGCAGCCGATGCGGGCTTCAAGAAAGGCGATGTTATCACCACGTTTGATGGAAGAAGCATCTCGAACGCCAAAGGCTTAAAAGAGACACTGACCTATTATGCGGCAGGCGAGACCGTAGATGTCACCGTACAGCGTGCGGACAACGGTGAGTACAAAGAAGTAACACTGACGCTGACCCTTGGCTCTGCAGCAGATATGCCGCAGACGAGCGGAAGCAGCAACGGAACCACAAACGATGGAACCGGAAGCTCCGATCAGAATGACCAGGGTATTCAGAATCCGTTTGGCAACAGATAAAAACTCGAAATAACTATTTCCTAAGAGAAAAAAGACGGACAGCACAGGAATATGAACGCCTGGCTGTCCGCCTTTTTTCTGCATTTTTTGATATAATTTTTTGAATTCGTAAAATTCTTAAAAAAGTTGGTAATTTTTAAGAAGTTTTTACTTGTGACCCTATGGCTTTTGGGCTATAATCAAGCTAGACCAAGCGATCTATTACAGAAAGGAATTTGAAAAATCATGTCAGAAGAGAAAGACAGAGTGGACGGTACCGCGGACGAAACGAAGGCGGAAACAAAAAGCTCTGACCATCATACAGAAGATACTTATGAAAAAGTCTGCTTCATGTGCCGCAGACCGGAGAGCAAAGCCGGAAAGATGATTACCCTTCCGGGAAACATCAATATCTGCCCGGACTGCATGCAGAAGAGCTTTGATACCATGAACCAGAACCCGGGCCAGATCAATGAGATGATGAATAATATGAACAACATGCCGAATATCGGCATGCTCGATCTCTCCGGGCTTTCCAACCAGATCCCGAACCGGCAGCGGGTAAAGAAAAAAGAAGAAAAGAAGAAAACAAAAGAATTTTCCATCAAGGACATTCCGCCGCCGCACCGGATCAAGGCGATGCTTGACGAATACGTCATCGGCCAGGAACGTGCAAAGAAGTCATGTCGGTTGCCGTTTACAACCATTACAAACGTGTCTTTGCACCGCAGGACGGAAATATCGAGATCGAAAAATCCAACATGCTGATGATCGGACCGACCGGTTCCGGAAAAACGTATCTGGTGCAGACACTGGCACGCCTCTTAGATGTGCCGCTTGCCATCACGGACGCCACATCCCTTACCGAAGCGGGTTATATCGGCGATGATATTGAAAGCGTGGTATCTAAGCTTTTAGCGGCCGCAGACAACGATGTGGAGCGCGCGGAGCACGGTATTATCTTCATCGACGAGATCGACAAGATTGCGAAAAAGAAAAATACAAACCAGAGAGACGTCAGCGGAGAAGCCGTACAGCAGGGAATGCTGAAGCTCCTCGAGGGCAGCGACATCGAAGTTCCGGTGGGAGCCAACAGCAAAAATGCGATGGTTCCGCTCGAGACCGTCAATACCAGAAACATTCTCTTTATCTGCGGCGGTGCCTTCCCGGATCTGACGGACATCATCAAGGAGCGTCTGAACAAGACAGCTTCCATTGGCTTCCAGGCGGATCTGAAGGACAAGTATGATGGGGATAAGAACCTGCTGTCACAGGTGACCTTAGAAGACCTTCGGACTTTCGGTATGGTGCCGGAGTTCCTTGGCCGTCTGCCGATCGTATTTACGCTGGAGAGTCTCAATGAGGATATGCTGGTCGAGATCTTAAAAGAACCGAAAAATGCGATCCTGAAGCAGTATAAGAGACTGCTCGAACTCGACGAGGTGAAACTGGAATTTGATGATGATGCACTTCGCTCTATTGCAAGAAAAGCGCTGGAAAAAGATACCGGTGCGAGAGCACTCCGTTCGATCATCGAGGATTTCATGCTGGATATCATGTATGAGATTCCAAAGGACAGCAGCATCGGAGAGGTTATCATCACAAAAGACTATATTGAAAAGACCGGCGGGCCGACGATTCTCCTGCGCGGCCAGGAAGTTCCAAAGTTAGAGCAGAAATAAGGTAACTGGAAAACACAGCGGAGCAGACGTGAAACTGGCGTTTTCTTGAAATAAGAGATAAGAAAGAGAGGGTTTTAACTATGGCAGAGGATTTTTTGGAAATTTAAGTAAAACACTGAAAAAACAGTGGATACTGTGGGAAAGAAAACAGATGAATTCGTAGAAATTCAGAAGATCCGCACCCGTCAGCATGCGCTCGAGGATCAGATTGAGAAGAATTACCAGGATATCGGACAGATCATCTACAACCGCTATTTGAACGGCGAAGCATTCGACGAGAATCTTGCCGGCTTCTGCAAAGATATCACCGATCTGGAAAAAGAGATTGCAGACTGCAAGGAAGATGTGGCAAACAAGAGAGGCCGCATCGTATGCCCGGCCTGCGGCGCAAGTGTTCCGAAAGATGCAGCTTTCTGCATGCGCTGCGGTGCTGCTATGCCGGAGAAGGAAGATGAGCCGGAGGATGCCGAGTTTGTACACGTAGAACCGGAAGAAAAAGCAGAAGAAACCGAAGCAGCAGCGCCGGAAGAAGAGCCTGAAAAAGAAGCAGAGGTACCGGAAGAGGAATGATCTGGACCCTGCTGCCGGGAGCGGTTTTCCTTGCAGACGGATGCCTGAAAAAGAAGGCAGAAGAGGAGTTAAAGGAAAATGAGCAGATCCCGGTCTGCAAAGGACATATTGTCCTGCGGAAATGTCATAACCGCGGCGTAGCGGGCGGCGGCTTCGCGGACAGCACGAAGAAGGTGGAAATTCTCACCTTCTTTTTGCTGTCCGGACTGTGGGCGCGTCTCGGAGCGCTGGCGGGCAGACGTAAGTGTAAGGCGAAGAAGCTTGGGCTTGCGCTTACGATTGGCGGCGGCATGTCGAACTGGTATGACCGGCATAAGAGAGGTTACGTGACCGACTATGTCAGCTTCCGGTTTGGACCGGAGAAGTTCCGCAGACTTGTGTTCAATGTTTCTGATTTCTGTATTTTCTTCGGACTTGCGCTGCTGACGGCAATTTCCTGCCGGGAGTCCAGGTGATGCAGGATCTCACGAAAGCCCTGCGGATGGCGGGCTTTTCGGGGGCAAAAAAGAAAATTTGAATTTTTTGAAAAAATTTGAAAAAAGCTGTTGACAGATTCGGAATCATCTGGTAATATATGTTTTGTTGAGCGGCACATGAGAGCTGCAAGACAAGAAATGCAGGAGTGGCGGAATTGGCAGACGCGCAGGCTTCAGGTGCCTGTGGTCGCAAGATCGTGTGGGTTCAAGTCCCATCTCCTGCATTATTTTTCGCTTTGCGTATCAAGAATTGGTCCGGTGGACCAATTCGGATTGCCCTGATGGGAAGTGTGAAAACTTTCCGTCAGGGTATTTTATTTTTCCAGAAAAGAAATTTCCGTAATTCGACAAAAATAGTTGAAATGTTTCCCTGGTTGTGATAGAATCTGAAAGATTAAAGTATGAGATGCATATTTCATACAAACTCAAAACCGAACGAAAAAGAAAGGAAAACGGTGGAATGATGAAAGCTTTTCTAATCTTAGAAGACGGGCATGTCTTTACCGGAACCAGCATTGGTTCACAAAAAGAAGTGATCAGTGAAATCGTATTTAATACATCCATGACTGGATATCTCGAAGTGCTGACCGACCCATCCTATGCGGGACAGGCAGTATGTATGACGTATCCTCTTATTGGAAACTATGGAATTTGTTATGATGATCAGGAGTCCTTAAGACCCTGGCCGGATGGCTATATTGTAAGAGAATTATCCCGTCTCCCCAGCAACTTCCGTTGCCAGGACACCATTCAGAATTTCCTGAAAAGTTCGATATTCCCGGAATCGCCGGAATCGATACTCGTGCTCTCACCAAAATTCTTCGTGAAAAAGGTACCATGAACGGTATGATCACGACCAACGAAAATTATCACCTCGATGAAATTATTCCAAAATTAAAAGCGTATAATACCGGAAAAGTTGTAGAAAAGGTAACCTGCTCTGAAAAATCAGTTTTAAAAGGAGAAGGCTTTAAAGTTGCACTTCTGGATCTTGGCGCAAAGAACAACATCGCACGTTCCTTAAATGAGCGCGGATGCGAAGTGACCATTTATCCGGCGCTTACTACAGCAGAAGAGATCCTCGCCGCAAATCCGGACGGAATCATGCTGTCCAACGGCCCTGGAGATCCGAAAGAGTGCGTATCCATTATCAAAGAGATTAAAAAACTGTACGATTCCAATGTACCGATCTTTGCAATCTGTCTTGGACATCAGCTGATGGCACTGGCTACCGGCGCAGATACCCACAAGATGAAATACGGCCACCGCGGCGGAAACCACCCGGTCAAGGACCTTGCAACCGGAAGAGTTTACATTTCTTCCCAGAACCACGGCTATGTCGTAGATACCGATACCCTGGATCCGAATGTGGCAGTTCCGGCCTTTGTGAACGTCAACGACGGCACCAACGAGGGACTCAAATACGTCGGCAAAAACATCTTTACCGTACAGTTCCATCCGGAGGCATGCCCTGGCCCGCAGGATTCCGGATACCTGTTTGATCGATTCCTTGAGATGATGGGAGGTAACAAATAATGCCAAAGAATCCGAATATTAAAAAAGTTCTGGTTATCGGCTCCGGTCCGATCGTCATCGGACAGGCAGCAGAGTTCGACTACGCAGGAACACAGGCGTGCCGTTCCCTGAAAGAAGAGGGAATGGAAGTTGTTCTTCTGAACTCCAACCCGGCAACCATCATGACCGATAAAGATATCGCAGACCGCGTTTACATCGAGCCGCTGACCGTAGAAGTGGTAGAGCAGCTCATCCAGAAGGAAAAACCGGACAGCGTTCTTCCGACTCTGGGAGGCCAGGCAGGACTGAACCTTGCGATGGAACTCGAAGAAAAAGGCTTCTTAAAAGAAAACAACGTACGCCTGATCGGTACCACAGCACAGACCATCAAAAAAGCAGAGGACCGTCAGGAATTCAAAGATACCATGGAAAAAATCGGCGAGCCGGTAGCGGCATCCCTGGTTGTCCATGATGTACAGGCTGGTATCGATTTCACCAACAAGATCGGTTATCCGGTTGTACTGCGTCCGGCTTACACCCTCGGCGGAAGCGGCGGCGGTATCGCTTACAACGAAGAAGAGCTGATCGAGATCCTCTCGAACGGACTCCGTCTTTCCCGTGTCGGCGAAGTACTCGTTGAAAGATGTATCGCCGGATGGAAAGAGATCGAGTACGAGGTAATGCGGGACAGCGTAGGAAACTGCATCACCGTCTGCAACATGGAGAACATCGACCCGGTCGGCGTTCACACCGGAGACAGTATTGTCGTAGCACCATCAGACCCTGGGAGATAAAGAGTATCAGATGCTGCGTACTTCTGCACTCAACATCATCACCGAGCTTGGCATCACCGGCGGATGCAACGTACAGTATGCGTTGAATCCGGACAGCTTCGAGTACTGTGTTATCGAGGTAAATCCGCGTGTCAGCCGTTCTTCCGCACTGGCTTCCAAAGCGACCGGTTATCCGATTGCAAAGGTTGCTGCAAAGATCGCACTTGGCTACACTCTGGATGAGATCCCGAACGCCATTACCGGAAAAACCTACGCAAGCTTCGAGCCGATGCTGGATTACTGTGTTGTAAAAATCCCGCGTCTGCCGTTCGATAAGTTTATCAGTGCAAAACGTACCCTGACCACACAGATGAAGGCAACCGGTGAGGTTATGAGTATCTGCAACAACTTCGAGGGCGCGCTGATGAAAGCCATCCGTTCCCTGGAACAGCACGTAGATTCCCTGATGTCCTATGACTTCAGCCACTTGTCCAAAGACGAGCTGATCGAAGAGCTTCACATCGTAGACGATATGAGAATCTGGAGAATCGCAGAGGCGATCCGTCAGGGCATCTCCTACGACGAGATCCACGAGATCACCAAAATCGATGTATGGTTCATCGATAAGCTGGCTATCCTCGTTGAGATGGAGCAGGCATTACAGGCCAAAGAGCTGGATGAGGATCTGCTGCGCGAAGCAAAACGCCTTGAGTTCCCGGATTACCTGGTGGCAAAACTGGCAGGAAAGACCGAAGAAGAAGTAAAAGCGTTAAGAAAACAGTATGATATCACCGCAGCTTACAAGATGGTAGATACCTGTGCCGCTGAGTTCGCAGCAACCACACCGTATTACTATTCCGTATACGGCGGCGAAAACGAAGCTGTCGAGACAAACGACAGAAAGAAAGTCCTCGTCCTTGGTTCCGGCCCGATCCGTATCGGACAGGGTATCGAGTTTGACTTCTGCTCCGTACATTGTACCTGGGCATTCAAGAAAGAGGGCTATGAGACCATCATCATCAACAACAACCCGGAGACCGTCAGCACCGACTTCGATATCGCAGATAAACTGTATTTCGAGCCGCTGACACCGGAAGATGTAGAAAATATCGTCAACATCGAGCATCCGGACGGAGCCGTTGTACAGTTCGGCGGCCAGACTGCGATTAAGCTGACCGAAGCACTCCTGAAAATGGGTGTGCCGATCCTTGGAACATCTGCAGAGAACGTAGATGCCGCAGAGGACCGTGAGCTGTTCGATGAGATCCTGGAGCAGTGTGAAATCCCGCGTCCGAAGGGACACACCGTATTCACTGCAGAAGAGGCGAAAAAAGCAGCCAACGAGCTCGGCTATCCGGTACTCGTCCGCCCGTCCTACGTCCTTGGAGGACAGGGTATGCAGATCGCCATCAGCGATGAGGACGTCGATGAATTTATCGGCATCATCAACCGGATCGCACAGGAGCATCCGATCCTGGTTGATAAATATCTGCAGGGCAAGGAGATCGAGGTTGATGCAGTCTGCGACGGCACCGATATCCTGATTCCTGGTATCATGGAGCACATCGAGCGCGCCGGCGTTCACTCCGGAGACAGTATCTCCGTTTATCCGGCACAGAGCATCAGCCAGCATGCAAAAGACACCATCGTAGAGTATACGAAACGTCTGGCAAGATCCCTGCATGTCATCGGTATGATCAACATCCAGTTCATCGTATGCGGTGAGGATGTTTACGTCATCGAGGTCAACCCGCGTTCTTCTCGTACCGTGCCGTACATCAGCAAGGTAACCGGAATCCCGATCGTGCCGCTGGCAACGAAAGTCATCCTTGGCCACACGATCCGCGAGCTTGGCTACGAGCCGGGTCTGCAGAGAGAGGCAGATTACATTGCCATCAAGATGCCGGTATTCTCCTTCGAGAAGATCCGCGGCGCAGATATCGCCCTTGGACCGGAGATGAAATCCACCGGTGAGTGCCTTGGTATTGCAAAGACCTTCAATGAGGCTCTTTACAAAGCATTCCTCGGCGCCGGAATCAACCTGCCGAAATACAAAAACATGATCATCACCGTAAAGGATGAGGATAAAGAGGATATCGTTCCGATCGCACAGAGATTCCAGGCTCTCGGCTACAAGATCTATGCGACGAGAAATACCGCGAAAGCCCTGAACGAGAACGGCGTCAATGCGATCCGCACCAACAAGATCGAGCAGCCGTCCCCGAACCTGATGGACCTGATCCTCGGCCACAAGATCGACCTCGTCATCGATACTCCGTCCCAGGGTGTTGAGCACTCCAAAGACGGATTCGTCATCCGCCGGAACGCGATCGAGACAGGTGTCAACGTACTGACCTCTCTGGATACCGCAACCGCACTCGTAACCAGTCTGGAAAATACAGATGTGAAGAAGCTGACCCTGATCGATATCGCAACGATCGACAAGAGATAAGCATGATAGAAGCATAAAGCAAAGAAAAGCTCTCTGCTGCAGAAACAAAGCGGCAGAGAGCTTTTTTGGCCGAATGTGGGTTTGAATGGATTTTACAAAAAAGAAAACGTGACGCGCTTGTGTTTTTAGCATAAGTATGATAGATTTTTAATAGAATGCCAGAAAAGGGCATCCAATTCAAAAAGAGAAAGGTACATATCGTATGAACATCATTGAGTGGTTAAAGGTTATCCTGCTGGGTATCGTAGAGGGCATTACCGAGTGGCTTCCGATCAGCAGCACCGGCCACATGATTCTGGTAGATGAGTTTATTAAGCTGAATGTGACAGCTGATTTCAAGAATGTTTTTGAAGTTGTCATCCAGCTCGGTGCAATCCTTGCGGTTGTCGTCATCTATTTCTGGGATCTCTGGCCGTTTCATGGCAAAAGCAAAGCGAAAAGCAAGAGCTATTTTGCCAATCCAAGCGACAACAAGGTCTTTGCAGGGATTCAGAACTTTGTAGACAATTACTGTTATCTGGACAAAATTATCATGTGGTTCAAGATTGTCGTATCGTGTCTGCCGGCAGCCGTGATCGGACTGGCATTCAACGACTGGATCGAGGCCCATCTGATGAATTACGTGATCGTAGCACTGATGCTGATCATCTATGGTGTCCTCTTCATCATCATTGAGAATTACAACAAGACGAGAACACTGTCTGCAACAAAAATCAAAGAGATTACCTGGAAAAATGCGCTGTATATCGGTGTTTTCCAGCTCCTTTCCATCGTACCGGGAACTTCCCGTTCGGGAGCAACCATCATCGGCGGTATCCTGCTGGGATGCTCGAGAGAGCTGCATCGGAGTACACGTTTTTCCTTGCCGTTCCGGTTATGTTTGGCGCGAGCCTTTTAAAACTGGTAAAACACGGCTTTGCCTTTACCGGTGTTGAGGTGGCGATCATGATCGTCGGCATGCTGGTGGCATTTGCGGTATCGATTTTGCCATCAAATTTCTGATGCAGTACATCAAGAAGCACGATTTCAAAGCCTTCGGCTGGTACCGTATCGTACTCGGTGTGATTGTGCTGCTGTATTTCGTAATCAAAA
>ENA-OQDF01001192-OQDF01001192.1-human-gut-metagenome-genome-assembly--contig:-NODE-1192-length-10634-cov-3.452936_pt1 | contig 10634 bp, 16 predicted proteins | sample MGYA00242769_ERZ504597 | MGnify/ENA primary metagenome ERZ504597 (study PRJEB26092, sample SAMD00036305) | human gut metagenome | host: Homo sapiens | study: EMG produced TPA metagenomics assembly of...
GTTTTTGATAGTCATATTTTTTAACTGTGAGTGGTGTGAAATATGCTGGTAATTGCTTTTCATTACGTCTTTCCTCCTGAATTTTCTGTTGGATCTATAATTGTTCAGTGCTTAAGCTGTGGCTGAATTTCTTTGATGTGTTAATTATATAACGGGATAATCCATAAATCTAATTGATAATTCGTGCTATATAATAAAAACATCTATGGTTTTGCTGAGACTTTTATACCTGTGTAGTCGGATTCGCAGACAAGTGAGTGGTATAGTTGCTTCAAACACACACTGGTTTGCGGGAGAGGGTGAAATACAGGACAATACAAAATAACCGTAATACCCTCTATTAAATAGGAAGAAATGCTCAAAAAAACAAAATTTGGAGAAACCTGACAAATTTTTCTGCTATATTTTTAACGAAAATGACAAATAAATGTTGAAATTTTCTGCCGGAAAAGGTAAAATTAAAATCGGCTAAATTTTTGGGTTAACTTTTAAATATTCTCATAAAGATGGAGGGCAAACAAGAATGAGTAATGCAACACAAAGCTTAGCAGGCACAAGAATTACTTCTTTGCTTGACGCAAACAGTTTTGTCGAAATCGGACAGGGTGTAACAGCCAGATCCACAGATTTCAACATGACTGCAAACAAGGCACCATCTGACGGTGTTATCACCGGATATGGTGTGATCGATGACAAACTGGTTTATGTATACAGCCAGGATGCATCTGTATTAAACGGTACTGTTGGTGAAATGCATGCAAAGAAGATCACAAGACTTTATGATCTTGCCATGAAACAGGCGCTCCGGTTATCGGACTTGTTGACTGTGCAGGTATCCGTCTTCAGGAAGCAACAGACGCACTGGAAGCTTTCGGACAGATCTATCTGAAACAGACACTGGCATCCGGTGTGATCCCGCAGATCACAGCAATCTTCGGAACATGCGGCGGTGGTATGGCAGTTATCCCGTCCCTGACAGATTTCACATTCATGGAATCCAAAAAAGGAAAAATGTTCGTCAACACACCAAACGCACTGGAAGGAAACAACACAGACAAATGCGACACAGCAGCAGCTGATTTCCAGAGCAAAGAGACAGGTGTGATCGATGGCGTTGGTACAGAGGATGAGATTCTTGGCCAGATCCGTTCCTTAGTATCACTTCTTCCTTCTAATAATGAAGACACAGACAATTACACAGAGTGTACAGATGATCTTAACCGCGTATGCGCAGATCTTGCAAACTGTGCAGGTGACACAGCAATTGCACTTTCCCAGATCGCTGACAACGGTGAATTCTTCGAGACAAAAGCAGACTATGCAAAAGACATGGTTACAGGCTTTATCCGTTTAAACGCGCTACAGTAGGTGCTGTTGCAAACAGAAGTGAAGTATATGACGCAGAAGGCAAGAAAACAGAAACATTTGACGGAAGCATCTCTGCAAGAGGCGCAAGAAAAGCAGCAGATTTCGTGAAATTCTGCGACGCTTTTGATATTCCGGTACTTACACTTACAAACGCAACAGGCTTCATGGCAACCTTATGCAGCGAGAAGATGATGGCGAATCCGTAGGTGACTGGTAGCTGCATTCGCAGACGCAACAGTTCCGAAGGTAAACGTAATCATCGGCAAAGCTTACGGTACAGCTTACGTGGCAATGAACAGCAAATCTATCGGTGCAGACCTTGTATATGCATGGGATAACGCAGAGATCGGTATGATGGATGCTTCCCTGGCAGCCAAGATCATGTACGCAGATGCAGATGCTGCTGAACTGAATGAAAAAGCTGCTCAGTACAGAGAGCTTCAGAATGGTGTTGCTTCCGCAGCAGCAAGAGGCTATGTTGACACTGTGATCAGCCCGGCTGACACAAGAAAATATGTAATCGGTGCATTTGAGATGCTGTTCACAAAGAGAGAAGATCGTCCGTCTAAGAAACATGGAACGGTCTAAGCGGGGTGACGCATATGAAAATGATCAAAAAATAACTTCTGTATTCATGACATTTCTCGTAATGGCTGCGCTGGTGATCGGCAGCACCTCTGTGGTATTTGCCGCAGATAAGGTTGATGATACTGTTAAGTCCACACTGGTAACTACAGCAGAAGGACTGACAGATGCCATTGTCCAGCTTAAAGATGAAGAAATCGAGAATTACATGAGTTCAGGAGATGACTTTACAACAAGTGCCATGCAGTCCTGGCAGACATCCAAGGATGAACTTGGCGCAAAGAAGGACAGCAATGGTGAAACTACTGTAACTTTCAAAGATGATCAGTACACAGTTACTGTTCCCCTTAAATTTGAGAAAGCAGATGCAAACTTTGTATATGTCTTTGACTCACAGGGAACACCGACTTCCATGTCTGTAGATGTACAGTATGGTATGGGCAAGACTCTTCAGAGAGCAGGTCTTAATACTCTGATGGGTATTGGAACTGTATTCGTAATGCTGATTTTATTAAGCCTTCTGATTTCTCTGTTCAGATTCATTCCGAATCCGGAAGCAAAGAAAGCAGCAGAAGCAAAAGCTGCCAAAGCTGCAAAAGAGGCAGAGGCAGCAGCCATCGCACAGGCAGCACCTGCACAGGCAGAAGAGAACCTTGCAGATGACGGAGAGCTGGTAGCTGTTATTGCAGCAGCCATCGCAGCAGCAGAAGGAACTACAACAGATGGCTTCGTAGTTCGTTCCATCCGTAAAGTAAAAAGAAATAGAAGATAATTGTCATTTATTTAGGAGGATTTTAAAATGAAAAGCTATACAATTACAGTAAATGGTACAGCATATGAAGTAACTGTTGAAGAAACAGGAAGCGTATCCGCTCCTGCAGCAGCTCCAAAAGCAGCACCTAAGGCTGCACCTGCAGCAGCTCCGAAAGCAGCAGCTCCTGCAGCAGGTGTCGGCGCAGTAAAAGTAACTGCTTCCGTACCTGGCAAAGTTGTCAAAGTAGCAGCAAGTGTTGGACAGGCAGTAAAAGCCGGAGACAGCGTAGTTATTCTTGAATCCATGAAAATGGAAATCCCTGTAGTAGCTCCTCAGGACGGTACTATCGCAAGCATTGATGTTGCAGAAGGTGCCTCTGTAGAAAACGGAGATACTTTAGCAACAATGAACTAAGACGGGAGGTAGTCAAATGTCTTATGTAACAGAAACATTGTCCAACCTGATTCACCAGACAGCATTCTTCAATCTGACATGGGGCAATTACCTGATGATCGCAGTAGCCTGCGTATTCCTTTATCTTGCTATCAAGAAAGGATTTGAGCCGCTTCTGCTTGTTCCTATCGCATTCGGTATGCTGCTTGTAAATATCTATCCGGACATTATGGCAAACCCGGAAGATATGTCCAATGGTGTAGGTGGACTTCTTCATTATTTCTACATCCTTGATGAGTGGAGTATCTTACCATCCCTGATCTTCATGGGTGTAGGTGCCATGACAGACTTCGGTCCGCTGATTGCAAACCCGATCAGCTTCCTGATGGGTGCTGCGGCACAGCTTGGTATCTATGCAGCTTACTTCCTTGCAATCTTCCTTGGATTCAACGGAAAAGCAGCAGCAGCTATCTCCATCATCGGTGGTGCTGACGGCCCGACTTCCATTTTCCTTGCAGGTAAACTTGGACAGTCTGCACTGATGGGACCGATCGCAGTGGCAGCATATTCCTATATGTCACTGGTTCCGATCATCCAGCCGCCTATCATGAAACTCTGCACAACAGAGAAAGAACGTAAGATCAAAATGGATCAGCTTCGCCCGGTTTCCAAACTGGAGAAGATCCTGTTCCCGATCGTTATCACAATCGTTGTCTGCCTGATTTTGCCTACAACAGCTCCGCTGGTTGGTATGCTCATGCTTGGTAACCTGTTCAGAGAGTGCGGTGTTGTAAAACAGCTGACAGAAACAGCTTCCAATGCCCTGATGTATATCGTAGTTATCCTTCTGTACATCCGTAGGTGCTTCCACAAGTGCAGAAGCATTCTTAAACGCAGATACTCTGAAGATCGTAGTTTTAGGTCTTGTTGCATTCGCAATCGGTACATTCGGCGGATGTATGCTTGGTAAACTGCTCTGCAAACTGACTCATGGAAAGATCAACCCGCTGATCGGTTCCGCAGGTGTATCCGCAGTACCTATGGCAGCCCGTGTATCCCAGAAAGTGGGTGCAGAGGCAGATCCTACAAACTTCCTTCTGATGCACGCAATGGTCCGAACGTTGCCGGTGTTATCGGTACAGCCGTAGCAGCTGGAACATTCATGGCTATTTTCGGTGTATAATTGAATGAAATGAGTTCCCTGCTTTTATTGCGGATGCAATAAGCAGTGGAACAGCTATTCGATATAGAGCCACAGGGTATGACAACTGTCTGAACCCTGAAGTAATATTGGCTGAGTTATTGAGAACAAAATGATCAGTAACGAACAAACTATAAAGGAGATATAATAATGGCAGAATTAGAGAAAAAACCTGTTAAAATTGTGGAAACCATTCTCCGTGATGCTCATCAGTCCCAGATCGCAACACGTATGACCACAGAACAGATGCTTCCGATCGTAGATAAACTTGATAAGTCGGCTATCACGCAGTAGAGTGCTGGGGTGGTGCAACATTCGATGCATCCCTTCGTTTCCTCCACGAAGATCCATGGGAAAGACTTCGTAAATTACGTGACGGCTTCAAAAACACAAAACTTCAGATGCTTTTCCGTGGACAGAACATCCTTGGATACCGTCCATATGCAGATGACGTTGTAGAATACTTCGTACAGAAATCTGCTGCAAACGGAATCGACATCATCCGTATTTTTGACTGTCTCAATGACCTTCGTAACCTTCAGACAGCAGTAAGCGCTGCAAACAAAGAGAAGGCTCATGCACAGGTAGCTCTTTCCTATACATTAGGAGATGCTTACACACTGGAATACTGGACAGACATTGCAAAACGTATCGAAGATATGGGCGCTGATTCCATCTGTATCAAAGATATGGCAGGTCTTCTCCTTCCAAACAAAGCTACAGAGCTTGTAACAGCATTAAAAGAAACAGTTAAGATCCCGATCGACCTTCATACACATTACACCTCAGGTGTAGCTTCCATGACTTACTTAAAAGCAGTAGAAGCAGGTGTGGATATCATCGATACAGCAATGTCTCCATTTGCACTGGGAACATCCCAGCCTGCAACAGAGGTTATGGTTGAGACATTCAAAGATACACCATACGACACAGGATTTGATCAGAAACTTCTCTCCGAGATTGCTGACTACTTCCGTCCGATCCGTGACGAAGCTCTTGACAGCGGACTGCTCAATCCGAAGAACCTTGGTGTTAACATCAAGACTTTACTGTACCAGGTACCGGGCGGTATGCTCTCCAACCTGACTTCCCAGCTGAAAGAACAGCACGCAGAAGACAAATTCTACGATGTTCTCGAGGAAGTTCCGCGTGTACGTAAAGACCTTGGTGAACCGCCACTTGTTACTCCGTCTTCCCAGATCGTTGGTACACAGGCTGTATTCAACGTACTCATGGGCGAGAGATACAAAATGGTTACAAAAGAAACAAAAGATATCCTGTTAGGAAAATACGGCGCAACTGTAAAACCGTTTAATCCGGAAGTACAGAAGAAGTGCATCGGCGATGAGAAACCGATCACCTGCCGTCCTGCAGACCTTCTTGACAACGAGCTTGAGAAACTTGAGAGCGAAATGGCTCAGTACAAGGAACAGGATGAGGACGTATTAACATACGCACTGTTCCCACAGGTAGCTATGGATTTCTTCAAATACCGTCAGGCTCAGAAAACAAAAGTTGACGAGAAAGCAGCTGACAAAAAGAACGGAGCATATCCTGTATAATTGATCAGTAATTAAATATGTTCAAACGAAAAAAGGAGCTTGCGTAAGCAGGCTCCTTTGCGTTATTATGAAAGAATATGATACCCGGGAATATAATGTGCCAATGGGTATATGATGCCAGTGGTACATATCTATATTGATCGTAGCGAAGCGGAGACGTGGAACCATGATGAAATAGACAATCTGCAGGGTAAAATAAATACAGGAGAATATTCCATGAGCAAAGTTATAATAATCGGCGGCGGAGCCGCCGGAATGATGGCAGGGGTTTTTGCAGCCCGTAACCATCATGAAGTTCATATATTAGAGAAGAACGAGAAACTGGGAAAGAAAGTCTTCATCACAGGAAAAGGCAGATGCAATGTGACAAATGCCTGCGACACAGAAGAACTCTTTCCTGCAATGATGAGCAATCCCAAGTTCCTCTACAGCAGTTTCTATTCATTTACCCCTCAGGATGTAATGGAGTTCTTTGAGAAAGCAGGTGTCCCTCTGAAGGTAGAGCGTGGAAACAGAGTATTCCCACAGTCTGACCATTCTTCAGACATCATCCGCGCTCTGGAGCGTGAGCTGAAGAAAGCAGGAGCAAAGATTCATCTTCATACTGATGTGCAGGAAATCGTAAAGAAACCTGTAACAGATTCGGCAAATACCCTGGAATCAGAAGCTACATTAACAGAATCAGGATCTGATGCAGGAAAAGGTAGAAAAGGAAAAAAATCACCTGACATACCGCAGGAGAAGATCACAGGAGTCATCCTTACAGACGGAACCTTCATGGAAGGCGATGCAGTCATCGTGGCAACCGGCGGATTCTCTTATCAGAGTACCGGTTCCACAGGTGACGGATACCGCTTCGCAAGAGAACTGGGACTGAAAGTCACGGACATTGCTCCCTCCTTGTGCCATTAAAGACCAAAGAAGACTATATCCCTAAGCTTCAGGGACTTTCCCTTAAGAATACAGGACTTACCATAAAGAATGGAAAGAAAGTACTTTACGAGGATTTCGGAGAGATGATGTTCACTCATTTCGGAATCACAGGTCCCATGATCCTCTCCGCCAGTGCCCACATCGGTGCAAAACTGGCGAAAGCACCAAACGGCGAACTGTCCGCATATCTGGATCTGAAGCCTGCACTCACCAGAGAACAACTGGATGCCAGGATCCTGCGTGAATTTGAAGCAGGACCAAACAAACAGTTCAAGAATGTGATTGGCGTACTTTTCCCGTCATCTCTGACTCCGGTAATGCTGGAATTGGGTGGAATCCCCGCAGAGAAGAAAATCCACGACATCTCCAGAGAAGAACGCCAGCACTTCATTGACCTTATCAAAGCCTTCCCCTTCACAATCACAGGAATGGGTGAGTTTAAAGAAGCCATCATCACCAGAGGCGGCGTCTCTGTCAAAGAGATCAACCCCGGAACAATGGAATCAAAGAAAATCTCAGGTCTTTACTTCGCAGGCGAGGTACTGGATCTGGATGCAGTGACAGGTGGATATAACTTACAGATTGCCTGGTCTACCGCATATCTGGCGGCGCAGGCCATACAGTAAGCAAATTATATCTATGATATGATTCGACTATACGTTATTAAATAATAGAAACAGGAGGAACCACGAAAATGGGATGTAACATAGCCATCGACGGACCTGCAGGAGCAGGAAAGAGCACCATGCAAGAAAGTAGCGAAAGAATTATCATTTATCTATGTAGATACAGGAGCCATGTACAGGACAATGGCTTTATATCTTCTGAACCATGGCGTAAACGGAGAAAATCAGGAAGAGATCGAAGCCGTATGTTCCGGCGCTGACATCTCCATCGAATACAAAAACGGAGAACAGATTGTTATCCTCAACGGAGAGAACGTAAATGCTATGATCCGTACTGAACAGGTAGGAAACATGGCATCCAAAAGCTCCGCAAACCCGAAAGTCAGAGCCCACCTTCTGAAACTTCAGAGAACTCTGGCAGAGAAAAACGACGTAGTATGGATGGCAGAGATATCGGCACAACCATCCTTCCAAATGCAGAAGTAAAAATCTACCTCACAGCAAGCGCAGACACCAGAGCAAAAAGAAGAGCACTGGAATATGAACAGAAGGGAGAATCCTTCGACCTGGACCAGATCCGAAAAGACATCATCGAGCGCGACGAACGCGACATGAACCGCGAAATCTCCCCTCTGAAACAGGCAGAGGACGCAGTGCTCGTAGATTCCTCGGAAATGGGAATTGATGATGTTGTAAATGCGATTCTTAATGTATATAAGGAAAAAGTGCAGAAATAATTTAAGAAGGATTATTTTATGAAAGTAAAAGTAGCAGAAACAGCAGGCTTCTGCTTCGGCGTCAAACGTGCAGTGAACAAAGTCTACGAACTCATAGACACAGAACAGAAACCTATTTTCACTCTGGGCCCGATCATCCACAACGAAGGCGTAGTAGCGGATCTGGAAGCTCGTGGCGTCCATGTTATCGTAGAAGCAGACCTGGATTCCCCGGATGACACCCTGCAAAACGGAACAGTAGTCATCCGTTCCCACGGTGTAGGCAAATCCATTTACGATAAACTGAAAGAAAAAAACATCTCTTACGTAGATGTCACCTGTCCCTTCGTCCTGAAGATCCACCGCATCGTGGAAAAAGAAAGCCTTGCAGGAAACCACATCATCATCATCGGCGACAAAGACCACCCCGAAGTACAGGCATCTGCGGCTGGTGTCAGGGACCGTACACAGTGATCAAAAACCAGGAAGAAGCCGAAGCATTTGTACCCCCAAAAGGAAAAAAATAAGCATCGTGTCCCAGACGACATTTAATTACAACAAATTTAAAGATTTAGTTGAAATTCTTTGCAAAAAGAGGTATGATAATAATGTTTTAAATATTCTCAATATTTTAAACACTATTTGTAATGCTACCGAAGAACGGCAGAGAGAAGCAAAAAACATAGCCGGAGAGGTAGACACTATGTTGGTCGTAGGTGGTCGGCATAGTTCCAATACTCAAAAGCTGTTTGAAATATGTAAAAAGGAATGTGGAAATACTTACTATATACAAACACCTGTAGACTTGGATTCTGAAATGTTCCAATGCAGTAGTTATGTAGGTATTACAGCAGGGGCTTCCACCCCAAACAAAATTATTGAGGAGGTTCAAGAACATGTCAGAATTAAGTTTTGAACAAATGCTGGAAGATTCCGTAAAGACTATCAGAAATGGAGAGATTGTACAGGGTACTGTCATCGATGTAAAAGAAGATGAGATTATTCTGAATATCGGTTATAAAGCAGACGGTATTATCACAAAGAACGAATACTCTAACGATGCAAGCCTTGTACTCACAGATGCTGTTCACGTTGGAGACACAATGGAAGCAAAAGTTCTCAAAGTAAACGATGGAGAAGGTCAGGTTACTCTTACTTACAAGAGACTGGCAGCAGAGAAAGGCAACAAACGTCTTGAAGAAGCATTTGAGAATCAGGAAGTATTAAAAGCTCCTGTAACTCAGGTACTTGACGGCGGACTTTGTGTAAACGTAGACGAAGCAAGAGTATTTATTCCTGCAAGCCTGGTTTCCGACACATATGAGAAAGACCTTTCCAAATATGCAGATCAGGAGATCGAATTCGTTATCACAGAATTCAACCCGAGAAGACGCCGCATCATCGGTAACCGTAAGCAGCTTCTTCTTGCTGAGAAAGCAGAGAAACAGAAAGAATTAATGGAGAAGATCCATGTTGGTGACACAGTTGAAGGAACAGTTAAGAACGTTACAGATTTCGGTGCATTCATCGATCTGGGCGGAGCAGACGGACTTCTTCACATCTCCGAAATGTCCTGGGGCAGAGTAGAGAACCCGAAGAAAGTATTCACTGTTGGCGATAAAGTCAAAGTTCTTATCAAAGAGATCAACGGAGAGAAGATTGCACTTTCCCTTAAATTCCCGGAAGCAAATCCATGGCTCACAGCAGCTGAGGACTTCGCTGTAGGAAACGTAGTAAAAGGTAAAGTTGCACGTATGACAGACTTTGGTGCATTCGTAGAGCTTGCACCTGGTGTAGATGCACTCCTTCACGTATCCCAGATTTCCAGAGAGCACGTTGCCAAACCTGCAGATGTACTGTCAATCGGACAGGAAATCGAAGCTAAGGTTGTTGACTTCAACGGAGAAGACAAGAAGATCAGCCTGAGCATGAAAGCTCTTGAGGCACCGGCTGAGGAAGCTGCAGAAGAATAATAACAGACAACAAAAATAGTTGTGTTGAATAACAGAGACTGCCGGATGGAAAGCTGCTTGCTGAATATCCGGCAGTTTTGTTGACAGAAGGGATAACAAGAATGCTCGAAGAAGGAATATTCGATATACATTGCCACATTGTGCCAGGAGTGGATGACGGAGCTGCGGATATTGAAGAAACAAGAAAATTATTGGAGATGGAATATAAGCAGGGAGTGAGAAACATTATTCTGACGCCTCATTTCCGTTTTCAGATGTTTGAGACACCTCTGGAAAAAGTACAGAGACAATTCCGGCTTGCAGAAGAGGCGGCAGCAGATATCAGTAAAGATCTGCATCTTTACCTCGGATGCGAATTTCATGCAAATATGGAGATGCTTCCTATGCTTCGTGAGAAAAAAGTTGCTACCATGCTGGTTCCAGGTATGTGCTGGTAGAATTCTCTCACAATTCAGAGGCATCCTATATCAGAGAACGCCTGTCTGCAATGCTTTCCGGCGGGTACAGACCATTGTTGCACAGT
>ENA-OQDF01001193-OQDF01001193.1-human-gut-metagenome-genome-assembly--contig:-NODE-1193-length-10629-cov-2.218244_pt1 | contig 10629 bp, 6 predicted proteins | sample MGYA00242769_ERZ504597 | MGnify/ENA primary metagenome ERZ504597 (study PRJEB26092, sample SAMD00036305) | human gut metagenome | host: Homo sapiens | study: EMG produced TPA metagenomics assembly of...
TCTGCCTGGAACAGCCCTGCGCCCTGCCCTCGGAAGACAACTACCGCCAACGGAAACAGCAGGAAAGCAATCCGTTGCTGAGAATGACTCCCGGCTACGAAGTGGCGGACACATGCAACCTGCTCTTCGAGGCCGCCCTCGACCGCGCCTTCCGCGATTTGGACAACTGGCGACGGGGCGACGACCTGCGCCCGCTGCTGTCCCGCCTTGCCGAACATTGCTTCAAAGCCGGCATTCCTGAAGAAGAAGCGGTGCGCCAGACACTGATGCACTACTACCGGGAGGCAGACGAACCCCTTGTACGCCTGACGCTGCATAACCTTTACGGGGAATTGAAAGGCTTCGGCACCCGCAGCAGCCTGAACAAAGACCAGGAAACTGCTTTCCGGCTGGAAGAGTTCATGAAACGCCGCTACGAATTCCGCTACAACACCGTGCTTGGCGACTTGGAATACCGGCAGCGCGACTCCATCCACTTCTACTTCCAGCCTGCCGACCAGCGCGTACGCAGCAGCATTGCCATGAAGGCACTGAAAGAGGGAGTACGTGTGTGGGACCGCGACATCACCCGCTTCCTGTCTTCGGACTACGTGCCGCTATACAACCCCATCGAAGAATATCTCTATAACACCGGACGCTGGGACGGCAAAGACCGCATCCGCGCATTGGCCGACCTCGTGCCCTGCCATAATCCCCACTGGAGGGAACTGTTCTACCGGTGGTTTCTTGGCATGGTGGCACATTGGCGGGGAATCGACAAACAGCACGGCAACAATACCTCGCCCCTGCTCGTAGGTCCGCAAGGTTACCGCAAAAGTACTTTCTGCCGCATCCTATTGCCACCGGAACTGCGTTTCGGCTACACCGACAGTATCGACTTCAAGAGCAAGCAGGAAGCGGAGCGCAGCCTTGGCCGCTTTTTTCTGATTAACATCGACGAATTCGACCAGATAAACGCCAATCAGCAAGGCTTCTTGAAGCACCTCCTGCAAAAACCGGTTGCAACCTGCGAAAGCCCTACGGTAGTACTATTCAAGAAATGCGCCGCTATGCCTCCTTCATCGGGACCAGCAATCTGAAAGACCTGCTGACCGACCCGTCGGGAAGCCGCCGTTTCATTTGCATCGAAGTGACCGGCCCTATCCAGACAAACGTCACTATCAATTATCGCCAGCTCTATGCCCAAGCCATGCACGACATCATGAAGGGTGAACGCTACTGGCTGGACGACACTGACGAAGCAATCGTAAAGGAGTACAACCGGGAATTCGAGCGGGCAGACCCATTGGAAGAACTTTTCCTTTGCCATTTCCGTGGCGCGGAGGAGAGCGAAGAAGGCGAATGGCTCACAGCATGCAGATTTTCAACGACCTGCAACAGAATACGAGAGATAAGTTGGCCATCAACCGGATAGCAGCTTTCGGGCGCACGCTCCGCAAGCTGGACATCCTCAACAAGAAATCGAACCGGGGAACACTTTATCATCTGGTAAGAATAGAAGAATGAACCGGCACTCCCACCGATTGTACCAAAGTGAGGGCAAACTTGGCCCTCACTCTTTTATAAAAAGTATTTCCGTACGCAGCTGATGCAGTTCAACTATTATTTAATAAGGTGAACAGTTGACTATTTGCAAATTATGATTGATAATACTAAAAATACCCAAATAAGTGTTTTTGATATTAAAATAAAACGTATCTTTGTTGCAAACAACGTCCTCCTTAATAATACTATTATGAAGAAACTGCTGCTTTTAGCCTTTGTGCTATGTAGTTCTTTACTGTGCCGGGCACAAGAAGAACGAGTTATTTTAGGTGATGAACAGACTTCCGAGTATTTTCCAATCCTAAAAGATAAACGAATTGCCATATTCTCCAATCATACAGGAATGATAGGAGACAAGCATCTGTTGGATATTCTGCTGGAAAACAAGTTCAATGTAGTAGCCATTTTCTCCCCTGAACACGGTTTCAGAGGAGATGCCGACGCAGGCGAACATGTGTCCAGCTCGGTAGACAAGAAGACCGGAGTACCTATCCTCTCGCTGTACGACGGGAAATCCGGGAAACCAAGCGAAGCATCCATGCGCAAGTTCGATATCCTTGTGGTAGACATCCAGGATGTAGGCCTGAGATTCTATACTTATTATGCCTCTATGTGCCGGCTGATGGACGCTTGTGCAGAATACAACCGAAAGGTGCTGATACTGGACCGCCCCAATCCGAACGGACACTACGTGGACGGCCCGATACTGGACATGAAATATAAATCCGGTGTAGGTTGGCTGCCGATTCCCGTGGTGCACGGCATGACGCTGGGCGAACTGGGCCTGATGGTAAACGGCGAACGCTGGTTGCCGGCGTCACGCACTTGCGACCTGACCGTCATTCCCTGCAAGAACTATACGCACCAGACCCTATACAAGCTGCCGATTCCCCCGTCCCCCAATCTGCCGAACATGAAGTCCATCTATCTGTACCCCTCGACCTGCTACTTCGAGGCCACTCCGGTCAGCCTGGGAAGAGGAACCGACCTCCCCTTCCAGGTCTACGGGCATCCCAACATGACGGGCTACAGCTACAGCTTCACCCCACGCAGCATCCCCGGAGCCAAGAATCCGCCCCAGCTGGGCAAACTTTGTCATGGCGTAAACCTGAGCAATATGAGTGATGAAGAAATCTGGAAACGCGGTATTGACCTGAGTTACGTGATAGACGCTTACCGGAATCTGAACATGGACGACCACTTCTTCCGTTCCTTCTTCGAGCTGTTGATAGGCACCGACTACGTGCGCAAAATGATAAAGGAAGGAAAGAGCGCCGAAGAAATCAAGGCAAGATGGAAAGACGACGTGGAGAAATTCAAGGTACAGCGCAAGCCCTATCTGCTCTACGAAGAATAAAGGGATGTACGATTTGACGATTTACGATTTACGATTAAAAATGAACGTGAATTGGAAGAGAACGTCAGAGCGTACATAGGATAATCAAAGTCGTACATATCATCAAAAGAAGTAATTTCAATCGTAAATCGTAAATCATAAAATCGTAAATAACCTCATGACTCCACTTTCCGTAATCATTACCATCGCTGCCTACTTCGTGATATTGTTCACGGTATCTTATATTGCAGGAAGAAAGGCTGACAACGCAGGATTCTTTGTCGGTAACCGTAAGTCATCCTGGTATGTCGTGGCCTTCGCGATGGTTGGTTCCGCCATTTCGGGTGTGACCTATGTATCCGTACCCGGCATGGTTGCCGCCAGTAACTTCGGCTATCTGCAAATGGTGTTGGGCTTCATTGCCGGACAGCTCATCATAGCCTATCTACTGGTACCGCTGTTCTACAAAATGAACCTGGTATCCATCTACGAATATCTGGAGAACCGTTTCGGCATGTCTTCCTACCGCACGGGTGCCTGGTTCTTCTTCATCTCCAAAATGCTCGGTGCCGCTGTCCGTCTGTTCCTCGTATGCCTGACGTTGCAACTACTGGTATTCGAACCTTTCGGACTGCCTTTCCTGCTGAACGTGGCCATCACGGTGGCACTGGTCTGGTTGTACACTTTCCAGGGTGGCGTAAAGTCTCTTATCTGGACAGACTCTCTGAAGACATTCTGCTTGGTGGTGTCGGTCGTACTCTGCATCTGGTATATCGCTTCCGACCTCAATCTGTCATTTACCGGTATGGTAAGCACCATTGCCGACAGTGACATGTCCCGCATCTTCTTCTTCGACGATGTGAACAGCAAGCAGTACTTTTTCAAGCAGTTCCTCGCCGGCGCTTTCACCATGATTGCCATGACCGGGCTGGACCAGGACATGATGCAGCGCAACCTGAGCTGCAAGAACTTCAAGGACTCACAGAAGAACATGATTACCAGTGTCATTTCGCAGTTCTTCGTCATCCTGCTCTTCCTGATGCTGGGCGTGCTGCTCTACATCTTTGCCGCCAACCAGCAGATTGCGGTGGAGAAGAGTGACGAACTATTCCCGCTGATTGCCACCGGCAACTATTTCCCTGCCATTGTGGGCATACTGTTCATCATCGGCCTGATTTCTTCTGCCTATTCAGCCGCAGGCTCGGCACTCACCGCGCTGACCACTTCCTTCACCGTAGACATTCTGGGAACGAAAGGCAAGTCGGAAGAGACGGTTGTGAAGATGCGCAAGAAAGTGCACATCGGCATGGCGGTTGTCATGGGAATCACCATTTTCGTATTCAATCTTCTGAACAACACCAGTGTCATCGATGCTGTATATATCCTGGCAAGCTATACCTACGGTCCTATCTTGGGTCTGTTTGCTTTCGGCATCTTCATGAAACAACAAGTGCGTGACAAGTACATCCCGCTGGTTGCCATCGCCTCCCCGGTTCTCTGCTTCATTCTGCAGAAAAATTCCGAAGCCTGGTTCGGAGGTTATCAATTCAGCTACGAGTTGCTGATTTTCAATGCACTGTTCACTTTCATCGGTCTCTGTCTGTTGATTAGGAAAGATAAAAAGAACAATTAACTTAATACATCATCTATGAACGTAAGACGTCAGTTTTTACTAAGTTTGCTTGCCGCCTCCCTCTTCCCCCAATGGGGAGGTGCGCAAGAACTTCCGACGGATGTCCGCCAGGAAATCGGGAAATTCCTGGATACCACCGCACGGAAAGAAATTTCCGTAGGACGTATCAGCATCGACTCAGTGGCCGTGGAAGGAAATACGCTGCAACTGTTTGCCAACATGAACTGTGCCTATATTCCTTTCCGCGAGGACAATGTAGCCGAAATATACCAGGGCGTAAGTGCCCTGCTACCGGCGGAGTTTACCAAATACAAGCTGCAAATCCGTACCAACAAGCGCAGCATCGAAGAACTGGTTCCCCAAGTCCTGCGTAGTAAAAAAGACAAAAAGACGAAGACATTCAACCCCGTCGCTTCCAAGCCTTTAGTTACCAACGTTTCCACCCCCTACACCCCTACCAACGGCTTGCAGAACCGGCACATCGCCCTATGGCAAAGTCACGGCTGGTACTACGAGCCGAAACTCGACCGTTGGGAATGGCAGCGTGCACGTATCTTCCAGACCGTGGAAGACCTCTACACCCAAAGCTACGTATTGCCTTTCCTCGTGCCGATGCTGGAAAATGCCGGTGCCAACGTGCTGCTTCCCCGCGAACGCGATTGCCAGACGGCAGAAGTCATCGTAGACAATGACGGTTGCCTGACCGGCCGTTCCGTCTATACAGAAAATTCCGGTGACAAGCTCTGGAGTCAGGGAGAAGGACAAGGCTTCGCCCACCTGCGCCCCCAATACATAGACTTTGAGAATCCTTTCAAGGAAGGCACCTACCGCGCCATAGAAACCATCAAGAAAGGAAACGCAAGCACCGCCGAATGGATTCCCGAAATCCCTTCGACCGGACAATACGCCGTATACGTCTCTTACCAAACCTTGCCAAACAGCGCGGACGATGCCCTTTACACCGTCTATCACAAAGGCGGCACCACGCAGTTCAAGGTAAACCAGCAAATGGGAGGCGGCACCTGGATTTACCTCGGCACCTTCGGCTTCAATGCCGGCCGGAACAATGAATGCAAAGTCGTTCTGAGCAACCTTTCCTCCAAAGTAGGAAGAATCATACTGCCGATGCCGTGAAGATAGGCGGCGGCATGGGAAACATAGCTCGCTGCATCTCCGAAGAAGGTGCCACCGAAAACCTAAAAAGCTCCGATACCCGCAACCTCACAAGCGAACACAGCGCAGCCAATTCTCAATTCTCAATTCTCAATTCTCAATTCAAAGAGAAAGTCAGCGGTTATCCCCGTTTCTGCGAAGCCGCCCGCTACTGGCTGCAATGGGCAGGCATACCGGACAGCGTATATTCAGAAAGCAACGGCAAGAATGACTATACCGACGACTATAAATGCCGTGGTATCTGGGTGAACTACCTTTCCGGAGCTCTGCCGTGAACCCGACGGAAAAAGGGCTGAACATCCCTGTCAACATGGCCTTTGCCTTCCACTCCGATGCAGGAACTACACTGAACGATTCCATCATCGGGACACTCGGCATCTACTATACCAACGCCTACAATGAGAAATTCGCCAACGGAGCATCACGCTATCTGAGCCACGACCTGACAGACTTGATTCAGTCCAACATCGTGCGCGACGTGCGTACCCTCTACGAACCTCAATGGACACGCCGTGGCAAATGGAACCAATCTTACTATGAGGCCCGTGTACCCCGCGTACCTACCATGCTGCTCGAACTGCTTTCCCATCAAAACTTTGCAGACATGCGCTACGGACTGGACCCACGTTTCCGTTTCACCGTAAGCCGCGCCATCTATAAAGGTATGTTGCAGTTCCTCTGCTCACAATACCACATGGATTATGTAGTGCAACCGTTACCGGTAGACCACATGGCCTTGCGCATGACCAGCGAGAACGAAGTGGAACTGACCTGGCAACCCGTAGCGGATGCGTTGGAACCGACTGCCGTAGCAGAGAAATACATTGTTTATACCCGTATCGGCGACGGGGATTTCGACAACGGAGTATTGGTGGACGGCAACAGTTACCGAACCACGCTCCCCGCCGGCATGGTATGCAGCTACAAGGTTACCGCTGTCAACAAGGGCGGTGAAAGTTTCCCTTCCGAAATTCTTTCTGCCGGACGAGCATTCAATTCCAAAGGTACCGTATTGGTGATAAACGGATTCGACCGTATCAGTGCCCCTGCCGACTTTACGGCACCCACCCCCGCCGACACCCTCCTTGCCGGATTTCTGGATGAGCAGGACCACGGGGTCCCCTATATCCGGGACATCAGCTACATTGGCAAGATGAAGGAATACCGCCGTTCCATTCCCTGGATGGACGACGACGCCTCCGGTTTCGGCGACAGTTATGGAAATTACGAGACCCAAGTCATCGCAGGAAATACGTTCGATTATCCTGCCATACATGGTGCCGCTATCCTGAAAGCGGGATATTCGTTTGTATCGGTTAGTAATGAAAGTCTCTCCCCCGTAGGAAAGGGAGAGAAGAATACTCCAGTGGATATGAGGGAGTATAGGTATGTGGACTTGATACTTGGGAAGCAGTGCCAGACCAAGATGGGACGGGGAGGCGTAAAACCGTTGGAGTTCAAGACTTTCAGCAAACCGATGCAGGAGGCTATTGTGGCTTATTGTAAGCAAGGTGGAAATATCTTTGTTTCGGGTGCTTTTGTAGGAACGGATTTATGGGACAACCGCCTTGCAACTGCCGACGAAGCCGACAAGAAATTGCGATGGAAGTACTGAAATATAAGTGGCGTGTGGGACAAGCGGCTACAATGGGTAAGGTGAAAAGCGTAGCTTCTCCGTTCCCCGCCCTTTCAGGAAACTATACCTATCACAATGAGCTGAATGCCGATTCGTATGTGGTGGAATCACCGGACGCCATTGAACCGGCAACCAAAGATGCACACACCGTAATGCGGTATTCTGAAAACAACCTAAGTGCCGGTGTGGCCTACCAGGGCGACTACAAGACTTTTGTATTGGGATTCCCTTTTGAATCCATACGTACTGATTCTGAAAGAGAGGCACTCATGAATGCTGTACTGACATTCTTCAACGACAACAAGTAATATCAACCAATCATCATCTATGAACAGAAGACTGTTAATAATCGTCCTGATGGCTTGCCTGCTCCCCCTGGGGATGCAGGCACAGCAAGGGACATTCCGTTTTGCCCAACTGACGGACATTCATCTGACCCCGAACAATCCGAATCCCACAGAGGACCTGCTGCGTTCCGTGGCACAGATTAATGCCACCGACAGTATCGACTTGTCCTGGTGACGGGCGACCTGACCGAAGAAGGCGACCGTACTACCATGGAAAAAGTGAAATCGTGCCTTGACTTGCTGAAGGTCCCCTACACGTAGTCCTAGGCAACCATGAAACGAAATGGAGCGACTCCGGCTGTACCGCTTTCGGAGAAATCTTTGGCGGCGAACGCTTCGAGTTCGAGCATAAGGGATTCCTTTTCCTCGGCTTCAACTCCGGTCCGCTGATGCGTATGGCCTACGGGCATGTAGTGCCGCAAGATATCCGTTGGATGACGGAAGAAATGGATAAAAACGGCAAAGACAAACCGGTGATACTTGTCACCCACTACCCGCTAATGGAAGGTGATGTGGACAATTGGTATGAGGTGACGGATGCCGTCCGCCCCTACAACGTGCGCTTGTTTATCGGCGGACACTACCACAGCAACCGGGATTTACGTTACGACGGCATTCCGGGCGTACTGATGCGCAGCAACCTGCGCGACAAAGAAGGGAAACCGGGTTACGGCATCTATGAAGTAACCGGGGATTCCATCCGGGTATACACGCAACGTATCGGCGAACCTAAGAAGCAATGGGCTGCCTTCTCGCTGGCCGGGCAATATTACGACCGCAATGGAAAAGCGGAGAAATATCCCAACTTCTCGGTCAACAAAGAATATCCGAAAGTAAAGGAACAATGGATGGTACAGACGGGCGCAGGCATTTACTGCTCGCCTGCCGTAGAAAAAGATAAAGTGTTCGTAGGAGACGATATGGGACGGCTGACAGCCTACGCCCTGAAAAACGGCAAAAAGCTATGGAGCTTTGAATCCGGCAAACGCATTGTCGGTACTCCGGCCGTAAGCGAAGGTATCATTGTATTCGGGTCTGCTGACCGCCACATCTACGGATTGAATGCCAAAGACGGCAACCTGCTCTGGACGGTAAAAGCTGCCGAACCGGTACTCGGAGCCGTGACCATCGCAGACGGTACCGCCTACATCGGTGCCAGTGATGCCACTTTCCGCGCCATAGACATCCATACGGGAAAAGTAATCTGGGCCTACACCGGCGTGAAGAGCTACATCGAGGCCAAGCCGCTGGTGACGGAAGACAAGGTCATCTTCGGCGCATGGGACAACACACTGTATGCCCTGAGCAAGGCAGACGGACGTGAACTATGGAAATGGACGGGCGGACTGACCCGTATGCACTTCTCTCCTGCCGCCGTATGGCCGGTAGCCACCGACGGCAAAGTATTCATTACCGACCGCAACGCGCCATGACCGCTATAGACATCCATACGGGCAATACCGTGTGGCGCACCTTCCAGTCCATGGTGCGCGAGACCATCGGACTTTCCGAAGACGGTGAACGTATCTATAGCAAAACGATGAACGACAGCATTGTTTGCTATGCAGCTCAAGGAGATACTCCGCGGGAGTTGTGGGCAACCAATATAGGTTTCGGTTATGAGCATGCCCCCTCCATGCAAGTAGAAAAAGAGGGAGTGATGTTTGGCAGTACCAAAGAAGGACTTATCTTCGCACTGGAAGGAAAAACAGGCAAAGTACTGTGGAAACATAAAATAGGAAATTCACTCATCAGTACCGTAGTTCCGTTGAACGGCCACGAAGTTCTGTTCACGGCAACCAGCGGGGAAGTGGGACTTCTGAGAATTAAAAATTGAGAATTAAAAATTAAAAGATATATCATGAATAAAATCAGTTGCTTTCTTCCCTACGCAGGAAAAGAACAAGTAGAAAAACAGTGAACAGCCTACAGGCGACAGGACTTATAGAAGAAATCCGGTTAATCACGACCGATGCCACTCTGGAATCGCTCCCAGACTGCGAAATATTGTTTGTTGACATGCCCTACAGCAGTGCAACCCTCAAAGCTATTGCTAATGCAGCCAAGGGAGAATACACATTGCTTTATACCAAAGAGACTACGCTCGAAATGGGTATGTTTGCACTGGAACGTATGATACACATCCTTGAAGATTCAAGCGCCGGTATGGTATATGCCGACCACTACCAAATAGCAGACGGCAAGCAGAGCAACGCTCCGGTAATCGACTACCAATTCGGTTCCTTGAGGGATGACTTCAACTTTGGCTCCCTGCTCCTTTTCAACACCGAAAAACTAAAGGAAGCCGCCGGGCACATGAAGTCTGACTACAACTTCGCCGGACTTTATGATCTGCGCCTGAAATTGAGCCAACATTCAGACTTGGTACATATCAACGAATACTTATACAGCGAGGTGGAAAACGATACCCGCAAGAGCGGCGAAAAGATTTTCGACTATGTAGACCCCAAAAACCGTGACCGCCAGATTGAGATGGAGCAGGCATGTACCGAACATCTAAAAGAAATCGGGGGGTATCTGGCACCGGAGTTCAAGAAGATTGAGTTCTCTGCCGGTAACTTCGAATATGAGCCTCCGTCATTATTCCGGTACGCAACCGTATCCGTACCATCCGTGACGCCATCAAATCTGTATTGATGCAGAAGACAGACTTTAAATATAATCTTATCATCATCGACAACCATTCCACAGACGGCACTACGGAGCCATCGATGAATTCAAGGATGACGAACGCGCCATCATATCATCCCCGAACGTACCGACCTCGGCATCGGCGGCTGCTGGAATATGGGGGTACACCACCAAGTGCGGCAAGTTTGCCGTGCAGCTGGACAGCGATGACGTATACAAAGACGAAAATACACTCGCCATCATGGTCCGCGCCTTCTACGAGCAGAACTGCGCCATGGTAGTAGGCACCTATATGATGACGGACTTC
>ENA-OQDF01001194-OQDF01001194.1-human-gut-metagenome-genome-assembly--contig:-NODE-1194-length-10622-cov-2.520724_pt1 | contig 10622 bp, 13 predicted proteins | sample MGYA00242769_ERZ504597 | MGnify/ENA primary metagenome ERZ504597 (study PRJEB26092, sample SAMD00036305) | human gut metagenome | host: Homo sapiens | study: EMG produced TPA metagenomics assembly of...
TTTTTCTTGTTCTTGCCATCTTTATTTTCTTTCCTTATTCTGCTTTTTTCAGTTCCTTACTTAGCTCTGACGCAAAATATTTTATACCATTCGCATCCAATCCAAAGGCTTTCAATATACTTTCTGGTTCGCTGTTACTGCATGATCCAGACGGTATATATTGTCTAACTGACGTACCATTCTATTTTTTCCAGCTCTTTTATTGCCGCCGGTACAGTCATATAGTTCAGTTTCTTATCCAGTTTTTTCATTTCTTCTTTTAGTTTTATATACATCTTGCAGCGCACTATCATGGCTACAAATTCAACAAATATCTTCGCTCTTGCTGATTCTTCTGAATACACCCGGATGCTCTTATTCCCCAGATATGATTTGTCTCCGCGGAATAGTTTCTCCGATACATCCCTGCTCTTATACAGTTCGATTGCTTCCTTCGCACTCATCTTTTCCGATGTAACGATACAAAAATATCCTGCCAGATCCAGTTCTCTTTCTACCACACTGTACCGTTCTTCCGGTAGTATAAAAGCCTGGCTCTTTTCATCATAATGAAGGTTAAAATACTTCTCAAATCCAGGGCCGAATTCCTTTACTTTATTCTGGTACTTTTCAGATACTGCGTCATCTGGTTAATCCGGTTTTCAATCTCTATCCGTTCTGCGCTTTCTTTTGAAATGCTATGATACAGATGAAAATAACGCTCTTTTTTATCACTTGCATACAGTTTGTGCCGTATTGTCTTTCCGTAAACTCCATATTCATAGATATTGTTCACCCGCTTATTTTCGAATGTCCCTTTATTTTCCAGGATCAGTTCATTCACAAGGGCAGACATCCCTTTCACCATGATAACAAAACTATACCCACATTTATCCATATATTGTATGTTCTCACAGCTGAAATATCCCCTGTCCAGAATGAATCCGATCTTCTTATAACCATATCCGGATGCTTTATCCAGCATGAACTGAAGCTGGGAGATATCGTTCAGACTTCCTGGATATTTTTCATAAAATAATGGTTCCTGATTATGAATATCATACGCAACTGCATAATTAAATACCGTCTCTCCCATATCTACTTTCGGATGCCCAAATTCAACCATTTTTATGTCTCCAGCCTGACAGTTTTTATTCGTTGAATCATAAGAAATATAAATCTTTTCACGGTAATTCCGTGACTCATTCCATGTATTCAGAAAGCCTGTACTCTGGTCATCTGTTACTGAATTCAGGAAATCTGATACGGTTGAATCGCTGTATTGTTTCATCTTTTCCGTAAAAAGTGGATGGTTGTATGTATAATCCGGATAGTACTGCGCTGCATTGTTTTCTGCTATGATCGAATAAACAGCCAGATCTAAAAACAGACCCATATCACGTGATCCAAAATACTTTCCAAGGATATCTTTTAAACTGCATTCTTCTATGAGCTTACGCAGTACAAGTATGCTCCTACCCTGAGACAGCTGCTTCTGGAAGTCCTGTTTTTGCTTTCCGGAAGTTCTGCATCGGGGAAATATTTCAGAAAATTTTGATTCGGTTTCATGAGTCCCGGATCCGTATCTGACAGTTTTCCGATCGTTACTCTTTTGGGAAAAGTATACTTCCGGGATGGATCATAAACCCGGTCATACTCATACTCTATATATACAACATTTAACTTTTTTCTCCGTGTGATCTTGCCTTTTACGGTTGGTACTTTCACTAAAAAATCCAGATACATAGCGCCCTCCTTAGCGGTTATCCGCCTAAAATAATTGTACTATATTTCCCGGCTATCTGCAATGGAAAACCGCAGAAAACCGGGATTTTTTATGATTTTATTTCGTTCTTTTTTCTTTAGGTGGAAAAATTACTGGAAGTTCACATTTCAATTATTATTAAATATTTTCAAATTTTTAATACCGATGTATTTTTGTCAGTAAGTTCCAGAATATATTATGATATCATTTCTCTATACTTTTTCCATTTTCTCTATGGTACAGCTATGTTTCTTCGTCTTTTTATCATAATTAATTCCTGCAAGCAGCAAATTTCCATGATAATCCTTCAGTGCATCTACATAATCTTTTTCTTTGATCTGAGAAATTGCTCCTTTTGCATTTTTATCCCATTTCAGCTCCAGAAACACCGCCGGTTTGTCTGCATGAATTTTTCTTGGAATAAAGCAGATATCTGCAATCCTTTCCTGTGGGCAGTTCCCGTACAATTGTATAGTATTCTCTTGCAAAATAAAATGCCAGATTGATCGTGCAGCTTAAAGAATTTTCATCGTTATATTGGAGAATTGAAATTTCTCTGTGTGCTTTATCAATTCCCTCTGCTACTGTTTCTTCATCCATGTCCCATAATGAATTAAGTAATTTTCTGGAGGCTTCTACAGATGTAATTACTTCTTTCCAGTCCATGGTGCTGATCGCATTCACATATTCTTTCGATACCTCTTTATTTGGGATCGATACTTCCTCTTTCAGGCTATCATATGTCAGATATCCAAGATGGACCAGAAGCGTGAGTACATCATCTTTTGTTGCAAAGTTGTCATGTCATTACTGAAAGTACCTGTATTAATCCTGACACTGCCACCTGCCAGCATTTCAACCACAGAATCCTTCAGACCATCCATATTCATCTGAATATAAACTTTCAGTGCTTCATAAGTCTCCGTCTGATTCCAGTAAGTTCCAAATTTATGACGCAGCATAGCTTCTACTACCGATTTAGGACTATACATAGAATAAAACTGATCACCCTCACGGCTATGTGTCCATAACCCATAACCATTGTACCAGGCTTTTGTTTCTTCAAAACTCATACCATATTCCTGGCAGAGCGCATCTACTTCTTCTTCCGTAAATCCAAAATATTGCGCTACGTCACCTGGATCTGTCATTGAATACTCGATGAACATATTTAACGCAGAATGAGAACCATATTTCTTGATTGGAAGAATTCCCGTCATATAAGCCAGTCCTACATAGTCCTGATCCTTTAACCATGCCCGCAGAAAATCCAGATATTTCTTCTGTGCCTCTTTATCTTTCTGATATTCACGAAACAGGCAATCCCATTCATCAATCAGAATGATAAAGGGACACCCTGTATACGCAAAAACGTCTTTCATTGTCTGAACTAAACTTGTTTTCTCTCTGAAACGGATTTTTTCATAGGCTTCCTGTAAATCCATAATAAGATAGTTACGTAACTTTGAAAGCATTTCTTCCATATTGTGCGTTTCACTCAGAAATTGCTGCATATTGATTCGTATGACATCATACTGATTTAAATGTTCCTCATACGATTCCGACTGACTGATAAGCAATTTATCAAACAGCGGCCTGGTATCCTCATCTTTTTTATAATAGGCAGCCAGCATATTCGCAGCCATAGATTTGCCAAATCTTCGTGGACGGCTGACACAGACATATTTCTGTTCTGTGCAGACCAATTCATTGATTTTTTCAATTAACCCACTTTTATCTACATATATTTTTGACCGAAGGCTCCCACGAAACAACATACTTCCCGGGTTTAGATAGCTTCCCATTGTTCTACCTCCTGCGATTGTCCTGTTATTACCACTTTTAAAATAAAAAATTTCACAGTATCACTATCTTATGTACGACAATGATACCATGAAATCATTTTAGCGTAAAGGTGGAATATTTTCTAATTTCAGGTACACCTTAAACTCCGTTCTTCTGTTATTACTCTGAATCGGACTGGTCAATATCATATGTCAGTTTTGCCAAAGGTCTCATATGCCAGTTTTCCTTTTTAATGTCAGACATATATAAAGTATTCTTTAACTCTTCTCCGGAATTAAATAATTTCGGAAATGTATTCAGAATTTCCTCAATTCTTTTCGGAGTATTGATATACCGATTTCTCAGTAAATCTTTCACATAAGATTTGTGTTCATTATATAAATCACCAAGATGCAATCTTTTTATCTGTCTGTCAGCCTCAGCTTTTTTGTCTTTTGAAAAAATTTTTAATTACAATTTCAAATTCATCTGATATCCCTTCTATGATCTTTACGTAATCTTTATTACCATCCTTTGTTTTTATATCAAATGAAATATCATAACCAAATTCATCTTCATATGGATATAATATAGGATCTTTTACTGTTATCCAAATTTGATTTAGCTGTATTGCAAATCGAACAACATGGAACCAGATTAAATATAGATAATGCCAGATATGGATATTTTTTCTTAGGATAATAGTGATCCAGCTGAGCCTTACTTTACCAGATTTAATCGTCATTATATACTCTCTGTTACAGTAAGGACACACAGCTATATCTATAATCCTGAGTACCTTATATGCTGCTTTTCTCTTAGAAATTATCAAATTTAAATATTTTTTCCAAAAGATCTTCCCCTTCTTTTTCCTGAAATTCTCCAATCATATCAATATATTTTTTCATTTCTCTTTTTGATGATAATAATAATTTTTTTAATTCATCTTCTCTCACTTTACCATTATCGTCATATAATAAATTGTATAGCTTATGAAATTTATCAGAATCATTCCAGAATTGAGCTGAACGATTCTTATTCAATTCTTTTAAAATTCCTGTAGATGCAGTTATCGCGTCATTTCCAAATGATTTTTTCTATTTTCTCTTTCTGTTCTTCCGATATATTTATTTTAATCATTTTTCCGCTCCAGTTCGTTGATCAGTCTGTCTATTTCTTCTCTTTGTTTTTTTAACAGTTTCAATGTTTCAGAAATCGCATTATCCTGTTTCTTCTTTTCTATTTGTACCGGAATATTGGGGAATTTTCGTGAATACAGTTTTTGCAAACGTTTTTGCAGAATCCCCTCCCCGATGCATTCAATCATATTTTTGACGTATTGCTCATCCAGGTCAGAGTCACTGTCATTCAGCAGAAAATCAGCAAGTTCGTTGATTTTCTTTTCTGCAAGCATTCCTAAGTTCCGCAATCTTCCAGAAAAAAAGAATTCAAAAAAAAGTGTATGTATATTACAGCCAAAAGTTTTTCTGCTGTCATTTTTCAACGCCATATAATCTTCAGCACTTCCTGACTTACCCCTACCTTTTGACAAATATGAGACATTCGTAGATGGAAAATCTGATAACAAAATAGGCGAATGTGTCGCAACAATTATCTGAACTTTTACACCAGTAATTAGAATTAATAAATTCTGTCATCCAACATATAAAATTCTTCTGCCATCTTGGATGAAATGACAGATCAGCCTCATCAAGCAACAAAAGAAGATTATTTACATTATTATCAATTGCACTATAAGCATATACATTTCCTGGCATCTCTTCCTTATCCACAATTGAATATAATTCAGAAAAAAATGAAAGAAAATCATATTCACCTGTACTTATATCAAAAGTAAACGTATAAAATGGAAATGCAAAATTCATATCTCCGTATTGTCTGATCAGTTTTGTCATAAATTCATATGTCCCATCATCTACCGGTACAAAAAGGTTATTCCAGACAAAATATGGATATTCAAATGTTTGTATTCTGCTTTGATTTTTTTCCAGCCATTCTATAAATCTATCGTTTTCTTTATGCAAAGATGATCTCGGAGTTCTGATTGTAATTCATTCAAAAAAGTTAATGTGTTTCTGTAAATATTGTTTTGCTTACTAATTATATTTTTTTCAAACAACTCCCAAAAAATTTCACAGTCATGGCATGTGTCAGGTGACGGTACTACTTGCGGAATAACTATCTCTTTAAAACAATTTATGATCAACTTTTTTATCGTTTCAGCAATCCATAAGCTTACATATTCAGCAAAATCCTTATACATATTCTGTATTTTTGTCTGAAATGTACGCGCCTCGTTTTCTATTTGCGCTTCTGTAAATCCTTTCCATTTTAATTTTTTTTAATTCTTTTACAATATACTCCCAATTATAATGATCATCTGTAAAAGAAATTTCAATTGTCTTAGGAAGTGGTAATGGAAGATTCTTCCCGTTTTTTTGTTTGAATTTATATACAAAATCAATCATTTGAAATTGCTGCTTATCAAAATAATTTCGTATTTTGTCTATTCTGCTGCTTGAATATTTCATTTCCACATTCATTTTAAAGTCACGATTTATTAATCCTCCAACAGAAAAATCATAATCGCATGATAAATCATTGATATAGTCCTGCCTGCTTAATATATTATGAACATATGCAACTTTATAATTTTCAGATATTTTCCTGATATTATCCTTCGAAAGTTCACAAATATGTTTTTCTTCCCCATCTGTCTCCAAATAAAATTGCAGATTTGAATTTAAACAATAGTATTCCAATTCTTCTGTTTGAATGTTTTCAAACAAAATACAAATCTGCTCTGAACCAGCTAAATTTTTGTCTTTCAGGCATCTGAACAGTTCCATTATTATATTCATCAGCCGTGTTTTTCCGGAACCATTTTCTCCAACTATGGCATAACAATCAGATATAGACTTTCCCCATAGTCCGGCGATGTAATGCTTTTCTTTTTTCACTATTATTTTGCCATTATCTTTTTGTTTTATATTATATTTTCCATTTAATATTGCTTCTGTTTTATGTTTATGGTTATCATAATCACTTTCTTTTCTTATGTATATTAATTGTAAATAATTCGCTTCCATGATATTTCCTTCTCTATTCTTTTCAGTGCATTTTCAGCAAAAATCCTTGATTTTACTGACTTTATTAAACAATTAGTTTCCTGCTTGTCTGAAATAGTTCTTCTATATTCTTTCTTATTCCAGCAAACTCATATTCTATATTATATTTTTTCTGACATCATTTCAATAACTCTGTCATATTTTGCTATATTTGAGTCACATTTTGTATATTTTTATGTACCCTCTGGAAACAACCTTTCGTAAGTAGGTTACGCTCTGAGCGATAGTTCTCTCTGATAACAAAAAAACAGTCACTGTGCCATGTTTTGAGGCACTTACAAAATGTTCCAACTGTTTGCAGCAAAAGCGAACTGCATTTTCGCTTTGCAGTCCGCTTTTCAGGCATTTTTAATCGTTATTTTCTATTTTGTGTTGCTATTGGGGAATATCTTTTTTATTTCATGGTTGGCGTTGACTGTGGTGTCTGCATCTTTTGGCAGTTTTTACACTTGTTGTGCCTGTACTTCCACTCTTATGACCACTTGAGAAATGACTTCCTGAAGAGTGGGAATTATGATTACTATGTGAGCTATGGCTGCTATGACCAGAAGAATGAGAGCCATGACTGCTGTGAGTACTTGAACTGTGAGAAGTGTGACTGCTGTGGGATCTATGCGATGAATGCGAGCTATGAGAACGATGAGCCGCATAAACATTGCTGTCCGCAAGCATTACGCTGAGTATCACCATCATAGAACCTATCATAGCCACTTTTGAGCGGGAAATATTTCCTTCTTCTTGGTAGTGTAAAATAGTTTGTGTTTTTGGTAAAAATAACTCCTTTTTGGTAAGAATTCAGATATGACAATTCTTATCGAAAAGGAGTATTTTTTATGGCAGTTGCAAAAGAACAAATTCGACAGATCATCTCAGAAAACAACATTAATAGCGTTGCAGATATATACACGCTTCTGAAAGACAGTTTCAAGGATATCCTGCAGGAGCTGATGGAGGCAGAACTGGATGCAACTCTTGTCTACGAGAAAAACCATAAGGGAGATCTACAGACAGACAATAAAAGAAATGGTCATTCTACAAAAAACTTAAAGAGTCAATACGGTGAATTTCAAATCGACGTACCAAGAGACCGTAACGGTGAGTTTGAACCAAAACTCATCCCTAAATACCAGAGAGATATTTCCGGGATTGAGGAAAGTGATACCTTTATATGCCCGTGGTATGAGTACACGTGACATCCACGACCAGCTCCAGGATCTTTATGGAATTGAGCTGTCAGCTGAAATGGTCAGCAAGATCACAGACAAAATACTTCCTCAGGTTAAGGAATGGCAGTCCCGTCCTCTGAACCCGGTTTATCCGTTTGTCTTTATGGACTGTATTCATTATAAGTACGTGAGGATGGCAGAATCCTGAGTCGTGCTGCGTATGTAGTTCTTGGCGTTACAGTGGAGGGATACAAAGATATCCTCAGCATCACAGTAGGCGCAAATGAAACCAGCAAGTTCTGGCTTGGGATGCTTAATGATCTTAAGAACCGCGGAGTAAAAGATGTCCTTTTCTTCTGCGTGGATGGTCTTCCGGGTTTTAAAGAAGCTATTCAGGCAGTTTATCCGCAGGCAGAGATCCAGAGATGTGTGATCCATATGCTACGCAATTCTTGAATAATCCGGTGCCCGTGTCCCTGCTGTCCGGTGACAGGAAACCGCAAATCCGTTTTTTAGGAAACCACCATTCCGGTAGTGGAAACCTTTATCATAAATCCTTACCTTTAGAATGTAATCATGCACAGCTGGTGTAAATTCATTCAAAGGAGGTCATGACCATGACCAAGTATCGAGAGATTCTCAGGCTAAAAAGTCTGGGACTCAGTCAGCAGAGCATTGCCGACAGCTGCAATGTCTCCAAGAAAACGGTTAATCGCGTTTTGAAGCGTGCAAAGGAATTAAATATTTCCTGGCCGCTTGATAAAAGCGATACCGATGCTGTTCTTGCAGAAATGTTTTTTCCTTCTGCAAAGCAAGTCAGATCCAATAAACGGATGCCGGACTACGATTATATCCACAAAGAATTACTCCGTAACGGAGTCAGTAAGAAACTCTTGTGGACAGAATACATGGAGGATTGTCATGCAAATGGCGAAGAACCACTTATGTATTCCCAGTTCTGCTATCACATCCAGCAGGATGAGCAAAAAACGACGTGCTGCCATGCATATCAACCGGAAACCTGGTGAGCAGGTTGAGGTCGATTGGGCAGGAGATCCTGCAACAATCATTGATCCGGATACCGGTGAAATCACCAAAGCCTATATATTTGTCGGAGTGATGACTTATAGCCAGTACGCATATGTGGAAGCATTTCTGGATATGAAGCAGAAATCATGGATTAATGCCCATGTTCATATGTACGAATATTTTGGCGGTGTTGCCAGAATTCTCGTACCGGATAACTGTAAAACAGCAGTTGTCCACAATGGTGGCTTTAAAGACCAGCAGGTCAATGAAACCTATCAGGAAATGGCCGAATACTACGGCACCGCTATTATCCCGGCGCGTGTCAGGGCTCCAAAAGATAAGCCGAATGCTGAGGGGACAGTAGGAAATATTTCTACCTGGATCACAGCAGCTCTTCGGAATGAACAGTTCTTCTCCCTTGCCGAATTGAATCTGGCAATTAGAGCTAAACTGGAACTGTTCAACCAAAGGCTCTTTCAGAAGAAAGAGGGTAGTCGGCGAAGCTTATTTCTTGGGGAAGAAAAACCATTGCTGGCACCACTACCTGCTACCCGTTTTGAACTGAGTGACTGGAAAACAGCCACTGTCCAGTTCAATTATCACATATCTGTGGACGGAATGCTATACTCCGTTCCGTACGAATACATTAAAAAGAAAGTTGATATAAGGGTAACAGACACCACGATTGAAATTTTCTACAACCATAACCGCATTGCTTCCCATCGTCGTCTAAAAGGACGCCCTGGGCAGTACAGCACCATTACTGAACATATGCCGGCAGACCACCAGAAGTATCTGGAATGGAACGGTGACCGCTTTCGTAAATGGGCTGAGCGGATTGGCATAAATACGTACACTGCAGTCAATGCGATATTGACCTCCAAAAGTGTGGAACAACAAACATACCGAAGCTGTATGGGACTTCTTAAGCTTGCTGAGAAGTACTCAGATGCGTTACTGGAAGCTGCCTGTAAAAAGGCATTATCCTATACAGCATCACCCAGTTACAAGAGTATTAAAAACCTACTTGTAACCGGTTCAGAAAAACTGGCATCGGAAGCAATCGATACCAAGACCACACATAAAGCACATGGCATCACACGAGGTGCCGATTACTATCGGAGGTAAACACATATGACCAATCAGAGTACAATGGATAAGTTAATAGAAATGCGCCTTACCACAATGGCAGATGCATTCCGCAACCAACTCAATGACCCAAAATTCAAGGAGGTTCCCTTTGAGGATCAATTCGGTATGCTGGTGGATATCGAATACAGCAGTCGCAAAAACAACCGTCTCAAAAGACTGATCAAGAATGCTGGTTTCGATCAGCCGGAAGCGAATATCATGGATATCAACTATACTTCCGGACGCAAGCTAAACAAGGAACTGATTCGCAGACTTGCTACCTGCGAATATATATCTGAACATCGGAATCTTTTTATTACCGGTGCTACAGGCTGCGGTAAAACTTACATGGCCTGTGCCTTTGGCATGGAAGCTGTAAGCAGTATTACAACACCAAATATATCCGTCTGCCTGATCTGCTTATTGATCTGGAGGTGGCACGGACAGATGGCAACTACAAAAAGGTGATGGCTAAGTATGCCAATCCCGTTGTGCAAATTCTGCTCGAACGGTACGCCTATTCTGAAATCGTCGGTACATTCATTCTGATTTAGCGGTACGCGTTTTCTGCTCAAAGCGGTACGTTTTTCCTTTATTATTGTGATGTAACTATTATTC
>ENA-OQDF01001195-OQDF01001195.1-human-gut-metagenome-genome-assembly--contig:-NODE-1195-length-10619-cov-2.254098_pt1 | contig 10619 bp, 15 predicted proteins | sample MGYA00242769_ERZ504597 | MGnify/ENA primary metagenome ERZ504597 (study PRJEB26092, sample SAMD00036305) | human gut metagenome | host: Homo sapiens | study: EMG produced TPA metagenomics assembly of...
CTCCGGTAGCGACGTACACTTGGGGCTATGGTAGCATTTGTTGTAGGAAGATTTTTCTTACAGGACATTATTAAGCCGATGGCGATGAAGAACAAATATTTAAAAAATGGTTATTTGATGAGTCTGGAAATAATGAAGTATTTATTCTGATGATCACAAGACTGGTTCCATTATTTCCGTATAATCTGCAGAATTTTGCTTATGGTGTGACAGATATTAAGTTTTCAACATATTCCATTTGTTCTTTGATCTTCATGCTTCCGGGAACAGCTATGTATACGGTTGGAATGGCAGGACTTGCAGACAAAGAGAACCGTATTCTTTATATCGGGATAGCAATTGTTCTGGCTGGGATTGTAATAGGGCTTGGTGCGTTCCTTAAGAAGCATTATGTGCAGGAGGAAAAAAATGAAGGATAACAATACAGTAGAAGCGTGTACCCATTGTCACGTCTGCCAGAATCAGTGTGAATTTTTGAAAAAGTACGGAATAGATATCGGAGATACAGAGAAGTTAAAAGAGCTTTCTTATCATTGTTTCCTGTGTGGAAAGTGCACAGAGGTATGCCCTGAGAATATTGATGGAAGAGAGTATATTCTAAATCTCCGGAGAGAAAAAGTAGAAAAATCCGGTGGAACTTTGGAAGAAAAAGGATATGGGATGCTGTTAAAAGAAAAAAAGATTATATATATCGGAATTACAGACATGCACAAGGGGAAAGTATTCTGTTTCCGGGATGTAATTTTCCTTCTTTTATCCAAAGACGACCAAGAGGCTGGTAAATGAACTGAAAAAATATGGTATAGGAGTGGCATATGACTGCTGTGGAAAGCCGATTGTAGAACTTGGCATGAAAGAGGATGAAAAAAGGATTATAAGTCAGATACAATCAGAATTGCATAAAAGAAAAATCAAAGAAGTAATCATGCTTTGTCCGAACTGCTATGCATATTTAAAACCAAGAATGGAAGAAGTAAAGGTTGTAAGCATTTATGAAAAGATTGAGGAATTCGGAATCGGAAAGAAGAATCTGCTTCCGGCAAGGTGTTCCTTCCATGTCCTGACAGGGAAAAGAAAGAACTGTTAGGAGAGATAGAGCAATACATAGAAGGAAAGCTGACTCCAATCGAAGAGGTACAGTGTTGTGGCTTAGGTGGCTGTGCCCCTGTAAAAGAACCAGAACTTGCAAAAAATATGGGAGCAGCGTTAAAAAACAGTGGCGGGCAGAAGATTTACAGCTATTGTGCGTCCTGTGCAGGCAATCTAAATCGGAACGGATGTAAGAATGTCACTCATATTTTGACAGAAATATTAGAAACAGATGAAAAAGCCGATACAGGGAAATCGATGTTGAATAGGATGAAAACAAAATTTATATAAGGGGATAACGACGGAAATGAAATGGGCAGTGATCGTATTTACCAGAGTTCCCATTCCGGGACAGACAAAGACAAGAATGATGCCATATTCGCCGGAAGAATGTGCAAAACTTCATGAAAATTTTCTGAAAGATATTGCACAGGAATGCGAAAAAGTAAATGCTGACATATTCGTATGCTACACACCGGAAAAAGGGAAAGCATATCTGGAAAAATTATTCAGGAAAGCAAAAGAATATATTTCCCAGACAGGGGAAGGTCTGGGAGAAAGGATGTATCAGGCAATCGAATATGTACTGGAAAAAGGGTATGATTCCTGTGTATTAATAGGAACGGATATACCGGAACTGAAATGTTCGGATTTGGAGTATGCGTTCAGGCTTTTGGATGTAAATGATGTAGTCTTTGGTCCCACCGTAGACGAAGGGTATTATCTGGTCGGAATGAAAAGACCGGTATGTGAAGTGTTTGAAAAGAAGACATATGGAACAGGAAATGTACTGGAGCAGACCGTGCAGCCATTACAGGAAATGGGACTGACAATCGGATATGTAAGAAGATTGCAGGATATGGATGACAGAGATGATATTACGGCGTATCGGAGCCGGATGGGGAGGCAGAAGTTACTTCAGAACACACATACTGGACGTTACCTGCTAAAAAAACAGAAGATTTCTATCATTGTGCCGATCTATAATGAAGAGACAACGATAGAGAAACTGCAGGAGCAATTAGAAAACTTACAGGGAAAGTGTGAGATCATTCTAGTCGATGGTGGGAGTACAGACGCAACATTGTCGATGATCAGACCGGGATTTAAAGTACTGCATTCGGAAAAAGGCAGGGCGAACCAGATGAATCTTGGCGCAAAAGAAAGTACCGGAGATATTCTTTTCTTTCTTCATAGTGACAGTGAACTTCCGAAAAGACCGCTGGAAGAAATCAAAGCAGTGATAAAAGATCATGAAGCAGGATGCTTTGGCATTGCATTTCATTCCAGACAGTTTTTTATGTGGACATGCAGAGTTATTTCAAATCATAGGATAAAAGACAGAAAAGTGATGTTTGGAGATCAGGGGATTTTTATCACAAGAGAACTGTTCTTCAAAGCGGGGATGTTTCCGGCTCTTCCGATTATGGAAGATTACCAGTTTTCGCTTACGTTAAAGGAAATGGGAGTAAAGCTTGGCATTGCTAGGCACAGAATCTATACGTCAGACCGGAGATTCCCTAAAAAGGTGATTCCGCAGTTAAAAGTGATGTGGAAGATGAACCGGCTAAGAAAAATGTACCGGGATGGTGTGCCGATAGAGATGATATCGAAGTTATATAAAGATGTAAGATAAAATGTCAGGAAACAATATAGCCAATAGGGGATCGGGATTATGGAACGTATAAAAGGATTAAATGAATATGTGAAAAATGAAAAGTATAGGAAAGCATTAAATCTTCCGAATGAACAGGAAGAAGAATATACAATGCTTGCACAGGGAGAGTATAATATTAATTACAGCTTCACGCATCCAAAGACAGGGAAAAAACTTCTGTTACGTGTCAATTGTGGGAGTCAGATGCATCTGGAAAATCAGATTAGGTATGAATGTCATGCACTGCAATTGCTGGAAGCATCGGGAAGAACGCCAAAAGTGCTTTATGTAGATGGGAGCAGGAATTTTTAGATCACGGAGTCTGGTAATGGAATATCTGCCGGGAAAAGCATTAGACTATCATACGGATTTAAAATATGCGGCAGAGTGTCTGGCTGATATACATAGTGTCAGAATACCGGAATCAGAATCGGGTTTGATTCGGCCAGAGAATCCACTGACCGCAATATTGGAAGAGTGCGAAGAGATGGTGAAGATATATATGGATTCACCGCTTGGAAAAGACAGGATGAAAAGGAAAATCCGAGATTTGCTTGATAAGGCATGGAAAAAGGCAAAAGAATTCCATATGGAAGATTCACCGTATCAATGCTGCATTAATACAGAACTGAATTCCACGAATTTCTTGATTGGAGGAGAAGGAAAGTCGAACTATCTCATTGATTGGGAAAAGCCGTTATTTGGAGATCCGGCACAGGATCTGGGACATTTCCTTGCACCGACAACGACGTTTTGGAAAACGGATGTGATATTGAGGGAAGAAGAGATAGGAAATTTTCTGAATGAATATCTGAAATGTGTGGGGGCGCGTTTTGATATAACGGGATTAAAAGAACGAACGAAAGTATTTATGGAGATTACATGCTTAAGAGGAATCACCTGGTGCGCAATGGCATGGGTGCAGTATCAGCAGCCGGATAAACTGATTATAAATGAATCTACATATCGGAAGCTGGAGGATTATCTGAGTGATGGATTTTTAGAAAAAATAGAAATGTTTTTGGAACAATAACGTAAGTGTGAGTAAGGAGAAAAGAGATGGAAAAAGAAAGAATTGCAGAACTTTTTATGAAAGGAATTGACTGTTCTCAGGTTGTAGCAGGGGCATTTGCAGAAGAACTGGGGATCACACAGGAAGAAGCATATAAGATGGCTGCAGGATTTGGCGGCGGAATGGGAATCGGCGAGACTTGCGGTGCAGTAGTCGGTGCAATGATCGTTTTGGGAATGAAATATGGACATTTTGACACAGAACACATGGAACAGAAAGAGATTATGAATGCAAAAAGAGCAGAATTTCTGGAAAAATTCGGAAAAAAATATGCTTCGTGCAGTTGCAAAGGATTATTAAAGCATGATATTGCGGATCCGGAAGATATGCAGAAGATACTGGCTGAAGGTCTTTTGTTTGATTTCTGCCCGGAAGTAGTGAAAGATACGATCGAGATACTGAAAGAGGTTATGTAATGGATGATATCATTAAGGATTTTCATGATTTGACAGAGATCCCGCCATTCCAGCAGATGATATCGGATAAGAAGTATATGGATACAGAAGAATATCTGGATGTATTGCAGATGAATATTGGACGAAAATGCAATCTGATCTGCAAACATTGTCATGTGAATGCGGGTCCGCGCGGACAGAAGAGATGTCAAGAGAGGTGATGGATGCCTGCCTTACTTTGCAAAAGAGCAGAAGATTGTAACAATAGATATTACCGGAGGAGCACCGGAGATGAACCCGCATCTGGAATATCTGATAGAAGAAAGCAGTAAAATTTGCGGGCATGTCATAGTAAGAACAAATTTGGTCATTCTTCTTGAAAAAGAATATGAACATCTCATGGAAGTGTATGCAAGAAACAAAGTAGAAGTGGTATGTTCGCTTCCGTATTACCGTGCACCGGAGATGGATAAAGTACGCGGTGCAGGAGCGTTTGATAAAGCAATCAAAGTGATTCGGCGTCTGAATGCAATGGGATATGGGCGCAATCCGGAACTCGTACTGAATATGGTCTATAATCCGGCAGGAGCTTTCTTTCCGCCTGATCAGGAAGCAATGGAAAAAGAATATAAGCAGAAGCTATTGCAGGATTTCGGAATTGAATTCAATAGTCTTTACACTTTGTATAATAATCCGATGGGAAGATTCGGAGCGTTCTTAAGAAAATCAGGGAATCTGAATCGTTATATGAAGAAATTATTTGATGCATTCAATGCAGATACAGTGGAAGCTTTGATGTGCAGGACACAACTTCAGTAGATTATGACGGACAGCTGTATGACTGCGATTTAACCTAGCTGCGGGAATGCCTGTGAACGGCGGACAGACTATATTTGATGTGACTGGAGAGCCATATCAGGTGAGAAAAATCCGGATGGATAAGCATTGTTATGCATGTACAGCAGGGGCAGGTTCCAGCTGAGGAGGCGCAATGAGTTAGGCAGGCTGCCTGACAAATAGCGCTGGAAGAAGCGAGTATGTTATGTTACACTAATGCAGTAAGAACAATAATTATGCATGACAATGTAAGAATATACAAAAAGGAGAACAAACGATGCCAGTTTTTGATTTTAACGCAACACCGGACGAGAAGAAACCAGCGGAATGTACATATACGGTAATCCGCTCTAATGAAAATGAAGCAACTATAGAAAAACCAATGATGATCCTGGATAATAAGCAATGTAAATGGGAACATCATTCCTGCGGCGTATTTACCAATCCGATCAAGAGGACATCATTCGAATTTCAGCAGGAAGACGGAACCGTAAGTGCAGACATCTTAAAGATCGATGCAAGATTTGTAAGTCTGTTAAAATGGCTCGGAGAGAATCATATTAATGTGCGTCTCTCAGGAGAGAATACAGAAGAAGGATATGCAGTATACAAGATCCGCGAGATTGCATTTGGCGGCGGTACAAAGTTATCTGCAGAAGATGGATTCCTGCAATTTATGATCGAGCGTCTTCTGGCAAGTAATGCACCGGCAGAAGAGGAGAATGATGAAGATGAAGACGAAGCAGGAGATGATATGAAGCTTACCAGTCTTCAGAGTATCACAGACTTCATGAACTGTGCGGGAAGAACCCTTCCGGATAATATCCGCCTTTGGGCAAGACGTAATCTTGCCGTAGCACGTTCTCATGAAGTATCACCGGAAGAAAGACGTCATGCACAGAGAGCGCTTTCTATTATGATGAATGTACAGTGGAAGAGCAATTATTTTGAAGCGATCGATCCGGATGAAGCGCGCAGAATTCTTGATGAAGAACTTTACGGAATGGAGCGCGTAAAGCAGAGAATCATCGAGACCATAATCCAGATCAACCGTACACATACATTGCCGGCATATGGACTTCTGTTAGTGGGACCGGCAGGAACCGGTAAATCACAGATTGCCTATGCGGTGGCACGTATCCTGAAGCTTCCATGGACGACTCTGGATATGAGTTCGATCAATGATCCTGAGCAGCTGACAGGAAGTTCTCGTATCTATGCCAATGCAAAGACAGGTATCATCATGGATGCATTTGCCATGGCAGGAGAATCGAATCTGGTATTCATCATCAATGAGCTGGATAAAGCAGCATCCGGAAAAGGAAATGGCAATCCGGCCGATGTACTTCTGACATTACTGGATAATCTTGGATTTACAGATAACTATATCGAGTGTATGATTCCGACCGTAGGAGTATATCCGATTGCGACTGCGAATGACAAGTCTCAGATCAGTGCACCGCTGATGTCACGATTTGCCGTGATCGATATCCCTGATTACACACCGGAAGAGAAGAAAGTGATCTTCTCCAAATTCGCACTTCCGAAGGTATTAAAGAGAATGAGCCTTAAGGAAGACGAGTGTATCATGAGTGAGGAAGGATTGGATGAATTGATCAAGTTATATTCTAATACATCCGGAATCCGTGATCTGGAGCAGGCGGCTGAACACATTGCGGCGAATGCCCTGTATCAGATTGAGGTAGATCATGTGAAATCTGTTACATTTGATGCAGAAATGGTAAGAAATCTGTTAAGATAATGGAAACTACAAGAACAACATTTTTTACAAGAGATAAAAATTTTTATAAGACATTTTTCCGGTTGATGCTGGTTGTGGCACTTCAGAATCTGGTGGCTTACAGTGTGAATATGCTTGATAATATTATGCTTGGAAGTTACAGCCAGAATGCATTGTCCGGTGCGGCAACGGTGAACCAGATATTCTTTATTGTGAACCAGCTGGCATTGTCTATTGGAAATGCACTGGTAGCAATCTGTTCTCAGTACTGGGGAAAGCAGGAGACTGAGGAAATCCGGAAACTGACAGGAGCAGCACTGGCACTCAGTATTATGATCGCAGCAGTGGTCGTGACAGCCTGTACGTGCATGCCGGAGCGGCTTCTGGGAATATTTACAACGTCACCTGAGATTATTGCGGAAGGAAAGGCATATCTGGGACTCCTGAAGTGGACATTTTTACTTTTCATGATAAGCAATCTGCTGATTGCTATGCTTAGAAGTGTAGAGGTAGTGAAGATTTCATTTGTCATATCAGTAGTGTCATTGATCACAAACGGTTGTATCAATTACACATTGATTTTTGGACATTTTGGATTTCCGGAGATGGGGATCAAGGGAGCAGCAGTGGGAACGTTAACTGCAAGAATGCTGGAACTATTGATCATTGTGGTGTATGTGTGGAAGATAGATACGAAGTCCGGTTATTTGACGTTAATTTGATCAGAATCATATTTGCGCCGGAGAATAGAAAGATATGGAGGGCATTCTTAAAGTTGCATTTCCAATCATGTGCTCAGGGATGATCTGGGCAATCTCAGTACCGATGCAGACGGCAATTCTCGGACATTTGTCTGCAGATGCAATTGCTGCAAATTCTGTATCCAGCACATTCTTCCAGTATCTGAAGGTGATCGTAATCGCCATATCATCTGCATCTGCAGTTGTGATCGGGAAAGATATCGGAGAGGGAGATATTGAAAGAGTAAAATCTGATGGAAGAACGCTTTCTGTGATTGATCTTCTGATCGGTGCAGTGCTTGCTTCTTTGTTATTTGTATTGAGAGGACCTCTGTTATCCATGTATAAACTGACAGATACGGCAGCAGTGCTTGCAGATCATTTCATTATGATCATGAGCATAGTTATGGTAGGAATGTCATATCAGATGCCGGTATCGGTAGGTGTCATTCAAGGTGGGGGAGATACAAAGTTCTCTATGTACACGAATATGATCTCTACTTGGGGAATCGTGATGCCGTTGTCATTTTTGGCGGCATTCGTGTGGAAACTCCCTGTGGAACTGGTTGTGGCTGCAGTGCAGTCGGATCAGTTGTTCAAAGGAATTCCGGTATTTTTACGATTTAGGAGCTATAAGTGGATTCACAAATTAACATAAAAAGAAGTATGGAATGGAAAGAATTTGAAACAACATTTTCGGTAAAATTAAATCAACAGCAAAAAGAAGCAGTACAGAGCACAAAAGGGTCGGTACTGCTTCTTGCCGTACCCGGATCAGGAAAGACCACGGTACTGGTGACACGTCTTGGTTATATGATCTACTGTAGGAATATTCCTCCGGAGAGCATACTTACGGTTACATATACGGTGGCAGCGACAAAAGATATGTCCGAAAGATTTGCAGTCCGTTTTGGCGAGGATATGGCAAAGAGACTGGAATTTAGGACGATCAACGGAATCTGTGCGAGGATTATCCAGTATTACGGAAGACGGATTGGAAAGACACCATTCGAACTGGTGAAGGATGAAAAGACAACGACAGGGATGCTGATCAGAATCTGTCAGGATCATGGCATGGGATATCCGACGGAGAGTGATCTTAAGAATGTAAGAACGTTGATCACATATATAAAAAATATGATGCTGACCGAAGAAGAACTTCAGAAGTTAGAAGAAGAGTCGGATATCCGGATTGCAGGAATCTACCGTGAATACTGTAGTCAGATGCGTGCGCAGAATCTGATGGATTATGATGATCAGATGTTGTATGCATATAAGATGCTGAGAATGGATCCTGGACTTCTGGCGTATTTTCAGAAATTGTATCCGTATATCTGTGTAGATGAAGCACAGGATACATCAAAAATCCAGCATGCGATCATTGCTTTGCTGGCGACAGAATCGGGAAATCTGTTTATGGTCGGAGATGAGGATCAGAGTATCTATGGATTCCGGGCGGCTTATCCGGAAGCGTTGTTGTCGTTCGAAAAGAATCATAAAGGTGCAAAGGTACTTCTGATGGAAGAAATTTCCGATCGAATGCGAAGATTGTGGAGGCAGCGGATAAATTCATCCAGAAAAATACGCTTCGTCATGAAAAACATATGAAGCCTGCAAGAGAGGCAGGGACGGATATCAGAGAAATTTCTTTAAAATCCAGAAAGGCAGAGTATGTATATCTGATGAGGGTAGCACAGGAATGTATGACCCGGGAAAGCAGCCTGCAAAAGAACGGTATGGATGCACGGAAAGCGGAGACGGCGGTTCTATACCGGGATAACGAGTGTGCTATTCCGTTGATAGATCTTTTGGAGAGGAAGAATATTCCGTACAGGATGCGGAATGCAGAGCTGTCTTTTTCACACACCGTACGGTTCTGGATGTAGAGAATATCATACGGTTTGCAATGAATCCGAAAGATACTGACAGATTCATGCAGATATATTACAGATTGAAATTGTTCTTCCGTAAGGAAGATGCTTTAAGATATGTTAACTTGAGCAAGGAGAAAGATATGGCGGTTCTGGATGCGGTACTTAAGTATGATAATCTGGAAAAGTATCAGGAGGATAATATCCGTAATCTGAGACGGCAGATGGAACGCATCTTAAAGATGACAGGGGATGAGGCGGTTGATCAGATACTGACATATATGGGTTATCAGGATTATCTGAAGAAAATGGGCATGAATGCAAATAAATTAGAGATTGTCAAGATGATTGGAAGCAAGGTAGACTCTCCGGAAAAATTACTGGAACGTCTGGAAGAGCTTAGAAAGATCATCCGGGAAAAGAAGACGGAAAGCGACTGTCCATTTATTCTGTCTACCATGCATGCGAGTAAAGGACTGGAATATGATACCGTCTATCTTCTGGATGTTATGGATGGGATACTGCCGGAAAAGTTCTGGTAAATCCGCGGACGGCATCGAAAGAAGAACTTGAAACTTACGAGGAAGAAAGAAGACTTTTCTATGTAGGTGTGACCAGGGCAAAGAATCAGCTGAATGTATTTACGACGAATAAGCCGTCTAAATTCTGCAGTGAGCTGCTGGAAAAGAGGAATCTGAGAGAGAATCGGCAAAAAGAATATGCAGGAATAAAGAAATGGGGAGATTATAGTCCGGCGGAAACATATGGCGTAAAGGAAAATGGAATGTATCATGGCTCTCAGAAGCAACCGGGAAAAAGCTATCAGGAACTCGCAGATGCACTTGGAGAAGGCATGATTGTAAAGCATAAGAAATTCGGTGAGGGTGTCGTGGTAGACATGGAGGGTGATCACATCCGGATACAGTTTGGAGACAATGTAAAGAACATGGATCTGAAGGTTTTAGCAAGGCTTGGATTACTTGAAATATAGAGAAAAACCGTTCCATACAAATGTATAAAATTGTATAAAACAAAAATGACCAATAGTCAAAAAACACGTTGACTACTGGTCTTTTTATTGTATAGTGCAGGTAGAATATAAAATGACCAACGGTCATAAAGGAGGGGCGGTTATGAATATGGTCGCATTTGGCAAAAAGGTAGTAAGTTCAGAATCCCGATACTGATCATCAGTATCTTACTCCTGATTCCGGCGG
>ENA-OQDF01001197-OQDF01001197.1-human-gut-metagenome-genome-assembly--contig:-NODE-1197-length-10616-cov-1.616265_pt1 | contig 10616 bp, 16 predicted proteins | sample MGYA00242769_ERZ504597 | MGnify/ENA primary metagenome ERZ504597 (study PRJEB26092, sample SAMD00036305) | human gut metagenome | host: Homo sapiens | study: EMG produced TPA metagenomics assembly of...
AATAAATAAACAATAAAGCAATAATAACGGTAACAACATAAGCTAATGCTGGTTTTAATGAATCAATTCCATAAATAAGCAAAAGTTCTTGTTAGTAAACAAAAGATTGCAAATGGAGCAAACTTATTAATAACAAATGTTAAAAATAAACTAATAATTTTAGATACTTCTTCAAATACTTTTTTCAATGTTTTAGTTTGTTCTTCTAAAGCATTCATTGATAAACCTGTTACAACTGCTAAAAGACAATAGCAAGTACATTACCATTTGTTGTAAAAGCACTAATAAAATTATTAGGTATAATTGATACAATAATATTTAATGGATTAGAACCTGTTGTTCCTTGTTGAACAGTAATCTTTCCTGCATCAACAGTGTTAAATAAACCTAAATGATAAATAACAGTACTTACAGCTCCTGCAAAAATTAAAGCACAAACTGTTGTTGTAAAGAAAGTTAAGATTGTCTTAGAAGATATTCTTCCTAATTTCTTTGTATCGGTAATTGTACAAATCGCAAGTGTAATAGAAACAAATACCATTGGTACAATAATTAATTGTAATGCATTTACAAATAACTGACCGATTATATAGAAAATACCAATCGCACTTGTTGCACCTTCTGCTGTAATATCTTGAAATAAGATATTATTAATTGTTTTCCATAATTCTCCTTGACCACTTGAATTTAAATGCTCTCTAAATATAATGCATCCAAATCCAGCAATTAAACCACACACTAATGCAATCAGCATTTTTTTGCTAATTGCTTTCCACTACTTTGTTTCATAATTGTCCTCCTAAAAATTCCCAAATTGCTAACATTATACATGATTTTTCATAAAAAACAATTACTTTTATTAAATATATAAAAAGTACGATTTCTCGTACTTTAATCATCTATTATTTTCTTTATTTCTTCTAAACTAGCATCTTTTATTAACTTCTTAAATATTTGATCATATTGTTGTTCGGTAAGATTTTCAAGCCATTGTGTGTCTTCATTTAAATAATTTGCTTTTAAAAAGCTTTAATACAAATTCAGCTTTAGCTTTTGTCTCAGCTTCTGTCTGCTTTCATCTTGCTTCAGCAAGTTGAGCATCTAACTCTTTTTCATATCATCATAGCGAGCTAACTCATCCCATCTTGCTTTTTTTACAATATCTCTTCTTCTTTTAATATCTTGATGATCTATTAATACCGATTGATCATTTTCATAAGAGACTAACGTTTTATAATCTATGACTTCTTCTCCATCAAAGAACACTGTATTGAATAAAGAAGCAAATACTTCATTATCTCTAAGCAGTGTTCTAGCTGCTGTATCACATGTCATCCCACTATGAATCATACTATTCTTCCTTCCTTTTTTACTTATTTTTACTACGCTTGAATTATAACATACTTCACCTATCTTTTTGTCTCAAAAGTTATTTACAAAAAAATAGGTTCATTTTGAACCTACTTTTTCAAGTTTTGTTTAGCTTGTTTCATACGTGTTTTACATTCATACATATTTTTATCTGCTTGATTCAATAATACTTTTAAATTAGCTTCTTGATAATTGATAGAAAGTGCATATCCATAAGCAAATTCAATATATATTTGTTTACTAAATTCATTATAACGATTTGCTTCATCTTGAACCTTTTTAATAATAGATTTCACTTCATCTTCACTTACATCATTTAATAAAGCAATAAACTCATCTCCACCATATCTTCCTACAAAATACTTTTCTGGAATAGATGTTCTTATAATATGAGCAAAATTCATAATAAGTGTATCTCCAGCAATATGACCTAATGTATCATTTACTTCTTTTAAATCATTTAAATCAAAAACAATCATTGCTGTTGGCTTTTCAAATTGATGATATTCTATTAAAAGTTCTTCCACACGACTTCTATTTGGAAGTCCTGTATGTAAATCAATATAAGCTAACTTATTAAGTTCTTTATTCTTTTCATGAGAACAACTGCAGAAATAGACTCTCTGATAATGATACAAATTATTAATGTACAAGTAACAATAAGTCCTTTTTCAATCATATCAAGTTGAGAAGACAATATTGAGAATACTCTTCAGCAGCATCTACTGTTTCATCAGCAAGATAAAAATAATTCTCACTCATTTCAATAATATTTGTATTTTCATAACCGTCTTCTCTTACTTTTTGAATTTCTTCTTTTAAAGAAATCCATTGATTTATTCAATTCAACTAATTTCTTTTGATATTTTTGATCATTTAACTTTGTGAGTTGATATTTTCCTCCACCATCCATCAAACCATCAAAAATATTATCTAAATACCTTATTAAACTATCATTCTTATTACCTGATATTTCTAACTTAATTTTCTCTTTGTGTCGCTCCTCGAATAATGCCTGCATAGTTAATAACTCTTGCATTTCCTTGTATCTTATTAACATCATTCATCATAAAAATAGTCAAAATTACTAAAATTATAATTAAAAACCTTGTAAAAATCTTTCAATCATTCTATTTTTACTTCGTTTTAACTTCACCCAGTTCATCTCTTCTCTTAAATAATTTTATCTTATCTATTTACATCATACATTCTTTTAGTTTATCAGGTATAGCTTCTATTAGATAAGTAACAATATCTTCTTTAGAAATAGGCATATCATTTAAAACCCATTCTACAGTCATATCTACAGAACCTCTACAATACATTTTAAGTAAAAAATCTATATCAGAAGATAATGTTTTTCCTGTATTTTTATGTATATATTCTTTATAAAAATCATAAATACAACAAAAATCATAATGAATAAGATTATTATAATCATTAGATTTAAAAGCTTCTTTGAAGAATGGATGTTCTTGTTCAATAAAAGCAAACTTTAAATTTAAGGCTTCTTGTAAGTACCACCTTGATTCATTTCTTCAAATGATTTTAAAACTAATTTTTCAAAATACCAATTAACTAAATCATATTTATCTTGAAAATGTCGATAAAATGTTTGTCTGGTTTTTCCTGCTGTTGAAACAATATCTGTTACAGTAATTTTATCTAAAGGCTGTTTTTTTATTAAGCTTTTGATTGCTTTAGCAAACAAAAATAAAGTTTCTTCGTTTTTCATAATAGACCTCTATAATAAATAATCATATTTTTCTATTTCATCAGTTTGTGCTAAAACAAGGAAAGTATCATTTAATTCTATTTCTAAATTAGGATCTACAGGAACTTCTAACTTATGTGTATGAGGATTTCGTTTACCTAAAACATTGATACTATAAAGTTTTCTTAAATCTAGTTGTGATAATGTTTTTCCTACCCATGCTTGAGGTACTTTCATTTCAACAATACAATTTTCTTCATCTAATTCAATTAAATCTTTAATATTTTTTCGAAGTAATGTTCTTGCTACTTTTTCTCCCATTTCTTTTTCAGGACGGACAAACATAATCAGCACCTATTTTTTCTAAAACAACTTTAAAACGTTTGTTTTTAGCTTTAACAATAACATAAGGTACTCCCAGTTCTTTTAGATTCATTGTAGCTAAAATACTATCTTCTAATCGATCTCCAATAGCAACAATTCCTACATCCATATCATCTAATCCTAAATCTGATAAAAATTGAAAATCTGTGACATCACCAATAACTGCTTTTGTCGCAAAATCTGCCACTCTTTGTACATTTTCAGGATTTTTATCAATTGCAATGACTTCTCTACCATATTGAGAAAGTGTCTTTACAAGTGTAGAGCCAAAAATTCCAAGCCCTAATACAACAAATTGTTTTCCATCTCATTATCCTATTAAGATATGTTCTTTTATATAGTTCACATCTTTTCCTTTCTTAGCGTTATATTTTCTTACAAAAATCAAAACCATAGTAATAGGACCAATACGTCCTATATACATCAAAATAATTATAACAATTTTTCCAACAAATGTCAGTGTTGGTGTAAGACCCGCTGTTAATCCTACTGTCGCAAAGCAGAAAAACTTCAAAAAGTAGATCAATAAAATCTGCCTGCTCACTTATTGATAAAATAAATAAACCTGTTAAAGCAATCGCAAAACTAATCAACATAATTGTTAATGCTCTTTTAACAATTTGATCATCAATTGTTCTTTTAAAAACATGAATATTTTCATCACCGCGCATTAATGCACGGACGTATAACAATCCAATAACAAAAGTTACCGTTTAACACCACCAGCAGTTCCTGCAGGAGAACCACCGATAAACATAATAATAGACATAAAAACTTCGTTGCTTGATGTAAAGAAGCCATATCTACTGTCGCAAATCCAGCTGTTCTAAGTGTTACTGATTGAAAAAAACTTGCGAGTATCTTTTGTGAAAATGGTAAAGATTTTAATGTTAGCGGATTTTGAAATTCTAATATGAAAATAACGGTCATTCCTCCAAAAATTAAAACAAATGTAGAAATCAATGCAATCTTTGTATGTAAAGATAAAGATTCTAAATACCTTTTCATTTTAAAATACTTAAAATGTTCTCTATAATGAATCAAAGATAAACGTAAATCGATCCACACAACAAAACCTAAACCACCAGCAATAATCAAACCACAAATAACTAAATTGATCCAAACATTGCCTACATAAGGAACCATTGAATTATTTCCTAAAATATCAAATCCAGCATTACAAAATGCTGAAATTGCATGAAATAAACTATAATAAATTCCTTTAAGGATTCCAAATTGTGGAATAAAAACAAAAGCAAGACAAATTGCTCCAATAAGTTCAAAACAAACTGTATATTTAATAACTCTTTTAATATAAATACCTGTTTCATTTAATGAATTTCTATTTAAAGCTTCCTGCATGACAATCTTATTAGCGTAGGTTAGTTTTCTTTTTAAAAGAACAAAGAACATCGACATCAGTGTTAAAAATCCTAACCCACCTATTTGAATCAATAAAATAATGACTATTTGTCCAAAAAGCGTATATTCACTAGCTGTTACATGAGTCACTAAGCCTGTTACACAGGTTGCTGAAGTTGCAACAAATAGATGATCTAAATAGCTACTTGTTGAATGAATGGTATGACTCATTGGTAAACTTAATAAAATCGATCCTATTAAAATAACCGCAAAAAAGCTAAAGCCAATTCTTCTAACTGCTGATATACCTAGTTTTTTATATTGTTTATGAAGTGTTTTTCTTTGCATATTTTCCCCTCAGTTCTATTAAAAAAAGACATGTTTCCATGCCAATTTAAAGCAAATGATAATAAGCCAAGTTCTGTATTAGATAATCATTTATCTACGTTTACACGTCCTCTATCCCGTTCAATTCCGTTTTAAAGGTTCCCCTACCAAATTTGGGTTTCTGCCTTGCGGAGCTTCCTCTTTTCAGCCATAGTTTCCTATGGAATTGTCTCTGTGGAGCCATTTATGAAAGTTCTACCATAGTTGCCCTTAGGTTTTCCTTCTGTCGTTAGTTTACACTACCCTCACTTATTGATTCGTGAGGCACAAACACTACAATCATCGCAGATTGTGGCAGCCTGGACTTTCCTCTACTTCAATGAAGCAGCGATTATCTGTCATTTGTTATTTATTTTGAAATACTGCTTTTTCTAATAATGATAATCTTTTTAAGATATCTACCTTGGAAGAAACATTATCTTCTAATGCTCTTAAGTTATCATCTTGTAAAGCTTTTTCTCTTTCTAATCGAGCTATCATAGCTTTTTGATCAGCAAGACGTCTTTCAAGCTGTTCTATTCTATCATAAGAATTGTTCAATAGTCCAGCAAAAGCTTCATAATCTTTTACAACTTGATCTAAGAAGTGATCAACCTCATCCGCATTGTACCCTTTAAAATCTACTTTAAATTCTTTACTGACAATTTTTTTGGACTTAATACGACTTTATATTCCATGCTTTTCAACTCCTTTACCTCATTGTACCAATTTATTTCCTTTTTTCAAGATAAAAAATAATTTATTACTAAAGAGTTGTTATCACAAAAAAAATATGTGTTATAATACCCATATATATGCAAATAAAAAGGAGTTTCTATGGTTAATTATCCAAATAAGAAAAAAAATAATCATTATACATCTATGATTGAAGGTAAACATAATACTGCTCACCGTGGAATGAACTTAGAAGAAGATATTAACTTAACAAATGAATATTATTTATCACATGATATTGCAGTTATTCATAAAAAACCTACCCCTATTCAAATTGTCAAGGTTTCTTATCCAGAAAGAAGTTCAGCAAAAATAGTAGAAGCTTATTTTAGAACCCCTTCAACAACAGATTATAATGGTATTTATAAAGGAAAATATATTGATTTTGAAGCAAAAGAAACAAAAACATTATCTTTTCCCTTTACGAACATTTCTTTACATCAAATTAATCATCTCGATAAAGTCATTCATCATGGAGGAATTGCTTTTTTAATTATCGCCTTTACAAAAGTGAATGAAGTTTATCTCTTAGATGCTTCTTTTATGGTAGAAGCATATAGAAAAAACGATCGTAAATCCCTTCGTTATGAAACAATAAAAGAAAAAGGTCATTTGATAAGGCAAGGATTTCTTCCTCGTCTTCATTATTTAGAAATTATTGATCAATATTATTGTGAGGTATTTAAATGAAAAGACAAACAAAAAAATTAAATTCAAAAAAAATCATTCAAGTAGTAACAATGCTTATTCTTTGTTTAATCTTAGTTTTTGCATGTATATTTGGTTATAGTGTATATAAGGATACAGCTACTTTTGATTCTAAAAAACTGTTATCCTCTGGAGCAAGTGTCATGTATGACAGTAATGGTGATATTATGTACACTTATGGTAGTCAAGAAAACGGTACACGAAAAAATGTGACCTATGATGACTTACCACAAGTTTTAGTAGATGCCATTGTAGCTGCTGAAGATTCTCGTTTCTTTGAACATAATGGTTTTGATTTACCACGTATTGTTAAAGCGGCATTATCTAACTTAAAAGCGGGAGATATTACAGGTGGTGGTTCTACCATTACTCAACAGTTAATCAAGAAAACATATTTCCCTGATGCTCAAAGAACTTACTCACGTAAATTTAGTGAAATTATTCTTGCTATTCAAGCAGATAAAGCTTTAAGTAAAGAAGAAATCTTAACTCTTTATTTAAATAAGATTTATTTTGGTAGAGTTACAAGCTCAATTGGGATTGCTGCTGCTACAAAATATTATTTTAATAAGGATGTAAGTGAATTAACACTTCCAGAAGCAGCCATGCTTGCAGGTAGCTTAAATTCACCTTATAACTATGATCCTTATTATTGTTTAAATAACGCTACAAAAAGACGTAATACTATTTTAAAACTCATGGTTAAACATGGTTATATTACTCAAAGTGAATATGACGAAGCAGTTAATACAAAGATTGAAAATACACTTTGTGCTTCACCTACAACCAATAATAACACACTTGCTGCTTATGTTGATATGGTAACAGCTGAAGTTAAAAAAAGAACAAAAACTTGATCCTTTAAAAACCCAAATGAATATCTATACTTATTGTGATGTTGATACTCAAACACTTGCGAGTGCTTTAGGTAATGGTGAAAAATATAGTTATAGTGATGAAGATATGCGCATGGGTGGTGCCGTCCAATCAAGTCAAGATGGTCGTATCGTCGCTGTTATTGGTGGTCGTAATTATAATTTTGGAAATTATAGCTATGCAACAAGTAAGCAACAACCCGGTTCTTCTGTAAAACCGTTTTTAGATTATGGTTTAGCTTTTGAAAACTTAGATTGGTGTACTGGTAAAACATTAGAGGATACACCTTATTCTAAAGGTAAATTACTCCTAAAAACTGGGATGGACAATTCCATGGAACTGTTACACTTACAAGTGCTCTAGAAAATTCTTGGAATATCCCAGCCATTAAAACTTATGAAGAAGTGACTAAAGAAATTGGCAAATCAGGCGTTACTTCCGCAATGGAATCAATTGGTATTGATATGTCTAGTGAAAGTAATGTAACCAATTTATCTTATGCTATTGGTGGATGGAATAAAGGAATTTCTCCAGTTGAAATGGCAAGTGCCTATGCCACTATTTCTAATAATGGTTTATATACTGAAAGTCATACAATCAATTATATTGAAGTTGTTCAAACTGGTGAAAGATATGAGATTGATAAAGAAATTCAAAACAATGCTAAACAAAGTGACTATTCAAAAGCGAGTGCTTATATGGTAAGACAAGTGATGTTAGATTATACTAAAAATGGTAGTGGTAACTATGCATACTTATCTGGTCTTTCTAATGTCGGTGCTAAAACAGGTACTTCTAACTGGGGCAGCAGTGCTAAAAAAGGCATGGCTGGTAAGAGTCGTGATTTATGGATGACTGCTTATACTTCTAATTATATTTGTTCTGTATGGATGGGATTTGGTCAAGAAGGTATTGAAAAAGGAAAAACAACCAGTCGTTATAAAGCTTATCCTGGTAAAGTAGTACAAACTTTATTAAAGCATCTACAAAGTAAAAAAGGAGATAAATCATATCCTTCACAACCTTCTACTGTTGTAAAAGATGGAGATGATTATTATAAAAAAGGAACTAAGCATGAAGGACATGCTGCAATAAGCGAAGAAACAACTGAAGAAACACAAACAGAAGAAAATCAAACCAATACAAATGAAAATCAATCTTCTGAAACTAATAACAATTCAAATAATCAAAACAACAATTCAAATACAAATACTGAAAATAATGGTTCTTCTAATAATGGAACCTCAACAGATAATAGTGGTACTTCTAGTGGTACTACTGGAGGTAATACAAGCGGTGGCTCTTCTGGTGGTAATAGCAGTAGCTCAAGTGGTGAAAGTAGTCAACCAAATCCAAATACGAATCAATAAAAGTCAACAATGTTGGCTTTTATTTTTGGCTAAAATTTGCTTTTTATATACAAAATAAGGTATACTTGTATAAGAAAAATATGGAGGTATCTTATGTCTTCGAAAAAAAATAAGACTCAAAAGAAAATAAATAAAAAAGAAAGTATTTATCGCTCTTACTATATGTATCTTAGTTGCTTTAATTGGTGGTGTGAGTGTTCTAGCCTATGGTGTCTATAAAGATACAGAAGCCTTTGATGCAAAGAAACTTTTATCATCCGGTGCAAGTGTGATGTATGATGATCAAGGTCAAGTACTTTATACATACGGAAGCGAAGAAAACGGAACAAGGGAAAATATTACTTATGAAGATTTACCACAAGTATTAGTTGATGCTGTTGTTGCTGCTGAAGATTCTCGTTTCTTTGAACATAATGGTTTTGACTTACCACGTATTGCTAAAGCAGCTATGTCTAATTTAGTAGCCGGAGGTATTAGAGGTGGAGGTTCTACAATCACCCAACAATTGATTAAAAAACTTACTTCCCTAATGCTGAAAAAACATATACGAGAAAGTTTAGTGAAATTATTCTTGCTATCCAAGCGGATAAAGCTTTAAGTAAAGAGGAAATTTTAACACTTTATTTAAATAAGATCTATTTTGGTAGAAGTACACGTTCAATTGGTATTTCTTCTGCTTCTCGTTATTATTTTGATAAAGACGTTAGTGAATTGACCCTACCAGAAGCAGCTATGCTTGCAGGAAGTTTAAATTCACCATACAACTATGATCCTTATTATTGTTTAAATAACGCTACGGAAAGACGTAATACAATTTTAAATCTTATGGTGAAGCATGGTTATATCACTCAAAAGAATGTGATGACGCCAAAATGTGAAGGTTGAAAACATGTTATGCTCATCTAAAATTACAAACAGTTCCGTTAATGCAGCTTATGTAGATATCGTAACAGATGAAGTAAAGAAAAGAACAAGATTAGATCCTTTAAAAACACAAATGAATATCTATACATATTGTAATAGTGAAACCCAAGCACTTGCTGCTGCTATTGGTAATGGTGAAAAATATGATTATAGTGATGAAGATATGCGCATGGGTGGTGCTGTTCAATCAAGCCAAGATGGTCGTATTGTCGCTGTCATTGGTGGACGTAATTATAACTTTGGTAATTATAATTATGCTACACAAAAACAACAACCTGGTTCATCTGTAAAACCATTTTTGGATTATGGACTTGCTTTTGAAAATCTTGATTGGTCTACAGGACATTCAATTAATGATGATGATTACTATAATGGTAAATTTAAAAACTGGGATCGTCAGTTCCATGGCTTAGTAACAGTTGAAAACGCTCTTGAAAATTCATGGAATATACCAGCTATTAAAACATTTGATGAAGTTCAACAAATTGGTAGTGATAAAATCCAAGAAGCGATGGAATCTATTGGTATTTCAATGAATAAAGAAAATATTGGTCTAGCAAGTGCCATTGGTGGTTGGTCTTATGGTATTTCCCCACTTGAAATGGCAGGAGCTTACGCTACTATTTCTAATAATGGTCTTTACACAGAAAGTCATACAATCAATTATGTAGAGGTTGTACAAACTGGAGAAACCTTTAATATCGATGAAGAAATTCAAAACAATGCTAAACAAGTGCTTATTCAAAAGCCAGTGCTTTTATGGTAAGAGAAGTCATGCTTGATTATACAAAAATGGTAGTGGTAAT
>ENA-OQDF01001198-OQDF01001198.1-human-gut-metagenome-genome-assembly--contig:-NODE-1198-length-10595-cov-3.754299_pt1 | contig 10595 bp, 14 predicted proteins | sample MGYA00242769_ERZ504597 | MGnify/ENA primary metagenome ERZ504597 (study PRJEB26092, sample SAMD00036305) | human gut metagenome | host: Homo sapiens | study: EMG produced TPA metagenomics assembly of...
CGGCTTACAAGATAAGTACGGCCGATATCCCCGACCAGTTGCCGCCGACGCTACGACGCGTGCATGCTGTGGTCGAGGCTCTCAAGGAGCCGGCCTGGGTGTCGACGCCGACCCCACCGAGGTTGCCGAGAAGCTTCCCGAGGCTATGCGCAACATTACTGTTGACGGCCTGACTGGCAAGCTCTCCTGGAACGATAAGGGTCAGGTCCAGAAGGAGCCCACGGCGTACGTCATCACTGACGGCAAGTACGTACAGGCCTAATAGGCCGCCTTACATAGAGCGGTTTTGATCCCAAGCAGGGGAGGTTTTGGCCTTCCCTGCTTGCTTGGTATCTAGGGACGATGTAACGTCCCTGTTTCATACATCAACTGGAAACCTATTCGAAAGGGGGATGTGGAACATGACGGTCTTTATCCAATACCTGGTCAACGGCCTGTCCATGGGCAGCGTCTACGCCATCATCGCGTTGGGCTACACCATGGTCTATGGCATCGCAAGATGCTGAACTTCGCTCACGGCGACGTTATCATGGTCGGTGCCTATGTCTCGTTCTGCGCCACGTCGTATCTCGGCCTCCCGGGCTGGGCATCTGTAATTCTCTCTTGTGTGGTCTGTACCGTTCTCGGTGTTCTCATCGAGGGTCTGGCATACAAGCCGCTGCGTCAGGCGGGCCCGCTGGCCGTTTTGATCACGGCCATCGGCGTGTCTTACTTCCTGCAGAACGCCGCGCAGCTTCTGTGGGGCGCCACGCCCAAGAACTTCACTTCGCTCGTCACCTTCCAGGTGCCGGAGTTCTTGGCCAAGTTCAATGTAAGCGCCGTATCGCTCGTCACCATCGTCGCCTGCCTGGTTATCATGCCGGCCTGATGTTCTTTACAGGTAAGACCAAGATGGGCAAGGCAATGCGTGCCGTGTCCGAGGACAAAGCCGCCGCTCAGCTCATGGGCATCAACGTCAACCGCACCATCTCGATGACGTTTGCTATCGGCTCCGCCCTTGCTGCCATCGCCGGTGTGCTCCTGTGCTCCTACTCGCCGGTCCTGCAGCCCACCACGGGCGCCATGCCTGGCATCAAGGCCTTCGACGCTGCCGTTTTCGGCGGCATCGGCTCCATCCCCGGTGCCTTTGTCGGTGGCATTCTCATCGGCATCATCGAGGCGATGGCGCAGGCCTACATTTCCACGAGCCTTGCCAACTCCATCGTCTTTGGTGTTTTGATCATCGTCCTGCTCGTCAAGCCTGCCGGCCTCTTGCAAGTACGTCCCCGAGAAGGTGTAGGTGAGCGTTATGAAGTTTCTTAAAGACAAGCAGACGCGTCACGACTTTGTTACGTACGCCATGTGCCTTGTGGCGTTCGCCATCGTGTTCTTTATGCAGTCCAACCACATGATTCCGCGCATGATCGCCGGTCAGCTGGTTCCCATCACGGCCTATATCGTCATGGCCATCTCCCTCAACCTCGTCGTCGGCATCGCGGGCGACTTGTCGCTGGGCCACGCGGGCTTTATGAGCGTCGCGCCTACACGGGCATCGTCACCGCGGTCGCCCTCGAGAGCGCCGTTCCCTCCGATCCGGTGCGCCTTATCATCAGCATCGTGGTCGGCGCCATCGCTGCCGCTATCCTGGGCTTCTTGATCGGCATCCCGGTCCTTCGCCTGAGCGGCGATTACCTGGCTATCGTGACGCTGGCCTTTGGCGAGATTATCAAAGAGATCGTCACCTGTCTCATTGTGGGCGTCGATTCCCGCGGCCTGCACGTGATCTTTAACATCACGGGTAACTCCACAATCGACGATCTGCACCTGCTCGAGGACGGTACCGCCATCATCAAGGGCGCCAGGGCGCTCGGGCGTGTCGACGTACTCGACCTTCCTCGCCGGTGCCATCCTGGTCATGGTTGCGCTCGTGATCGTACTCAACCTGGTTCGCAGCCGTACCGGCCGTGCCATTATGGCCGTGCGCGACAACAAGATCGCTGCCGAGTCCGTGGGCATCTCCGTCACCGAGTACCGCATGATCGCCTTCGTGGTTTCCGCCGCTCTCGCCGGCGCTGCCGGAGCCCTCTTCGGCGGTAACTTCTCGCAGCTTTCCGCTACCAAGTTCGACTTCAACACGTCCATCCTCATCCTGGTGTTCGTGGTCCTGGGCGGTCTGGGCAATATGCGCGGCTCCGTCATCGCGGCGGCGTTGCTCACGGTGCTTCCCGAGCTGCTCCGTCAGTTCTCGGACTACCGCATGCTCATCTACGCCATCGTGCTGATCCTGGTCATGATCTTTACCAACAACCCGCAGCTCAAGGCGTTCTTCGCACGCATTAAGGACCGCTTTGCTTCCAAGAAGGAGGTGGCAGTCGATGCCCAGTAAGTTTGAGTTCAACAAGGGCAAGATGGTCCCGTATCCTTCTGGCGCCATCGTTCCCGATCGCGACCTGGGCCAGCGCCCGGCGCTCGAGTGCATCCACTTGGGCATTGAATTTGGCGGCCTTAAGGCAGTAGACGACTTTAGCCTGACCATCGGTAAGACCGAGATCGCCGGTTTGATCGGCCCTAACGGTGCCGGTAAGACCACGGTCTTCAACCTGCTCACCAAGGTGTACCAGCCCACGCACGGCACCATCCTGCTCGACGGCGAGGACACCTCGGGCAAGTCGGTCTATCAGGTCAACCGCATGGGTATTGCCCGTACATTCCAGAACATTCGCCTGTTCAACACCATGACGGTGGAGGATAACGTTAAGGTCGGCCTGCATAACCAGGAGCGCTACTCCGGCTTTGAGGGCGTGCTGCGCCTGCCGACGTATTGGAAGCACGAGAAGGCCGCCCACGAGCGCGCCATGGAGCTGCTGTCCATCTTTGATATGGAGCACCTGGCAAACGAGCAGGCCGGATCGCTGCCATACGGCGCTCAGCGTCGTCTGGAGATTGTCCGCGCGCTTGCCACCAACCCCAAGCTACTGCTGCTCGACGAGCCTGCCGCCGGCATGAACCCGTCCGAGACCGCGGAGCTCATGGAGAACATTGTCAAGATCCGCGACACCTTTGGCATTGCATCATGCTTATCGAGCATGACATGTCGCTCGTCATGAACATCTGCGAGGGCATCTGCGTGCTCAACTTTGGCAAGGTCATCGCCAAGGTACGGCCGAGGAGATCCAGAATAACGACGCTGTTATCGAGGCGTATCTGGGCAAGCAGGATAAGGGGGAGAACTAAATGGCAGAGCCGATGCTTTCCGTCTACAACATCAACGTCTGGTACGGCGCCATCCACGCCATCAAGGACATCTCCTTTAACGTCAACGAGGGCGAGATCGTGGCTCTGATCGGTGCGAACGGTGCCGGCAAGTCCACGACGCTTAAAACCGTCTCGGGCCTGCTGCGTTCCAAGACCGGCTCCATCAAGTTTATGGGCGAGGACATTACCCATACGCCTGCCGACAAGCTGGTGGGCAAGGGCCTGGCCCAGGTGCCCGAGGCCGTCGCGCGTTTGCAGATGACGGTCGAGGAGAACCTGGAAATGGGTGCCTATACGCAGCCCAAGTCCACGGTGGCTCCGGGCCTTGAGCGCGTTTACGAGCAGTTCCCGCGCCTGAAGGAACGCCGTCGCCAGGTCGCCGGTACCCTTTCGGGCGGCGAGCAGCAGATGCTCGTTATGGGGCGCGCCTTATGAGTAACCCCAAACTGCTTATGCTCGACGAACCTTCCATGGGTCTGGCGCCGATTCTGATCGAACAGATCTTCCAAATTGTCGAGGACCTGCACAAGGCCGGCACCACGGTGCTTCTGGTCGAGCAAACGCGCAGATGGCGCTTTCCATCGCCACACGCGGTTACGTGCTCGAGACCGGCAAGATCACCATGACCGGCACCGGTAAAGAGCTCCTGCACGACGATAACGTCCGCAAAGCTTACTTGGGCGGTTAGGCGGTTCCGCCGTTCTACCGAACGGCGGACCAGTCGACGCTGCGCGGGCGCAGAGCGACAACTTGTCATTCAAAGAGGGCGCATGACCAGAAGGTCTATGCCGTCCTCTTTTCATGCCAATTTGTTCGCTCTGGTGCCCGCTCACTGTCCGTCCTCTGCTTGCGGCGCTGCTTTGGTTCTGGCATTGGGGTAGTCGCTGGGGACGTTCTTGAATGACTAGTCGTTTAAGAACGTCCCCAACGACTAGGTCAAAAGGCTCCGAGCGCGGCGTGCTCACGCCCGTCGTGGTGTGCCCGAAGGGGGATGGCTGCTACGAGCTCAATCATTTGCGAGGAGAAGACGAACCAGCCGTTGCAGATCCAATATGGATCTCGCCAACCTCGGCAAGCTGCTCGATGAGCGGAAGCTGTCGGGTCGTCTATTTCAACACCACCCAGAATGATGGTGTCATCGCGCAGGTCGATCTGTGTGTTGAATACAGCGAGGTTAAAGCCGGAGGCCACAAATCCGATAGCAGCCAGGACGAGCCCCGTGGCAACAAGCCCACCCGCTACGGCAAGGTAAATCTTTTTACGCTGGACATGTTTGCATTCCTTCCTATGCCGTGAGCGGCGCCGCTTCAGCGCCCCTGCGGTTCATTTTGCCTCGATCTTTCCAGAAGGGCGAAACGGCTTTCTTCGCCCAAAGGCAGAGAGGCGCGCGATCTGCTTGGACGCCATCCAGGCGCCGGCTCCCGCGAGGAGCGCCACACCGATGGAAGCGAATCCCATTCCCATCGAGGTTAAAACGTACGGAACATGCCCGATAATGATGCCGTCCACGGTGAACAGGAGCCCCACCACGCCCGCGCCCCCGAATGCCGCGGCCACGATCCATACGCAGAGCGCAAGAACCCAAATGCAGATGTAGACTGTAGCGGCAACGGCGACGAACGCGAGCAGCAGCGGAATCCATACCGGAGAGCCCACAATGGCGAGCGCCCATAGAAGCGCCGTGCTCTTGCGCTTGGTCCTCGCAATTGCGCGCGGCACGGCGGGCAGTTCGTCGAGCGTTGCTCGGCGACCTCACCGAGCGTGCCCATGGCGGCCACAGCCTCGGCCTCCGTCATGCCGTCCTCCATACGGTCGGCGATGACCTCCGCGTAGAACTCCTGCGTTTCCTTTACCTGATCTGCCGGCAGGCAGGCCAGAAGCTCGCCCAGCCGGTTCAAGAACTCATCGCGCGTCATGGTGCGCCCCCTCCACGTAACGGTAGATCTCCTGCACGGATGGCCATTCGGCGAGGAACTCGGCGATACGCTCGCGCCCGGCGTCCGTGATGCGGTAGTACCTCCGCAGCCGCCCGTTGTGTTCGGCGGAGCGCGCGGTGATGCAGCCCGCCTTCTCCAGGCGCTTGAGCAACGGATAGAGCGTGGATTCCGTGAGTCCCATACTCGCGGGCACGTCCTTCACGATCTGATAGCCGTAGGATTCCTCGCCCGAGACGGCCGCGAGCACGCAGGCCTCGAGGAAGCCGCGCTTCATCTGTGCCTCCATCCGCACACCTCCTTTCGTAGTATACTGTGTAACACCTACTATATGACACATAGTATATGATGTCAACAGTTGTCGTATAGGGAGTCTGGTCTGTCTGTCCCTGCGGGTACTCATTGGGGACGTACTTAAATGAGTGCCATCGCTCAAGGTGGCACCTGGGGACGTTCCTTATGTGCGGCACTTGGGACACTCCTTGTCAAGGTTTTGTTCCATCGTGCGGGTTGCTATTTAACGTGCGACAATGCCGTGTGGAAATAGAAATGTCTTCTGGGGGCTATCTATGCTGTACGAATTTTGCGCCGAGAACTTTGAGCGAGTGCCGGCGGCCATCGAGGCTGGTGCGGGGCGCATTGAGCTGTGTGACAACCTTGCCGTCGGTGGCACCACGCCTTCCGCCGGCGTTATTAGCGCTACAGTCAGTTACGCTCACGAGCATGACGCGCGAGTGATGTGCATGATTCGTCCGCGTGGTGGCGACTTTCATTACAACCAGGACGAGCTGCGCATGATGGAGATGGACCTGGGCCTTGCTGTGAGTGCCGGCGTTGACGGCCTGGTCTTTGGCTGCTGCAAGCCCTGTGCCAGCGGCTGGGCGCTCGACGAGCTCACCCTCGGCGCCCTCGTTATGGCTACGGGCTGCGCGACGGAGGAGTGCAAGCGCGAGCCCCTTGACATCACCTTCCACATGGCATTTGACCAGCTCTCGCCCGAGGTTCAGCTCGATGCGATTGATACACTTGCCGACTGCGGCGTTACGCGCATCCTCACACATGGCGGTGCGGCCGGTACGTCGATCGAGGATAATTTCGATCACCTGGCTCGTTTAATCGAGTATGCGGGCGATCGCTTGACCATCCTTCCCGGCGGCGGCATCACTACGGCAAATCGCGACGCGGTCGTGGCGGCGCTAGGCGTCTCCGAGCTCCATGGCACCAAGATCGTGCCGCTGGGGTATAACCCGTGGCGCTGGTATTTGACGTCCAGCAGGCGAGCGGCAAGCCCGACGATAATCGTCGCCCTGGCACCGCGTGCCCCTTTTGCGACACGGAGGGGCTCGCCAACATCATCCAGCGCGATGGTGACTGCATCTGGCTCGAGAATAAGTTCAAGACCTTGCGGGCCACCCGTCAGACCGTATTGATCGAGTCGGCCAATCACGACGCGACCTGGCGACCTATGAACCAGATGAGCTGCATCATGTGATGCGGTTTGCCCTGGGCTGTTGGCAGCAGATGATCGATTCCCAACAGTACCGCAGTGTGCTCATGTACAAGAACAAAGGCCCGCTTTCGGGCGGCAGTCTCGTCCATCCACACATGCAGATTGTGGGCTTGGAACAGGAGGACGGCTATGCGGCGCTGACTTCCGCCAATTTCGAGGCGTCAATGTCTGGCAACAGGGAGAGTCTCGGTCAACATCTCAACCGAACCGATCATGGGGTTCTTTGAGGTCAATGTTTCAGTCCCACAGGAATCGCCGCCAGCGACGACGCCCGCGACCAAGCCGAAGCGGACCTGTTTGCCGATGCGATTCAGGTGGCCCTGCGCTATATCCTGCACGAACACCACGGCGGTCGCGCGGAGTCGTACAACTTGTTCTTCTACCACATGGACGGCCGGACCATTGCCAAGCGTTGCCACGTTGGGTGGTATCGCCCTACTTCGTGGGCTATCGTCTGGCCCAGGTTAATGCCGAGACCACGCTCGATATCGATGCTGAGCGCCTACGCGCGCATCTGGAAACGCTCGTATAGCAAGGCGAGCGCCTTCGAAAAGTGTGCTGCCTAGCGTGCCATCGCGTCGCGCCCAGCCTTGACCCGCTTGCGCTGTTTGGCGCGCTCCTCGCCGGTTAGGCGCTCAAAGAGGTGCCCGATAATCGAGGCCAGCACCTGCTGAAACAGCGTTCCGCACATGACGGGAAACACGACTTCGCCTGGAAAGTACTGCGTGGCGATGACGGCGCCCGAAGAGATGTTACGCATGCCGCAGGTAAAGCACATGGTAGTCGTCTCGCTATATGGCAGATGCAGCGCGCGGGCGACCAGAATGCCGACGACAAAGCCGCTGATGGCGAAGGTCAAAATAAAGAGGGCGACTTCCAGGCGCACCGCATTCATGTGCAGCACGTACTCGCTCATGGCGGTGGAGTTGGAGGCGATGACACCCATCATCATGAACTTACAGGCGGGCGAAAGCGCGGGGGAGAGTTTCTCGTGTCCCCATCCGCGCGTGAACTCGTTGATCACGATGCCGAGCACGGCGGGGATGGCGATCATAAAGGCCATGTTCTGCATCATGCCCGGAACATCGATTGCAACGGTGGCACCCAGCAGGAGCTTAAGCGTGAGCGGAATCGTGACGGGCGAGATGACCGAGGACGTCAGGATGATGGTGAGCGCGAGCGGGCCGTTGCCGCCGAACATGCTGATCCACATAAAGGCGGTGACTGCCACGGGTACGCTGTACTCGAGCACGATGCCGCAGACAAGGTTTGGGTTGGAACCAAAGAACAACGATCCTGCGGCATAGGCTGCAAGGGGGATGAGCGCCGCCGAGACGAGCAATGCCGCAATCAGATGCAGCGGACGGCGGAACACCTCAGTAACCTGATGGAAAGTGTTGCTGAGCGCACCTTGGAACGTCATAAAGGCAAACAGGGCGGGAACGATTGGCTTGAGCACGCCGATCTGCTGGGGAAAGAGCACGCCGAGCGTAACGCAAATCGGAACGATGACCTGCATGTACCCCGCGAGAAACTTACCCAGTCCAACCCATTGCTTCATATGCTCTTGTGACTCCCTTTGCTCGTGAATCCGTTTTGAATGGATATGCTAGACGCTCGCATGCGTCCGTGTGTCAGAAACGCTTGAATATTTCGAGGCTATTACCGGCATCGTTTACCGAAACCGCGGCGTGCCGCGAGGTTCTGCGTCCGTGCCGCACGGTATAATAAATCCGTTCAACAGATCTGCCTGCCGAAGCGGGCATACACAGAGGACTCATCGCTATGAACCGTGAGAGGTATCGCGGCGACCTGCCCCTATCGGGGGTGGGCGCCTATGTCATCGCTTAAGACGACGCATCGCTGGGCGGTCGCTCGGCAAAACCCCGAGCTCGAAAAGGAGCTTTCGGCTGGCCTGGGCATACCCGGGCTGGTGGCGCGCATTATGGTTGCGCACGGCATTACATCCATCGAGGAAGGCCAGCTGTTTTTGACGCCTTCGCTCGATCGCGACTGGGCGGACCCGCTCGTTATTCCGGGCATGGCGGTCGTCGCTGACCGCGTTGAGCGTGCTATTCGCAGCCACGAGCGCATCGCCGTCTTTGGCGATTTTGACGTCGACGGCATTACGTCGACTTGTCTGTTGACCGAGGCGCTACGTTCGTTTGGCGCCAACGTCACGCCGTTTATTCCGCATCGCTTTGACGAGGGCTACGGCCTGTCGCGTGCGGCGCTCGACCGCGTCAACGAGCTCGCCCAACCCAACCTGATCGTGACCGTCGATAACGGCATTGCCGCCAAGGAGGAGGTCTCCTATCTGGAGAGCCTGGGGATCGATTTGGTGGTCACGGACCATCACGAGCCGTCCGACCAGGTGCCGCAGGGCGTGCCCCTGACCGACCCTAAGCTCGAGGACGAGGGTCCTTCGCGTGAGCTTGCCGGTGCCGGCGTGGCACTCAAGCTGGTGCAGGTCCTGGGCGAGCGTTTGGGCAAGCCGTCGTATTGGCGTTCGCTGATCGAGGTCGCGGCGCTGGGCACCGTGTCCGACATGATGCCGCTCACGCCCGAGAATCGCGCACTGGTCGCCGAGGGCATCCAGCAGATGCGCGTGACGGCCCGTCCCGGCTATATCGCGCTTGCCGCACTTGCCAAGGCCGACCTTTCTACCATTACGGCCGACGGCCTGTCGTTTTCGCTCATCCCTCGTCTGAATGCTGCCGGCCGCATGGCTGATCCCAAGCTGGCGCTCGACCTGCTGCTTGCCCGCGATCCTATCGAGGCAAGTGCACTGGCAGCCGAGCTCGAGGAAATCAACCGTCAGCGCCGCGAGATCGAGGCCGAGCTTACGCGCGATGCCATGGCGAAGGTCGAGGAGACTTATGACGGCGGGCGCGCAATCGTCGTGGGCGGCGAGGGCTGGCACGAGGGCGTCAAGGGCATCGTGGCGAGCCGCCTGACCAATCGCTATCACGTGCCGGCGCTGCTCTTCTCGATCGAGGACGGCGTTGCACGCGGATCGGGTCGCTCGGTGGGCAAGGTCAACCTGTTCGATGCCGTCGAGCGTTGCTCCGATCTGCTGATTCGCCGCGGCGGGCATGCCGGTGCGGTGGGTGTAACCATCGAGGCATCCAAGCTCGATGAGTTCCGCCGTCGCCTTTCGGCCGTGCTATCGGAGCTTCCCGCCGATGACTTTGAGGACACTGACGAGGTTGCCGCCACCGTTGACCTCTCCGAGCTAAATATCGAGACTATCGAGCAGATTTCTCGTCTTGAGCCGTTTGGCCAGGGCAATAAGGTGCCGCTTCTGGCTGCCGAGGGCGTGACGATGTGCGATCGCGCCGTGGTGGGCAAAACCGGCGAGCACATGCGCTTTGTGGCGACCGATGGCGCCGCGAGTGTGCCGGCCATCATGTTCCGCGTGCCGCAGATCGATAGGCTCATCAATTGCGACAGCGCCGTCGACTTGGTGTTCGAGGCCGTGGCCGAGCATTGGCAGGGACGCGTGAAGCCCAAGCTCATGATCAAAGATGTCTTGGTGCGCGATACCGCGGCGTCCAATATCGACGATCCGGCATGCGAGCTTCGCCGCGGCGTGCAGCCGGCGGATTCTGGCCTGCGCCTGGAGTCGCGTAAACGCGAGACGCTCGCCCAGCTTTCTTATACCGAGCTCACGCGCTCGCTTATCCATAGCTTTATCGGCTCGAACCAGCCACATCGCGCGCAGGTCGAGGCACTCGACGCGCTCGCCGACCACCAGAGCGTTTTGGCCGTTATGGGGACGGGACGTGGTAAGTCGCTCATCTTCCATGTGCACGCCGCGCGCGAGGCGGTCCTTCGCGGGCGTGCGAGCATCTTTGTCTATCCGCTGCGCGCGCTCGTTGCCGACCAGGCCTATCATCTTTCATCGACGATGGCTG
>ENA-OQDF01001200-OQDF01001200.1-human-gut-metagenome-genome-assembly--contig:-NODE-1200-length-10593-cov-2.400057_pt1 | contig 10593 bp, 9 predicted proteins | sample MGYA00242769_ERZ504597 | MGnify/ENA primary metagenome ERZ504597 (study PRJEB26092, sample SAMD00036305) | human gut metagenome | host: Homo sapiens | study: EMG produced TPA metagenomics assembly of...
TCTGCGGAAAGATCAAGCAGATATGTGATCTCTTCCGGTGTGAAATCTTTCAGTGTCAGGAAATTTCTGCCTTTTAAATCCATTTGTTTTGTACCTCGTTTTTATTCTTTGACTTTTATCTTATGTCTTTTGTCTACTTTTCTTCTTTTTTATCATCTGCGCCAATCTCTGTAACAGATTTTACCAGACCTGCAATGCTCTGGATCTCTGACGGGATGATGATCTTTCGTTGCTTTTCCATTCAGCAGCTTTTGCAAATGCTTCCAGACTTTTCATGGTAAGAACAGCCTCATCGGCTCCTGCTTCTTTCAGGAAACGAATTCCATCGGCATTTGCCTGCTGTACTTTCATGATAGCTTCTGCCTTACCTTCAGCCTCACGGATTGTGGCTTCTTTCTGTGCTTCTGCTTTCAGGATAGCCGCCTGCTTCTCAGCTTCCGCATCCAGAATTGCAGACTCTTTGTGGCCTTCTGCCACAAGGATTGTAGATTTCTTCTCACCTTCTGCACGTAAGATTGCTTCACGGCGTTCACGTTCTGCCTTCATCTGCTTCTCCATTGCATCCTGGATTGCTGCCGGTGGGATAATGTTCTTAAGTTCCACGCGGTTTACCTTGATTCCCCAAGGATCGGTTGCCACATCCAGAGATGCTCTCATCTTCGTGTTGATCGTCTCTCTGGATGTCAGTGTCTGATCCAACTCCAGATCACCGATGATGTTACGAAGTGTTGTCGCTGTCAGGTTCTCGATCGCCATGATCGGATTCGCCACACCATAACAGAACATCTTCGGATCCGTGATCTGATAAAATACAACGGTATCAATTCTCATCGTTACGTTATCTTTTGTGATAACCGGCTGCGGTGCAAAATCCACTACCTGCTCTTTCAGATCCACTCTTCTTGCCACACGGTCAAAAATCGGAATCTTAAAGTGAAGTCCGGTTCCCCATGTTGCCTGATATGCCCCCAGTCTTTCAATAACCAATGCCTGCGCCTGTCTGACTACCTTTACACAGGAAATCACCACGCAGATAATAATCGCTAATAAAATCAATCCAAAATCATAACTCTACTCCTCTCTGGCATGCACGATCAGTTTCACGCCCTGAATACCATTTACTACAACAACTGTGTTCTTTGGAATCTTTCCGTCCGGCTCATCCGTCTTAGCCGACCATATCTGACCGCAGATCTCTACCTGCCCTTTTGCCTTTATCGTATCAATATCTTCTGTCACCAGTGCATGCTGTCCGATCAGACTCTCTGCGTTCGTCTTCTGTCTCTCCTGATTGAAGAACTTCACCGCGATCGGTCTTGTCAGAATCAGAAGCAGAATGGAAACTATAACAAATACTCCGATCTGCACTCCCAGCCCAAAACCGACAAGTCCTGCACAGAATGCGATCAGTGCGCCTCCTGCGAACCAGATCGTGGTAAGTCCCATTGTCGCAATTTCAATGATCAACAGTACAATGAATATTGCCAGCCAATAGATCACTCTCATAAGCCGTCCCCTCTTTTCCGTATATATTATTTCTTGTTCACTATATTACTATACTCTGATAAAGAAAGCAATTTTCTTCTGTAAAATGCGTGGATTGTATCTCATTTAATTACACTTTCCTTCTCTGTCTTGCGGCTTCGAACATCAACACCGAAGAAGCGATTGCCGCATTCAATGACTCTACCTGTCCAAGCATCGGGATCTTGACATAGCAGTCTGCCATGTCTGCGATCTCGCGTCTCAGGCCATTCCCCTCGTTCCCGATCAGGAATGCACATGGATTCGTCAGGTCTTCCTCATCATAGGAATTCGTTCCTTCCAGATGTGCAGCATAAGTGGTGATACCTTTGTCTTTTAAATCCTGTATTCCTTTGCCAAGATCTTCCACATATACGAACGGCATGCGGTATATCGATCCCATCGTTGAGCGGATTGTCTTCGGATTATAGACATCGACGCATTCTCTGTCCATGAGGATGCCGGTCACGCCGGCTCCTTCTGCTGTACGCAGGATGGTTCCAAGATTGCCCGGATCCTGCAGATGGTCTAATACCATGATCAGCGGGCATTTTGCCGAAGTCAGTTCGTTGATTTCATGGTTCATCTGTTCCACCACGCACAGGATTCCTTGAGGGGTCTTGGTATCTGATGCATGGGCGAATACAGTATCTGTCAGTTCTTCCACTCTTACTTTAGAGTCTTTCAGGACTTCTTTTACGGTATCTTTTTCTTTTTTGTAAAAGGATTCGGATACATAGACTTCTTTTAACTTGTCGAGCGGCACTTCCCTGAACATGCGGATTCCTTCTACCAGGAAGACGCTTTCTTCGTCTCTTAATTTTCTCTTCTTCTTTAAATTCACCAGACGTTTGATTCTGGCGTTGGATGTGCTTGTAATCATATATATTGTTCCTCGTGTTTCTTATTTATTTACATTATCATATCATATCCTCCATTGAATAAAACCCCCCGGAGGTGTACCAGACCTCCGGAGGATTTTGCATCTCAAAATATTTTGCTATATTTTTACTTACACCTTAAACCGATATCCAACGCCCCATATCGTCTCGATATACTGCGGGTTGGATGTATCCACTTCTACTTTCTCACGGATCTTCTTGATATGCACCGTTACCGTTGCGATATCCCCGATGGACTCCATATCCCAGATCTCACGGAATAACTCTTCTTTCGAATATACGTGGTTCGGATGGCTCGCAAGGAATGTCAGCAGATCGAATTCCTTCGTCGTAAATGTACGTTCTTCTCCGTTCACCCACACACGTCTTGCAGTTGTATCAATCTTCAGTCCTCTGATCTCGATCACTTTATTCTTCTCTGCCGCACTTCCGGTCAGACGGTCGTATCTTGCCAGATGCGCTTTTACTCTCGCCACCAGTTCACTTGGACTAAACGGCTTTGTCATATAATCATCCGCACCGAGTCCCAGTCCCCTGATCTTATCGATATCATCTTTCTTCGCAGATACCATCACGATCGGTGTATTCTTCACATCACGCACCTGACGGCAGATATCGAATCCGTCCGTTCCCGGCAGCATCAGATCCAGGATCAGAAGATCATAATCTTCGTTCAGTGCTTTCTGAAGTCCTGTATCTCCGTCATTTGCAACCTCTACGGTGAACCCGCTCAGTTCCAGATAATCCCGTTCCAGATCTGCAATTGCTTCTTCGTCTTCTACTATTAATATCTTACTCATTGACTGGTACCTCCTGATACTTCTTAGTACAAAATACATTGTCGTTCCGGTCTCTTCTCTGCTTGTTGCCCAGATCTTACCGCCGTGTTCTTCTACAATCTTCTTTACTACAGACAAACCGATTCCACTTCCTCCGGTGGAAGAATTTCTCGATGCGTCGGTACGGTAAAACCGGTCAAAGATATTCGGCAGGTCTTTTGCCGCAATTCCTTTTCCGTTGTCTTCCAGTTCAATCTGTACAAAATCTCCTACATCTTTGACACGCAGATTGATCATTCCCTTTGGTTTGTCCATATATTTCAACGAATTGTTGACAATATTGTGAATCACACGTTTTACCTGCTCCGGGTCTGCAATGATCCGTACATTCTTCTCTACATAATTAAAATAACCAAATCCTACATTCTGTGCTGCCAGTTCAACCGACAGGTCGTCCGCACAGTCGTTGAAATATTCATTCGCCGACACGATATTAAAATTGTAAGGAATCTTATTCGTATCGATCTTAGAATATAATGTCAGCTCATTGATCAGCGTATTCATCTCTGTCGCTTTATTGTAGATTGTTCTGACATACCGGTCTATCTTCTCCGGTGTATCTGCAACACCATCTATAATTCCTTCGGCATAACCTTTGATCGTTGTCACAGGTGTCTTCAGATCATGTGAAATGTTACTTATCAGTTCTTTACTTTCTTTGTCATATTTCAATTTTTCTTCGGCACTTTCCTTCAGGCGTCCTCTCATCTCTTCCAGGCTCTGGCAGAGTTTTCCAAGTTCATCGTCAGCCTCCGGTTTCAACTCAAAATCCAGATTCCCATCCTTGATATTCTGCGCCGCTGTCTGCATCTTGCCGATCGGCCCCATAACCGCACGGTAAATCCATATAATAAGGGCTGCCGAAGTAAGTATCAGTATCACTACAATTCCAATCAGGATTTCGCAGAAAAACTGTCCAACCTCCGGAATTACATTGGATACATCTGACACAATGAACGCACTTCCCTTATTGCCGTCATCATATCTGAAATCTACCTGTTTTACCAATGCTTCTGCATCTCCGCCAAGATAAATTCCGTTCTCCGATGTTGTATCTGTATCTCCATATCCCGGCAATTGTTCGATCACCGCTTTTACACGATCATCATCGCTGCCCGTATATACGATTGTTCCGTCTTTTCTCACCAGCAGGTATGCATTCTTATTCTCCAGTTTTTTATTAAACTGATCCAGTTCTGTCGCATCTTCCATCTCAGATGCCTGTTCTGACATATCCTTCAGTTCATGATACGGCTTCTCCGTAACACGTGCAAGTACCTGCATGGAATTCGTAAAATCAGAAATCGTCGTTCCTGTAATCCCATAATTCTTCTCCACCACTCCGATCTGATAGTGGCATACCATTGAAACCATCATGGCTGCCATAAGGACCGGTATAATGATAATCGTAAAAAATGCTATAACTAATCGCGTTTTCAGCTTCATGTATCTGTCCTCCACTAAAAAAAATTATAGCATGAAAAATGGGTGCTTCACACCAAAGCACCCATAAACTTTTATAAAATTTCTATAAATATTTTTTCAGATCTTCTACTTTGTCCAGTTTCTCCCACGGAAGATCAATATCTGTACGTCCGAAATGTCCGTAAGCCGCTGTCTGTTTGTAGATTGGTCTTCTAAGATCAAGCATCTGAATGATTCCTGCCGGGCGGAGATCAAAATTCTCACGAACGATCTCTACCAGTTATCATCTTCTACTGCACCTGTTCCGAATGTATCTACCATGATAGATGTCGGATGTGCTACACCGATTGCATAAGACAACTGAATCTCACATTTCTTAGCAAGTCCTGCAGCAACAATATTCTTGGCAACGTAACGTGCTGCATAAGCGGCAGAACGGTCAACCTTTGTACAGTCTTTTCCAGAGAAAGCCCCGCCGCCGTGACGTGCCATTCCACCGTAAGTATCTACGATGATCTTACGTCCTGTAAGTCCACTGTCTCCGTGTGGTCCGCCGATTACAAAACGTCCTGTCGGGTTGATGAAGAACTTTGTCTTCTCATCTACCATGCCCTCCGGAATGATTGCATCGAATACATATTTCTTAATATCTTTATGGATCTGATCCTGTGTCACTTCCGGATCATGCTGTGTCGAAAGTACGACTGCATCCAGACGTGCCGGAACACCATTCTCATCATATTCAACCGTAACCTGTGTCTTTCCATCCGGTCTTAAGTACGGAAGTGTTCCGTTCTTTCTTACTTCTGTAAGCTTTCTTGAGAGCTTGTGTGCAAGTGCGATCGGGTATGGCATATATTCCGGTGTCTCATCAGAAGCATAACCAAACATCATTCCCTGATCTCCGGCTCCGATCGCATCGATCTCTTCTTCGGACATTGTATGTTCTTTTGCTTCCAGCGCTTTATCAACACCCATAGCAATATCAGACGACTGCTCATCGATTGCTGTGATCACACCGCAAGTCTCTGCATCGAATCCGAATTTTCCTCTTGTATATCCGATTTCTTTGATCGTGTCACGTACGATCTTCTGAATATCAACGTATGCATTCGTTGTGATCTCACCCATAACAAGTACCATACCTGTTGTAGTTGCTGTCTCGCATGCAACACGACTCATTGGATCCTGTGCCATCAATGCATCCAGAATGGCATCAGAAATCTGATCACACATTTTATCCGGATGTCCCTCTGTTACTGATTCTGACGTAAATAATCTTCTTTCCACGTTCTTCTCTCCTTTTTCTTAAAACATTCCTGCATTCTTTCTCCCAGGATTGCCGGCAGTTTTTTGTAGATTCCCCTGTTTTACCGAACTGAAAAACCGTCCACTTACATAAGTGGACGGTTTGATATCTTCATAAACCAATCCTCTTATTGTTCGATCACTCGCTCAGGCTGGCACCTTCCATATATGGGGTTGCCGCAGTTTCATAGATCCTTTGTATCTCCACTGCTCTGAATAAGAGAAAGTTTGCTTTTATTATATTTCTGGTACGACTAAGACTTTACTCTATTTTACACATACTGTCAATAGACATATCTAAGAAAATGTATCATCTAGCCTACTTTTAATTTGAATTTCTGGATTGCTTTTTCGGAATCTACTTTTCGATGATTCCGCCGATACCACGGAGCTTCTCTTCGAATCTTTCATATCCTCTCTGGATATATACGATATCGTCTACGATTGTGATTCCGTCAGCTGCCAGACCAGCTATACAGAGTGCTGCTCCTGCACGAAGATCCGGTGCGCTCACTCTGGCTCCCGAAAATTCTGTCACGCCTTCAATCGTTGCAGAATTACCTTCTACTTTCACATTTGCACCCATTCTTGCAAGCTCATCCAGATATTTGAAACGGTTTTCAAAAATACTCTCTGTAATGATACTTGTCCCCTTACATAAAGCCAGTGTTACGCCGATCTGCGGCTGCATATCTGTCGGGAATCCAGGATACGGAAGGGTCTTCACATGTGTGCTTGTAAGATCTCCTTTTGATACGACACGTACAGCATCATCGAATTCTTCCACTTCACATCCGATTTCTACCAGTTTTGCGATCGTAGCCTCCAGATGCTTCGGAATAACATTCAGTACCGTTACATCTCCCTTTGTTGCTGCTGCTGCGAACATGAATGTTCCTGCTTCGATCTGATCCGGGATCACAGAATATTCTGTTCTGTGAAGGCGCTGTACACCACGGATCTTGATCACATCTGTACCTGCTCCCCTGATGTTGGCTCCCATGCTGTTCAGGAAGTTCGCAACATCTACAACATGTGGCTCTTTTGCAACATTTTCCAGAATGGTAAGTCCTTCTGCCATAGCTGCTGCCATCATAACGTTAATCGTTGCTCCAACACTTACCACGTCGAAATAAATATGCTTTCCGACAAGACGGTCTGCCTCTGCAACGATCTTGCCATGTTCAATATCTACATCTGCACCTAACGCACGGAATCCTTTGAGATGCTGGTCGATTGGTCTGCTTCCGATATTACATCCTCCCGGAAGCGCAACTTCGGCACGTTTATACTTTCCAAGTAATGCGCCAAGAAGATAATAGGAAGCACGAATCTTCTTAATATAATCATACTCAATATCTACGTTCTTGATACTGGCTCCATTAATCTTTACTGTATGACGGTCGACACGGTGTACCTTCGCTCCAATCCCCTCGATTGCATCGATCAGTACGTTAATGTCATTCACATCTGGTAAGTTATCGATTAATACGGTCTCATCTGTCATAATTGCTGCTGCAAGAATTGCAAGTGCCGCGTTCTTGGCGCCGCCGATTTCCACTTCTCCCACAAGCGGATGACCGCCCTTAATAATATACTGTTCCATTAATTACACCTCATTAATATTTATATGAATCTCTAATTACAATAAATCTTTTGTTCAATATTTATAACTATCTCAAATTGTACATAAATTTCTGCATCACAATATAACCCCAAAAGTTCGCGCCTATTATAGCACAAATTTCTCAATTGTAAAATATTTTTTACAGTTATGTAATTTTATTGTAACATATTCCAATTGTTCTATCTATACTTGTGCACTTTTACTCCCCTAATGCATCTAATACCGATTCAATCGTATCTTCCAGCTTCTGATTATCTTCACACACTGTAATATCTGCATACTTTTCAAAAAGCTTTACTCTTTCATCATACAGATCTTTGAGCGTCTGTCCGTCACGCAGTACCACTCCACGGCCTTTGGCGTTTTTAAGTCTGCTGTTTATTGTCTCAAAGGATGCCTGTAAATATACGACTTTGCCGATTTCTTTATAATGTTTCATCGCATTTTCACAATATACTACGCTGCCTCCCGGCGAGATAACGGTACGTTCCGCTTTCACCTGTGCATTGACCCGGTCTTCTACTTTCAGGAAGCCATCCGGTCCAACGTCAGCAATAATATCTTTCAGAAGTTTTCCTTCTGATTCCTGGATCAGAATATCCGTGTCTACAAATCTGTATCCCAGTCTCTTTGCAATTACCACACCAACTGTACTTTTCCCGACTGCCGGCATTCCGATAAAAATAATGTTATTATCTGCCATGATGTGCCCTCCTGTATGTTATGTTCTGACTTTTTCATCTGAAAACATTCATTTATCACCGCACAGTATAACACACAAGAGGGCGAAGTGGAAGTTTTTTTCCAGATGCCCTCTTGTAGATCAATATATTTTTTTACGTATCTCTCTATGTTCCACACGTCTCCTGCAAAGTTCCTGATATGTCATAACCTCGATCAGATCCATAAGCCAGGCACCCGGGTTCTCTTCTTCCTTCTCCGCCTTATCATAGATCCTGCGGCACATCAGACGAAGCTGCAGGCGGTCCGGATATTCATCATACATCATACTTCCGTCATATTCCATTCTGTCACATTCCTCTTCCATATAAGGAAGTACTCTCTTCGCCGTATCCGGGTAAATGCTTTTCATATAGTCATAGTCTCTTCTCGCATTCCGGTCATCATTATACAGCAGCGGAACCGGATAAGCCATATAGAACGGTAATTTGTTCTCCATAATCCTGATTGCTCCTTGGCGGTTCTATCTGTATTAAGATATGCACGGGGACATCAATCGGTGAATGAGAAACTATCTCTTCTAATTGAATGTTATCTCATATTTTTCAATATTAACGGTTGCCGCTTCATCACTAGTAAATATAATTTCATTTGCTTCCAATGGCGTAGGAATGACCACACTTGCCGTCTGCTCTCCATCATTAATAAATAATTCCACAGAATATCTGTCCATGATAAAATGTAGTTTCGGCGCATGATGTTTTTCCGCAATTTCTATCTTTCTCACACAGACAACATCTGCATTTACACCACTGTAGGTCCGGTCAATTTCAATCTGATGTTTTTCCGGATAATATGTAAATGTTGTTGTATATTCTTCATTATGTGCCACATCTACCTTGAACTCCCGGCCTTCTACATTCGTAAGTTCTACCGTCATGTCAATCACCCGGCCATTGATACCATCCAAAGACATCTGTCCGCTAATTTTCTGTTCTGTATAGATGATTGGATTTTTCTTATACTTTTCCAGTTCTCTCACCGGACTTTGCCAGATTTTCCCATCTTTGATTTTTAATTCTCTTGGGAGTGTCATCATTCCCTGCCATTTCTGTCCTTTTGTCATGACACGTGCATCCCACGACTTCATCCATGCGACCATGATCCGCCTGCCATCCGGAAGCTCTGTTGTCTGTGGTGCATAAAAGTCCAGTCCATAATCTAGGCTTCTCTTTTTCTCCCATGCAAAATCCGATATTTCTTTTTCTGCATCTCCAATAATATAAATGGAATTATGACCGTTATGAAATTCGTACTTTTGAGCATGCATATTCTGCGGAGAACAAATGATTACAGGATACCCGTCTACTTCCAGATAATCCGGACACTCTAACATATCTCCATTCTTTCCGTCATTTCTCAAAAGGACTTTTTCATACCGCCAGTTTTTATAGTCCGCACTGCTAAATAAGACTATTTGCCCACAATTTTCCTCATAGCGATTGCCTACAACGCAATAATATCTGCCATCCTTTTTCCATATCTTCGGATCACGGAAGTCTTTTCTGTCAAATTTCTCCGGCATGATATCCCCTTTTATAACTGGATTATCCTGCCATTTTTCATAAGTCTTCCCATCTCCGATGGCAATGCACTGATTCTGGATTTCTTTTCCGTCTTTCTGGCTTACTCCTGTATAAAGCAGCACATGCTTTCCATCAGCTTCTACTGCGCTTCCAGAGAAACATCCAATGTGATCATAATCCTGATCAGGTGCCATAGCTACCGGATATGCTTCCCATTTTACCAGATCTTTGGTCACCTGATGCCCCCAGTGCATCGGTCCCCATTCTGTTTTATATGGATAGAACTGATAGAATAAATGTACTTTTCCCTGATATACAGAGAAACCATTCGGGTCATTCATCCATCCTGTTTCCGGTGTCACATGGAATAATGGTTTTTCTTTTTCATCTATGTGATTCCGTCTGATATATTCATTGGCTTTTTCAAGCATACGTTCTTCCTCTTCTATTCTAAATTATTCTGCTCCGATCACCTGCTCTGTTTCCTTATCAAAGAAATGCATCTTATGTGGCATAAAGGTAAATTCCACCTCATCTCCCACCTGGCTTACTTCATATTTTGATACTCTTGCAATCGTTACGCTTCCTCCGAAGTCAAAATACAGATTATTCTCATTTCCCATAATCTCCGTATTGTCAATAACTGCTTTCTGATGACTTCCATAGACATCCAGATTAGTTGTATCAAACTTGATATCTTC
>ENA-OQDF01001201-OQDF01001201.1-human-gut-metagenome-genome-assembly--contig:-NODE-1201-length-10592-cov-1.819207_pt1 | contig 10592 bp, 16 predicted proteins | sample MGYA00242769_ERZ504597 | MGnify/ENA primary metagenome ERZ504597 (study PRJEB26092, sample SAMD00036305) | human gut metagenome | host: Homo sapiens | study: EMG produced TPA metagenomics assembly of...
TCCTGCTAATGCACCTGCTCAGGAACACCCTGCTTTCCGCTGACCATCTCGATAAGAAGTTTTTAGCTCCACAGCGTAGTCACTCAACAATACAAGAATTTAAAAGGATAAAAAGAGCCGGATGGTACTGACTAATCATTCATCTTAGTTGATAGCCATCGGCTCTTTATTTCTTAGATGCCAGGGTCAAAAGGTCTAAGCCCACATGAGCTTGCTCATAGGTGGGTGAAAGACCTTAGGATCCGCCCCGATATGAGCATAAAAGTGGGATGATAATCCCACGATATGCGAATATTGGGGTAGGATTGTGGGAGTGCGTAGCACGGAGCAATCCGTAGGCATCAAAGTCGGGGGCTTTTAACCCTGGCATCATTAAATTATTTATCCATATCATTCAACATCTTTTTCAGATCAATCAGCTTATCACGCAGCTCTGCTGCCACCTCGAAGTTCAGCTCTGCTGCCGCCTTCTTCATCTGTTTTCCAAATCCCTGACCAGCTTCTCCAGTTCCTTGCGGCTCATAGATTCCGGATCTTTCTCCATCTTCAGTTCTTGTGCTGCCACCTTTTGGAAATGCTGATCAGATCACGTACTGATTTCTGAATGGTCTTTGGCGTAATTCCATGCTCCTTATTATATTGCATCTGAATCTCACGACGTCTCTGTGTCTCATCAATCGCAAGCTGCATGGATTCGGTCATTGTATCTGCATACATGATAACATGCCCTTCCGAATTTCGTGCCGCACGTCCAATAGTCTGGATCAGAGACGTTTCCGAACGAAGGAAACCTTCTTTGTCGGCATCAAGGATCGCTACCAGTGTAATCTCCGGAATGTCTAGTCCTTCCCTTAACAGATTAATTCCTACAAGGACATCAAATACATCCAGTCTCATATCACGGATGATCTCGGTACGCTCAAGGGTATCAATATCAGAATGAAGATATTTCACACGGATACCAACCTCTCTCATATAATCCGTCAGATCTTCCGCCATCTTCTTTGTCAGAGTAGTGACCAAAACCTTATTTTTCTTTTCAATTTCTTTATTAATTTCACCTAAAAGATCATCAATCTGTCCTTCCACCGGACGGACTTCAACCTCAGGATCAAGAAGACCTGTCGGTCGGATTACCTGCTCTGCTCTGAGAAGTTCGTGATCCATCTCATACTGCCCAGGCGTTGCCGACACAAATAAGACCTGATTAATCTTACTTTCAAACTCTTCAAAATTCAGCGGACGGTTGTCCTTTGCCGACGGAAGACGAAATCCATAATCTACCAGCGTCTGCTTTCTTGACTGATCTCCATGATACATTCCTCCGATCTGCGGAACCGTCTTGTGTGACTCATCGATCATCATAATGAAATCGTCCGGGAAATAGTCAATCAGTGTATAAGGTGCCTGTCCCGGCTTTAATCCTGACAAATGCCGGGAATAATTCTCGATTCCGGAACAAAACCCTGTCTCTTTGAGCATCTCAATATCAAAATTCGTCCGCTCTGCGATACGCTGTGCCTCCAGCAGTTTATCATTCCGCTTAAACTCTTTCACCCGTTCTTCCAACTCTTCCTCAATATCTGCCACAGCACGCTTAATGTTCTCGCGGTCAACAACATAGTGAGAAGCCGGAAAGATTGCAATATGCTTCAGTTCATCCTTAACTTCGCCAGTCAGAATATCAATCTCTGAAATCCGGTCAATCTCATCCCCGAAAAATTCCACACGGATCGCCGTATCGCTCTCGTAAGCCGGAATGATCTCCAGCACATCTCCGCGCACCCGGAATGTACCACGGTGAAAATCCATATCATTGCGGTCATACTGGATCTCAATCAGTTTTGCCATCACCTCATCCCGGTCTTTGATCATTCCGGGACGAAGGGAGATCACCATGTTCTGATAATCCACCGGGTTACCCAATCCATAAATGCAGGAAACACTGGCAACGATGATCACATCTCTCCTCTCCATCAGTGCCATTGTAGCGGAAAGACGGAGCTTGTCAATTTCATCATTGATGGCTGAATCCTTGGCAATGTAAGTATCTGAAGATGGAACGTAGGCCTCCGGTTGGTAATAATCGTAGTAGGAGACAAAATACTCCACCGCGTTGTCAGGGAACATCTCCTTGAATTCTCCATACAACTGAGCTGCTAACGTCTTATTATGAGCGATGACAAGCGTCGGCTTCTGTAATTGCTGAATCACATTTGCCATCGTAAAAGTCTTTCCCGAACCCGTAACCCCTAGTAAGTCTGGCATTGATTGCTTCCTTGAACCCTTTCACAAGCTCTGCAATCGCCTGTGGCTGGTCTCCGGTTGGCTTATATGGGGCTTTTAATTTAAAAGCATGTCCGCCCTGCGAGCTGCTTTTATGAGCAAGTAGCTGACTATTGTCAGCGGATTGCGAATGTCCTTTTTCTGCATTCATGGTAAATCCCTCCATTCACGCTTATTGAACTGCTAATGTTCAATAAGATGTGACTTTCAATCGCATAAATGCGATTGAAAAAGTTCTGTGAACTTTTTTATTACGATCATTATCATCCAAAAATTCGTATCCAGATTCGTAACGAAAATCTCATTTTTATAGTGAATAGATGTGTTTCTCACCTCGTTACGAATAAAAGTCACAAAATTCATATTTGCGGATAAAACAGCACTCGGAAATACCTGATGATACTAGGCTCCGGTTCTGTCATATTTTTACTGTTTTTTCTTGTAACAGTCCCTATTATATCAGACATTTTTTTGAAAGTATATAGATGAAGGCAAGAAAAGTACAAATGTTCGATTCTTATTTGTACTTTTCTCTCTTACTACTATTCTATTTTTTATCATGCTGCGTTGAAATATTCCTCCAGGATTAAGTCTATTTCAATCACTTCTGAATAATCATATTGCTGATCTTTCCGCTCTTTTGGAATAACTTCTTCAATAAATGGTTCCAATACATCCAGACAGTCTTCTATGATTTCCTGCGTATCTCCATAGACATCTACTGATATGATTTCCTTGGCATGTCCCAATAAATGCGAAACACCTTTTGAATTAAAGCGATATAAACTTGCTGACAAGCGGGAAACTAAACTCATACCTTGCAGATATTGACAAGCAGGCTGAGAAAATGTTTTCTCGGCTGGTAAATGAAATGGCGGAAAAGCAAGGTGTTACCGAACAGTTAAAGGCAACCAAGCCGATGTTGTGGGTTGGAAAAATGAACGCCGTTCGTAGCACCGCTATATTAAAAGACCAGAGGCTACTGTTTAACACATTTATTCAAAAACAATATGTTGAAACTTTATGCTTTTCAAAAGTACCTTTCACAGTATTCAAGAGACAGTTCTAAAAACTGCTTCAGCATATCGAGGTCACGGTACATACCGTGATTGCAGTTGGGAAATTCAAATAATCATACTCTACACCGTTATCTTCTAATGCAGAAACCAATTTGTACTTTAACTCTCTCGGTACAAGATGATCTTTCAGTCCATATCCCAGTAATGTGGGAACAGAGTTTTCATTTACCAGCCTTGCGGGAGAAATCATATCGACATACTTCTCATATTCGCCGCTTTTAATAATTTCCTCTGTAATATTTACGCCTGTCATCATAGAAAGAAATTCAGCATCGGTATCGAGCTTGTTGACCTTTTTTAGTATATCCCAATCGCTCGGTTCAAAGTCAGCAGGTGCAGCAAGTTGAAACACAAATTTCACAGGAACGACGGAGGTTTCGGCACAGGTGTAGGCATAATTCATTGCAAGCGTTCCGCCTGCGGAAACACCGCAGGTTGCCATACCATCAAGGTATAACCGAGTTCTTTGCACTTTTCGTTGATTGCGTTCACACACTCTTTTATTTCCGTGTTCATTCTCACAAGGCTTGCGTCCTCTTGAACAGTTTGAAGAGAGTAGTCAAGTGAAGCTGCAATATACCCCTTTGAAGCGTAATATTTGCACCAAACTTCTCCGTCCTCTTTTGCACCGGAATTAAAACTGCCACCGTGGATAAAAAGAATAAGCTGCTGTGCGTTTCCTATATCAAGGTTTGCAGGAACATACAAATCGTATTTATGTCCGTAATCATTTTCATAGTTTAAGTCGTTGTAAATCGTCCCTACGGTATCGTCCCATTTGACCTGCATCAGCCTCATAGGTGCCGAACCGAGCAAATTTACTCTGATTAAAGCACTGACGGTAAACACGATAACGAATAGTATACTCCAAAGTGTTATTTTTGTTCTTTTCTTCATACCGCCACCACCTTATATCAAATTGTCGAGCAATAATTCCCCGACAACGATGCCAAGTATGGCGGCAAAGATTATTACGGCAATGGTTATGCCAATATTGATGAATACTTCTTTCTTTTCTTGTCCATACAATGTTCACGCTTTCATTATTATTTCACAGGCATATATTTATCAAGATATTCTTCCATTTTTGATTATGCAGAAGAAATTCCTTGTTATCATTCTGCAAGCCGTGTCCGGAGTGCTCGCAAGCGATATATTCGTGCGGCACGTTGTGTTCCGTCAAAGCCTTATCAAGACGAACAGACGCTTCAAAGGATTGCACCTTGTCAAACTTGCCATACGCTAAAACAGACGGAACTGTGTTTTCGTCAATCCACAAAAGAGCGGAAATGTCCTTGATTGCTTCATCATATTCCGGTGTTCCAAACATATCGGGAGAAATCTCTTTGCCAGCCATCACGCTAAACAGTCCTGCGGCGGCAGCTCTGCTTTCTTCTGTTTCCTTGTCAAAGCCATAGCATTTCCAATCCTCCGGGTAGAAACTGGAAGGGCCGACAGCACCGAACACCATTTTCACAGGAACGGGAGAAGTTTCTTCATCACGATAGGCATAGAGCATTGCAAGACAATGACCTGCCGAACCGCCACCGATGGACATCTCATCGATATGATAGCCGAGTTTCTCCGCTTCTGCAATAACTGCGGGCATACTCTCTTTAATTTCCATTGACTGGGAATAAACGCTGGCTTCCGGGTGTGCTTCGTCACGCAAGGTGTAGTTAATTCCTGCCGCTATATAGCCTTTTGAACACAGCCATTTGAGAATTTGTTCGTCTCCGGATTTATCACCAGCAGTAAATCCGCCTGCGTGGAGATAAACCACCAATCCGTAGTTTTCTTTCGTATTATCTGCCGGGACATAGAGGTCGAATTTGTTAGCGTCCTTCTCTCCGTATGTAATATCCTTATAAACTGTGCCGACAGAATCGCTCCACTCCGCCGTAAAATCTTTTGTCCAGGACGGTTGGACAAACTTGCTTACCACGCCAATTATCAATACAGCAATAAAAACACCGCTATAAATAAATGCCCACATAATCCTTCGACCTTTCTTTGGCTTTTCATCTATCTTCTTTTCTTTCATCACAATATGTTGCCTCCAAACAAAGTGCCGCCCAATAAAAGGTTCATAAATCCTCGTACTGCCAATCTGCCAAGTACGATACCGGCAATGATGAGAACAAATATAATAATCAGCCTTTTGGGTATAAGTGTCATTTTTTCTTTCCTTTCCTTTGTTTATTGACTTTGCACAATTTTTGTGATATCTTTTCGATGATACATTTGTATCGCTGTTACAATTATATCTGCAAATTTTAATGCAGTCAATAGGAGGAGCAAAAATGATACAAAAGTCAAAAAGTGTATCACCGATGAGCAATGAAGGTAGAAATGCTATGTGATTGAACATATAAATGAAGCACTTTTGGGTCTGCTTAAAGAAAAATCCCTTAATGAAATTTCCATAAGTGAGATATGCGAAACTGCCGGTGTCGGAAGAATGTCTTTTTACCGCAATTACGAAAGCAAAGAAGATGTAATAAAAAACAACTCCTGCAACTGATACAGGAGTGGGAAAAGGATTATGAGGGTAAAAATGACCCAACCTATTTTTCCGAAAGCCTATTGCGACATTACTATAAGCACAAGGACTTTTATCTGCTTCTTTACAATCAGGGCTTATCCAATATGATTCTCGAAGCACTCCGAGTTTCAGTCAAGCTCGAGGAAGCGAATAACAATTTGGAAAGATATGCAAAGTCAATGATAGCCGGAATGATTTGGGGATGGGTTGACGAATGGATGCGTCAGGGTATGCCCGAAACGCCGGAGGAAATCGTTTTGCTTACCGCCCAACTTAATAAAGAGCAACCAAAACAATAATCAAAATATGTGAGGAAACCATTATGAAAATCGGATTGGTATTAGAAGGCGGTGCTATGCGTGGAATGTTCACCGCCGGTGTCTTAGACACATTTCTTGATAATGACATCAAGATGGATTCCGTGGTCGGTGTTTCCGCCGGAGCATTGTTCGGTGTAAACTATCTGTCAGGACAAAAAGGCAGAGTAATCCGCTATAACAAGAGGTTTAACAAAGACAAAAACTATATGGGATTTCACCCCTTGCTTCGTGAGGGTAATATTGTCAGCACAAAATATGCCTACGAAGATGTTCCGAAAACCCTTGACCCCTTTGATGATGAAGCGTACAAAAAGTCCAATGTTCCTTTTTATGCTGTGGTTACAAATGTTGCTACCGGAAACCCGGAATACATACAAATACACAGCGTATTTGAACAGATGGACACTTTAAGAGCGTCCGGCTCTATGCCCTTTGTTTCAAAGCCTGTGGCAATCGGTGACAAGAAATACCTTGACGGAGGAATTGCTGACAGTATTCCTTTTGAATGGCTTGCCGGTCAAGATTGTGACAAGCTGATTGTAATTCTTACTCGTGATATGGAATACCGAAAGAAACCAATGTCTCCGGTCTTAGTTAAGTTGTACGGACGAAAATACCCCAAAATTGCGGAGAGATTACTACAGCGTCACAATAACTATAATCGTGCCGTGGAAGAATTGAGAAAATGGGAAGCCGGTGGAAAAGCTATGGTGATTCGTCCTTCAAGCCCTATTGAAATCGGGAGAATTGAGAAAAATCCCGACAAACTGCAAGCGGTGTATGAGCTTGGAGCAAAAGACGGCAATGCCAATCTGCAAAAAATTAAAGACTTTATAAAATAAAATCGGAGGTTCCTTATTTCTCTCTTTGAGGAACAAGCTGATAGCACAAGCAAAATACACGGAAGCTGTTGATGAACTTATGATAAAGATAAGAAAATAGCACCGTAATGGCACAATATGCAAAACCGAGGGGTAAGGTACAAACACCCTGCCCCTCAAAGTATAGGCTCTAAAAATAGCTTTTTCTTCCTCATTTTCATCAAATGTTACAACAACTACCCCTCCCATTTTTATAAAAACCTTTCATATTCCAAATCTTACAAGCGTAATTTTTATCTATTATTACGTCTGTAAGATTTAAAGTCAAGTTTTTATTTCGTTGACAGACTAACCTTTTAAGATATATAATATTTTTATTACATTTGTAAGATTTGGAGGATATCACATGAGCAATCTGCCTCAAATTTCAGAAGCTGAATTTGAAGTTATGAAAATCGTTTGGAAATACGCACCAATCAGCACCAATGAAATTACTGAAAAATTAACACAAATTTCCAGTTGGAGTCCTAAAACAATTCAGACATTGATTAAACGTCTCGTTTCTAAAAAAGCACTAACCTATGAAAAACAAAGCCGGGTTTTGTCTATACTCCATTGGTCAAGGAAGACGAATATATTCGGCAGGAAAGTAATTCTTTTTTAAAACGATATTATAATGGTAATATCACTTCTATGCTTGCCTCTTACATTGAGGATGATAAATTGTCTGAAGAAGACATTGCCAGCTTACGGAATCTTCTTTCCAATCATTAACCATGGGAGGAGGAGCATATTTTGATATATTTTAGTTTTCGATTTTTACTGTGTAATGCCATCATTTGTATTTTTTTAGGTAGTTTACTGGGATTAAAAAATTTATTGCAAAGGCAATTATCCGCACGTATGCAATATAATCTTTCAATTATATTTCTTGCCGTTCTAATTGTTCCCTTTTTACCGATAAACTCTGCCCCATCTTCTATATCGTGGAGACATTTGCTAACAGCCAGTTCAAGTACCAATGGTGACATTCAAACCACTTTTCTTTCTGGTAATGGTTATAATTTGGATAAAATAAATGATTTTGCTGTCTCTGTCAGCACCCAAATACCAACTTTATTCACACATTACTTGTATTTTTCTGGAGTATCGGTATATTCATAATGTTTTTTCTTCTCTACCGCTCAGTAAAACAAGTAAAATCCTTACATAGTTCTGCTTTACCTCTTCAAAATGAAGAACTAAACGCTCTTTATATAGAATGTTTAAACGAAGTGAACAGCAAGCATACCATTCCGATTTATAGTACAGCATTTTTGAAATCTCCTGTTTTGGCTGGTTTCCTGCATCCTCGCATTTATCTTCCAATTCACTTGATTTCAGATTTTAACGCTGGAACTATAAGCGCAACTGATATTCGCTATATGCTTCTTCATGAACTGCAGCACTACAAGCATAAAGATATTCTAATTGGATATTTGATAAATACAGTAAATGTTTTCTACTGGTTCAATCCCCTAATCTGGTATTTTCTAAAAAGAATACGACAGGAACGGAACTTGCCTGCGACAGTGCTGTATTACAATTATTGAAAGAAACAGAATACAAGTCATATGGAAATACACTGATTAACTTTGCCGAAACAATAGCTCTGTCTCCATTCCCTCTTACTATGGGAATCAGTGGAAATATAAAACAGTTAAAAGGACGCATTTTAAATATTGCATCATTCCACCAACCTACTTTTAAACAAAAAATTCGTGGATATCTTATATGCATATTCGTCTCTACTATCATCATTGGATGCATTCCCATACTTTCTGTTTATGCTTCTGATCAGACTGGGTATCATTTTGACACAACCGAAAAGAATATTACTCAGCTAAATCTTTCTTCCAATTTTGGGGACTACACTGGAAGTTTTGTTTTATATGATCAGGCTACTGATAAGTGGAATATTTATAATATAGATAATGCTTCCACACGTATACCACCGAATTCAACTTATAAAATATACGATGCATTACTTGGCTTGGAATCTGGAATCATTACACCGGAACATTCCACTTTCACATGGAATGGAGAACCCTGTCCTTTTGAATCTTGGGAATCTGATCAAGATTTGACCTCGGCTATGCATAATTCCGTGAACTGGTATTTTCAGGCAATTGATTCACAGGCAGGTTTTCAATCCGTAAAGACATTTTTACAGACAATAAACTATGGTAATCAGAATACTGGAACAAACTTAAATCTCTATTGGACAGATTTTTTCTCTGAAAATCTCTCCAATAGAACAAGTAGAATTACTACAGAATTTCTACCAAAATAATTTTCATTTTGATAGAAAAAATATACAAGCAGTAAAAAATGCCCTGTTACTTTCCACTACCTCTTCTGGTTCTCTTTACGGAAAACCGGAACCGGACGTGTCAATGGTAAAGATGTCAATGGCTGGTTTATCGGATACATTGAAACATCGAATAATACTTACTACTTCGCAACAAATATTCAATCCTCTTCTGGTGCAACTGGAAGTCAGGCTACCGAAATAACAGAATCTGTACTTTCTAATCTTGGTATTTGGAAATAAATAAAGAGAACTGATAGCATAATTTCCTGTTATCAGTTCTCTTTATTTCATTCTTCTCTACTGATCAATTCTGCAAATTACCTAACCGGTACTGATACCTCGGTATATTATCAATACCATTATCTAAAATCCTGTTTCCATCATACTGAATCGTTCCATCATCCTGAACTTTCATCGTAAGTTCGTGTATAATAACAGCATCATTACATACAACAGAAGCACATACTGCATGAATTGTCAAAACAATGGTTCCATCTTCATTGTGCCTAACTTCTGTTACTTCCGGTAAAGACAAGCCAAAATGTGTTGGTGAATAATTACCACATCCCAATCGTTCCCAGATAAACACATTACTTTGTTCATCGTAGACCGCCCATTCTTTCAATTCTTCTTTTGTAACAGGAAGATATGTCATAATTACATTTTCGAACTCTTCTGCTGGAATTCCCACAACCTCTTTTTGGCAGTAAATTTTTCTCCATATTTCATTTGATAAAAATATTCATAAAGTCCATTATAATCCAACCCCTGCATATCCTCCGCATTCCAGTTTGAACATAACAGATTGTTTCCTTGATAGCCGAACGTACTCACATATTTTTTGAATATTCCCGACACTCCTCACTCAAAGGCTTTACCCGGATAATACAACTTCCATCAACAATTTCTGTCACTTCCGGTGGTTCAGGTACGCATAATTCATAACAGAAATTCCCATTTTCAGTATATGCCCATTCTTTTATTTTTGATAGCGATATGTATGTAAGTACAGGCTCTGTATCCTCACTCCAGATCATTTTTGCGGACATCACACTCATTTCTTTTCCATCATAACTATATTCTTTTCTGGTAATTCCACCATCTGTATCTGCTTCATATAAAATTACACTTCCTTTTTCTTCTTGTTCTGCAGATTTTAAAAATTGTTCCATCTTCTGATAATTATCC
>ENA-OQDF01001202-OQDF01001202.1-human-gut-metagenome-genome-assembly--contig:-NODE-1202-length-10591-cov-1.931957_pt1 | contig 10591 bp, 13 predicted proteins | sample MGYA00242769_ERZ504597 | MGnify/ENA primary metagenome ERZ504597 (study PRJEB26092, sample SAMD00036305) | human gut metagenome | host: Homo sapiens | study: EMG produced TPA metagenomics assembly of...
GGTTTTATTTAATTTTCTTCTTGTTTACGGTTATTGTTCCACGCAAGATAAGCATTCATAAATCCATCCAGATCCCCATCTATACTGCACTCGGATTTCCACTTTCAAATTTGTTCTGTGGTCTTTACCATGGTGTATGGCTGCAGTACATAAGATCTGATCTGGTTGCCCCATCCGTTATCTCCAACATCTCCACGGATGTCTGATAGTTTCTCCAAATGCTGCTGCTGTTTTAACAGATATAACTTTGTCTTTAACATCTTCATCGCCTGATCTTTGTTCTTGTGCTGTGATCGCTCATTCTGGCACTGTACAACGATTCCTGTTGGTAAATGAGTAATACGGATTGCTGAATCTGTCTTATTGATATGCTGTCCACCAGCTCCACTCGCACGATATGTGTCGATTCGGATATCTTCATCTGCAATCTCAACTTCGATATCATCTTTAATATCTGGCATGACATCACAGGATGCAAATGATGTTTGTCGCTTTCCTGCTGCGTTGAATGGCGAAATTCGGACAAGACGGTGAACACCTTTCTCTGATCTCAAATATCCATAAGCATTCATCCCTGAAATCTTCACTGTGACAGATTTGATTCCTGCTTCATCTCCGTCAAGATAGTCTAAAACTTCCGTTCCATAACCTTTCTTGTATGCCCATCTTGTAAACATACGGTAAAGCATTCCTGCCCAGTCACAAGATTCTGTTCCACCTGCCCCGGCATGTAACGTAAGAATTGCATCGTCCTTATCATATTCACCGGTTAACAGCGTTGAAATGCGTAATTCTTCATATTTTGTCTCAAATTCATCCATCAATGCCGTTGCTTCTTCGATCAGATCTGTATCCTCATCTTCCTGTGCCATATCGATCAATGTCTCGATATCTTCGTATTTTGTTTTCAGATCATCATATTCTTCCACAACACTTTTTAAGCTTTTGACTTCTTTCATAACATTCTGGGATTCCTCGACATTATCCCAGAATCCTGGTTCTTCCATATTCAGTTCTAACTGATCGATTCTCTCTTTTTTTGCTTCTAACGCAAGGGAACCACTAAGATCTTCTAGTGGTTCCTGAAAAGAGTTTAATTTATATTGTAATTGTTCTGCTTCAATCATTTACAAACAACTCCTTATTTATTTCTTCCGCAGCAGTTCTTATATTTCTTACCACTTCCACATGGGCAAGGATCATTTCTGCCGATTTTGGCTCCTTTTCTAACATAAGGCTTCTTCTCAACTTCAGCATCTTTGTTTGTTCCTGTGATCTTTGGAGCTTCTTCTTTCTCAATCTTCTGCTCAACCTGTACATGGAACAATGCACCTGTTGTTTCTTCCTGAATTGCCTTTGTCATCTCATTGAACATCTCAAATCCAGCCATACGGTATTCAACAACTGGGTCTCTCTGTCCATATGCCTGAAGTCCGATTCCTTCACGTAACTGATCCATATCATCGATATGATCCATCCACTTGCGGTCGATAACTTTCAGTAAGATGATACGCTCAATCTCACGAAGATCGAAATCTTCAAATTCTTTTTCTTTCTGTTCATATAATGCAACAGTTTCTTCCTGTAATCTTGCTACTAGATCATCAACTCTTCCAGAAGATTTCTCTGCATCTGTTAATACGATCTTATTTAAAGGAACAATTGGAAGCAACTCTGCATTCAGTGCTGCAAGATCCCATTCTTCTGGTGGAAGTTCATCACTGATCACCTGATATACATGGTTTGCAACTGTTTCTTTCATCATATTTAAAACAGATTCTTTCATGTCATCTCCATCAAGAACACGACGACGTTCTTTGTACATGACTTCTCTCTGTTCATTATTAACTCTATCATAGTCTAACAGATTCTTACGAATACCGAAGTTGTTATTCTCGATCTTCTTCTGTGCTTTTTCAATTGTCTTGCTGATCGTCTTATGCTGGATTTCTTCTCCTTCTGGAATTCCTAGTGCATTGTATATGCTGATCATTCTTTCAGATCCAAATAATCTCATCAGATCATCTTCCAGAGATAAATAGAACTTAGATTCACCTGGATCTCCCTGACGTCCGGCACGACCACGCAACTGATTATCGATACGTCTGGATTCATGACGTTCTGTACCAATGATCTTTAATCCACCAAGTTCAGCAACTCCATCTTCAAGCACGATGTCAGTACCACGACCAGCCATGTTTGTAGCGATCGTTACAGCACCGATCTCACCTGCATGAGAAATGATCTCTGCTTCTTTTTCATGGAATTTCGCATTCAATACGTTGTGTTTGATGCCACGTTTCTTAAGCATTGCGCTTAATTCTTCGGACATCTCAATTGTGATCGTACCAACTAAGACTGGCTGTCCTTTTTCATGTGATTTGATGATGTCTTCGACAACAGCATTCATCTTCTCACGTTTTGTCTTATAGATCGCATCGTCATGATCGATTCTCTGGACAGGTTTGTTTGTTGGAATTACAACAACGTCCATTCCGTAAATTTCACGGAATTCCTGTTCTTCTGTAAGCGCAGTACCTGTCATACCTGCTTTCTTATCATATTTATTGAAGAAGTTCTGGAATGTGATCGTTGCAAGAGTCTTGGATTCTCTCTTAACTTTTACATTTTCCTTCGCTTCGATTGCCTGATGCAGGCCGTCTGAATAACGTCTACCTGGCATGATACGTCCTGTAAATTCATCGACGATCAGTACTTCATCATCTTTTACGACATAGTCTTTGTCTTTAAACATTAAGTTATGTGCACGAAGTGCTAAGATGATATTATGCTGGATCGCAAGATTTTCTGGATCTGCAAGGTTCTCAATATGGAAGAATTTCTCAACTTTCTTCACACCTTCTGCAGTCAGCATGATCTGTTTGTCTTTTTCATTGACAAGGAAATCTCCGTCTTCTTCGATATCCTCATTCATTAAAATATCCATCTTAGATAACTCACCATCAGAACTTCCTCGTTCCATCTGGCGTGCTAAGATATCACATGCACGGTATAATTCTGTAGACTTTCCACTCTCACCGGAATGATCAGTGGTGTTCTCGCCTCATCGATCAATACGGAATCGACCTCATCGACGATCGCATAATGAAGATCTCTCTGTACCAGATCTTCTTTCTCGATGACCATGTTATCTCTTAAGTAGTCAAATCCTAATTCATTGTTTGTAATATAAGTAATATCACAGTTATAAGCTTCACGACGTTCATCGTTCTCCATATCATTTGTAACGACACCAACGGTTAATCCAAGGAAGTATGAACTTTTCCCATCCACTCCGCATCACGGGTAGCCAGATAATCGTTGACTGTTACAATGTGAACACCTTTTCCTTCTAATGCATTTAAATATGCAGGTAAAGTAGACACTAAAGTTTTACCTTCACCAGTTCTCATCTCCGCGATACGTCCCTGATGCAGGATGATACCACCGATCAGCTGAACACGATAATGTTTAATCCGATCGCACGGCTACTGGCTTCTCTTACTGTTGCGTATGCTTCTGGTAACAGATCGTCTAATGTCTCTCCATTTGCAAGTCTTTCTTTAAATTCAACGGTCTTATGTCTTAATTCTTCATCAGATAGCTGCTGCATGGATGCATCCAGTGCCTCGATCTTGTCAACTGTCTTGCTGATTCGTTTCAGTTCTTTATCACTGTGAGAACCAAATACTTATCAAATAAACCCATAAATTAATCTCCTAAGTTTCTTTTTACATTTACTATATCCCCGATTCTTCTGCCTGTCTTCGATGACATCAGGGTAGACTTATATCAATTATATAATCTTTGTTATTGTAACACTTAACATTATAAGGTGCAAGTTAACTAATTGTAAAAATTATCAATAAAATATAAACTTTTTATAATTTTATGCATGAAAAAGGAGATCCTTATCATTAAGGATCTCCTCTATCTTCCGATCTTCTAAAATTCAGGTTCGATCAGTCCGTATGTATTTCCTTTTCTCTTATATACAACATTGACTTCAAATGTATCAGCATTGCGGAATACAAAGAAATCATGTCCTAATAATTCCATCTGTACACAAGCTTCTTCTACATCCATTGGTTTGATGGCGAACTTCTTGCTTCGGATGATTCTGATCTCATCATCTTCCACTTCATCTTCTTGCTCCATAAATTCCTGTTTGAAGCTTGTTCCATCATGTTTCTGATTCATAAGTCTTGTTTTATATCTGCGAATCTGGCGTTCAATGACATCAACAACCAGGTCAATAGATACATACATGTCTTCACTGCCTTCTTCAGCACGGATAATGTGCCCTTTCATAGGAATGGTAACTTCTATCTTCTGTCTTCCCTTCTGAACACTTAACGTTACGTTTACGACTGTATCATCTACAAGATATTTGTCGAGACGTCCGAGTTTCTCTTCGATTGCTGCTTTGATACTTCTGTAACTTCAATGTTCTTTCCACTAATAATGAATTTCATGGCTCCCATCTCCTTTACCTTTTTTGTATGCATTCATTATAACATATAATTCTTCTTAAGAAAACAAAATCTTTTTATAAATAGTGAACAAAACATATGTTTCTTTTCGAGTTATCCACAATTTAATTTTGTCGAATTATGGATGTGGACAATGTGGATAACTCTGTGGGTAACTCATTTTTGGCTAAAATATGCCATTTCTGTATGTTGATAACTTTGTGGGTATTTTGTTAGCAATATGTGTGTAATTTTTCCATAAAAAAATCAACCTGCTTTTTGTTATACAACTAGCACAAATCGTCAAAAAGCGGTTGATTTTTAATTTATGAGTCACTATTAAAAAATGGCTTAAATTGTCTGAAAATTAGGAATTCTGGAGATATCGCTCGACAGAGTACACGCAATTGGCCCCGTCGGACACTGCAGTCACTACCTGTCGCAGATTTTTGCTTCTTCCATCCCCTGCTACGAAGATTCCCGGAATATTTGTAACACCGTCTTCTCCTGCAATAATATATCCTTTTTCATCTGTTGATAACTTTCCAGATAAAAGTTTGGAAGCTGGTTTTGTCCCAACTGCGATAAAGATTCCATCAACATCTAGTGACTTATCCACATGGTTATCTACATCTTGTAGTTGTATGCTTTGAACAACCTCATCACCATCGATTTTTGTCACGATCGTATTCCATAAAATTTCAATCTTATCGTTCTTCTTTACTTCATCCTGAAGGATCTTTGCACCTCGAAATTCATCTCTTCGATGGATCAGATAAACCTTTTCACACATACGGCTTAGAAATAATGCATCTTCTAATGCAACATTTCCACCACCAACAACTGCTGTGACCTTATTTCTGAAAAATGCTCCATCACATGTTGCACAGTAGGATACTCCCATTCCTTTTAGTTTTTCTTCGCCTTCGACTCCTAACGTCTGATGGACTGCTCCGGTTGCAAGGATTGATCGTCTTTGTTTTAAGAATATCACCATTTTTCAAGATAATCTCTTTGATCTCATTGTCTGCATTAATTTCTTTTACTTCCGCTGTAATGCTTTCGACTCCCAGTTCTTTGGCATGTTCCGAAAATTTCATTCCAAGATCCATTCCATTAGTCTTTGGAATTCCTGGATAGTTGTCGACTTCATACGTCTGTACAACCTGACCTCCTGGCATATATTCTTTCTCGATCACAATAAAATCAAGCATAGCTCTCTGTGCGTAGATTGCTGCTGACATTCCGGCTGGTCCAGAACCTATGATCACTAAATCGTATATTTTCATAATTTTCATCTCCTTATAAAATTTCCTACTCGCTGGCATGCAGATGTAAAAAGTATCTGCATATGCTCTGCAAAAATCCCATTCTTCTGCATTCCGAATGATTATTTACATAATCTTCCATGATCTTCTTCTCCTGCAGAACAAAGGCTGTATATAGGAAGTCTATATTATATTTTGTATCTCGATAAATGATGTTGAGTGCTCCATCCATAAAAAACTCTTGCTGTTTCTCCCCTTTGTATTTATTTTTATCTTTCTTATTTGTATGTTAGTTTTAATAAAACTCCACTGTATCTTGGAAGTGTGATCGTCAATTCACTGTTCTTGCCTTTTTTCTTTAAATGGATATTTTCTTTGCGTTTCTTCATCGTTCCACCATACTGTTCCCATTCAGTATGTAACAAGGTTCTTCTTGTATAATGGCCTTCAAGTATTAATTTATAATCTTCCTGTTCTTTGTCAGAGAAATTAAAGATTCCAACGATCATATGGTCAGCTGTCTTTCTTCCGATCGCATAGATACATCTCTCTTCCTGATGACAGTCAAGCCATTCAAAGTTTTCCTTATGGTAGTCGTAATGGAATGCTTTTTCTTTCTTATAAATGTCATTTAATTTGATCATATATTTATGGAAAGCATCATGGATCGGATATTTTAAGATTATCCAGTCCTGTTCCTTTGCCTCGCTCCATTCCCTTAACTGACCAAATTCATTTCCCATGAAGTTTAATTTCTTGCCGGGATGGATCATCATATACATATACATTGCCCTTGCCTGTGGAAATTTTGTCTTTCGTAATCTCCGTACATTTTCTGTAAGATCGTTGCCTTACCATGGACAACTTCATCATGCAGTATTCCAGCATATAGCGTTCATTCCAGAAATATACCATGGAAAATGTCAGCTTATGATAATCACGGCTTCGGTATTCTGGCCCAGTCTGGAAATATTCCAAGGTATCGTGCATCCATCCTAAATCCCATTTGTAATCGAATCCTAAACCACCTTTCCATACAGGTTCTGTCACTCCGGGATATGAAGTAGAATCTTCTGCGATCAGCATAGCTGTTGGATGGCGTTGTTTTAAACCTAAATTCAATGCTTTTAGAAAGTCAATTGCTGTGTCATTGACTCCTCTGTTTTCATCTCCCTGCCAGTAGATCAGACGGCTCACTGCGTCCATACGGATTCCATCAAAATGATATTCTTCCAGCCAGTAGTTAGCAGCTGATTGTAAGAAACACTGGACTTCTCTTCTGGAATGAATAAAGTTGCAGCTTCCCCATTCACTCTCCCCAGTGTCTTTATTATCATATTCATATAGTGGTGTTCCATCATATAATTTCAATCCGTATCCATCCACTGCAAAATGAACTGGTACAAAATCCATGATGACTCCAATTCCCGCCTGATGCATCATATCAACAAATTTCATTAATTTATCCGGGGTTCCATAACGCTTGGTCGGTGCGAAAAATCCAGTATTCTGATATCCCCATGATCCGTCAAATGGATGTTCAGATAACGGCATTAATTCTACATGGGTATAGTTATTCTTCTTTAAATAAGGCACAAGCATCTCGGCAATCTCGTCATACTGATACCAGCCATTTTCATCCTTTTCGTTCATTCGCCACGATCCCATATGCATCTCATAGACATTGACAGCATCTTCCATGCCAACACTTCTCATCTGCATCCATGAATCATCATGAAACTGATATGTCGTAATGTCACGAATAATAGAACATGCTCCTGGTCTTAATTCCATCTCAAATCCATAAGGATCACAATGTTCCTGCCTATTTCCATCAGGTCCGTAGATGCAGTATTTGTACATCTGGCCTTCCTTGGCTTTGTCTGAGTAGAATAAAAAGAAACCGCTTTGTGCGTCCTGTTCCATAAATTCTTCATTCCAGTCATTAAATTCTCCAATGATCGATATCCTGGAGGCTCTTGGTGCATAGGTTACAAAACGGATCTTGTCACCGTCTTTATGTGCACCCATATAACGATATGCGTCAAATAATTTTCCATCATAAAAATCTTGCCGGTTCATGTCTGTGCCTCCTTTTATCCTACAACTGTTGTTTTTCATTCATATGTATATTATAATAAATATATGTATATAGAACAACCACTAAAATAGAGTTTTTGGCGGGTATCAAACATTTTTTATTGTTTTGTAGATTATCTTTTTATATGATTTTAAAGGAGTTTTTGATATGGTAGAGAAGAAAACTGATCGTCGTATTTTAAAGACGAAACGTGTGCTCAGGGAGAGCTTGCTTTATTTATTAAAAGAGCAGCCAATACAGAAAATATCCGTTTCCCTTCTGTGTGAGAAATCAGATATTAACCGCAGTACATTTTATACTTATTATTCCAGTCCGATGGATCTTTTGGAATCCATTGAGGATGAGATTTTGAATACGCTGGAAGAAGATATGATCCAGTTTGAAAAGGAAAATTCGATTTCTCAGCTGATGAATTCGATTATCTTTTATATCAGCGAGCATAAGCAGTTAGTAAGGCTTCTGTTTTCAGATCATGGTGATCCTGGATTTCAGAATAAACTTCTGTTTGCCACACAGCGCTGGACAATGCCGATGTGGCAGAGCCGAAGACCGGATTATGATGCAGAGACTTTATCTTCTTTGCATATTTATATTGTGAGTGGCTGTACGGCTGTGATCCGGCAGTGGATCACGGGTGGTTTTCAGGAGTCTGAAGAGGAAGTATCTTTGATGTTGGAGAAATTGTCTGCTTCTACTTCGGTAGGATTTTTGCAAGGGAAATAATTTTATCTTTTTATTCTTAAAAGCTATTTTTTCATAATACATACTGCTGTTATAATCATCAATTTTTTCACTTAAAAATGAATTACAAACTCATTCAATACTTCCTGCAATCTTTCAAAAAACATGCTAGCATGATATCCATCTGCCGATGCATGGGATATCGTCAAGGCAGCAGATAATTTTCTTCTTCCATCTTCTTCCACATATTTCCAAATGTAATAATTGGAAATAGATTTGGTCTTCCGGTTGGTACCATGTGCTGTATCCTGTAAAATCCATCCATGGCACACAGGAAATACAGAAGAAGTTTGGTGGCTGCCCTTCTTTTCCTTTTGGTCCTTTGACATCTTTGTAAGTTTCCATATCATTTATGATATTTTGATAACATATCTGAAAGTCGTCATCATAATAAGACCAGATGTCTGAAAATGTATGGTCGTCTTTGTGAAAGATCGTAAAGTTTGGATGCATCACATCAAAATAGCCAGGTCTTCCTTCCTGATCGACTCCCATCTTAAATTCTTTTTTCTCGTTAATGACTTTCCCTGCGCAGTAAATAAATGATGGATAAAACTTTAATCCACATTTTTTGACCTGCTGGTACAGATTTTCCACATCTAAACGTACTGTGACGGTATAACCGCATGGTATCATCTGCATATAATATTCAAAATGTTTCTGTCGTTCCCATTTATCTGAATCTAGTAAATGAAACATATCAGACACCTCCTGTCTGTTTTCTAGATCATCTCATATCCGCCCAAAACTACTGGCATTTTCAGCACTTCCAGTACTCTCTCAAGCAATACTCCTTCTCTGTTTGGATAATCAAATCCATAACTTGCTTTAATTGCCTGTGTGATAAACTGTACACCCTTATCCAATGCAATTGGCAGACTGTCTCCGTCTAACAGACTTCCGATCATAACAGAAGTATAAGCATCCCCTGTTCCCGGATAGAATGTTGGGATATAGCGACATTTAATCTTCCAGTATGTATTACAACTTCTATCATAGGCGATTACATTAGAATCTTTATCTTTTTCTTTATCTGGAACACTTGTCACAACCACAATATCTGGTCCCATATCTGACAGGCGTTTTACCCATTCTTTGATCTCTTCATCGGTCGTTGTCTGTTTATATTCTTCTCCTAACAGAAGGCTTACTTCAGTAAAGTTTGGTGTAATGATATCTGCTTTTGTCACCAGATGTTTCATTCCTTCAACCAATCCCTGATCCATTGTTGAATATAAATTTCCATTATCTCCAAGTACTGGATCGATCACGACCATGTTATCTTTCGTTCCAAAGTCATCAATAAATCCAGAAACAATCTCAATCTGACGTTCAGACCCTAAAAATCCAGAATAAATGCAGTCAAAATCAATCTTTAATTCTTTCCAGTGATCGATATATCCTGCATATGATCTGTAAAATCTACAAAAACTAAAAGTATCAAATCCACCAGTATGATTAGACAGGATTGCTGTTGGCAATGGACAAACCTGAACTCCCATGGATGAAAGGATTGGTATGATCGCTGTTAGAGAGGCTCTTCCGAATCCTGAAAGATCGTGGATCGCTGCCACTCTTTTTACACTGTGTTTCATATTATTTCTCCTCACTATTTTAAGCGGAATGTCAAGATTCCTTTATAATCGATCACATTGATTTCTTCATCTTGTTTCATCTGCTCCATCATTGCTTCTGGATCTTTGACATCTCTGCTTTCTAAGAATCCTCTTACTTCAAACTGATTCATTGGATGTCTTCCGATAATCGATTTGACCGCTTCATAGTCATCTTCAATCTCACTAAAAAATGCACCTGAACTCATCATCTCGATAGAAATACCACCAAGCGTCTCAACTGCATATCGCATACGTTCTTCTGATACAACATTCACATCTGCTTCTGCTGGCGGACGACTGGTGTGTTTAGGTATAATCTGTCATATTTTAATTCTTTTAATAACTTTTTAAATTCAAGAATAGAATGCTCATCATCATTAATTCCGTCAACTA
>ENA-OQDF01001203-OQDF01001203.1-human-gut-metagenome-genome-assembly--contig:-NODE-1203-length-10582-cov-2.389766_pt1 | contig 10582 bp, 16 predicted proteins | sample MGYA00242769_ERZ504597 | MGnify/ENA primary metagenome ERZ504597 (study PRJEB26092, sample SAMD00036305) | human gut metagenome | host: Homo sapiens | study: EMG produced TPA metagenomics assembly of...
GCCTGTTCATCCTTGCAGGACGCTATAAACCGATCCAGCTCTTCTTTTTCGATCATACAGTTTCCTCCGTTTCACATAGCAGCCGTACCACCGCAAAAGGAGCAGAGCTGTGGTTGGTCAGCTCTGCTCCTTTGCAGAATGGGGGTCTCCGGTTATGCAGGTTATTCTTCGGGGATAGTCACATCATTTTCCAGATCCGCGCCGTTGGAAGCATGAGCTTTTTATAGTAGTAGAAGGACTTCTTGCGCAGGCGCTTGCCGGTGCCTTTGCCGTAGTCATCCTGATCCACATAGATCATGCCGTAGCGCTTGGTCATCTCGGAAGTGCCGGAAGAGATCAGGTCGATGGCCCACCATGCGTAGCCGAACACGTCCACGCCATCTGCGATCGCCTCCCGCAGCTGCTCCACATGGGCGCGCATGTAGTCGATGCGGTAGTCGTCCTGGATCTGCCCCTTTTCATCAAAGTGATCCACAGCTCCCAGACCGTTCTCGGAGATGAAGATGGGCTTGTGGTAGCGGTCATAAATGCGGTTCAGGGTGATGCGGAAGCCGATGGGGTCGATGGTCCAGCCCCAATCGGACTTGGGCAGGTAGGGGTTCTTGATATCGGACAACAGACGGCCGATGGGCTGCGGCACCGGGCTGCCCTTATAGCGCATGATGTAGGTCATGTAGTAGCTGATGGTAATGAAGTCCACCGCACCCTCTTTGAGGATCTTCGTATCATCCTTGCCCATCTCGATGTGGATGTTGTTCTCATCAAAGAAGCGCTGCATATAGTAGGGATACTCACCGGTGGCCTGCACATCGGTGAAGAACCAGTTGAAGTGATCCTCGAACATGACCTGCAGCTGATCCTCGGGCTTCGGGGACTCGGCGTAGTTCTCCAGACGGCAGAGCATGTTGCCCATCTTGGCATCCGGGTCGATCTCGTGCAGCTTTTCGTTGCCAGTGCGCTTGCCACGAACTGGTTGTGCACAGCCTGGAACTTCTCCTGCCAGTGGCCCAGATAGGGGTTGCAGCTGCTGGGTTCCGGTGCACCGTCAAAGATGACGCCGCTGCTGGTAAAGGGGTTGGACAACACATTGTTGATCTCGTTGAAGGTGAGCCAATACTTAACTTTGCCCTTGTAGCGGCGGATGACCGTCTCGGCATACTTTTCAAAGGCCTCTACGGTGTGGCGGCTGAGGAAGCCGCCGTACTCCTCGGCCAGATGCAGCGGAGTATCAAAATGGGACAGGGTGACCAGCGGCTCAATGCCGTACTTGTGCAGCTCGTCGAACACTGCATCGTAGAACTTCAGGCCCTCTTCGTTGGGGATGGCATCATCACCGTTGGGGAAGATGCGGCTCCAGCTGATGCTCATGCGGAACACCTTGAAGCCCATCTCGGCGAACAGCTTGATATCATCCTTATAGGTATGATAGAAATCGATGCCGCGGCGCTTGGGCAGCTCCCAATTTTCCGGGTGAGCCTTCATGTCCTCCACCATTTCCTTGGAGGCTGCATTGTGGGGCACATGCACATCAAAGGTGCCCTCGGTATCACGGATCTGTTTGGTGATCAGGCGGGCGAAGTCTGAAGTAGCCGGACCTCGACCGCCCTCGTTCCATGCGCCTTCGATCTGGTTGGCGGCGGTGGAGCCGCCCCAGAGAAATCCTTCCGGGAATGTCTTTGCCATGGTTCAGTCTCCTTTCTTATTCAGCAGCATCTTGACGATGGGCAGCAGTTTCTGGGTCATGCGCAGCTCGGTGGTGATGGTCATGACCGTATCCTGCGCATGGACGAACAGCAGGGAGTACTCCATGCTCTCACCGCTGACCTGACTCTGAATGACCTCGGTCTGGGCGTTGTGTGCCTTGACGATCAGAGCTTCTGCCTCTTCCAGCAGCTTGTCCACCTCGTCCAGCTTGCCCTCGGCCATAGCGGCCAGTGCTTCGTCGATCTTGTCGCGGCCATCGCCTGCGTTCATGATGACTTCCATCGCCACCATATTGATATCGCGCTTTTCGTTTTCTTCCATAGGATGTTACCTCGCCTTCATTTTCCCTCTTATCTTACCAGAAATAATTATGCCTTTGCTGCAGCCTTGGCAGCCTTCTTGGCGGCTTGGCGGCTTCGCGCTCGGTTCCTTCTTGCATTCTGCTTTGTCCGCTGCCTTAAAGAACGGATACCAGATCAGCGCAGCCAGCACGAAGTTGATGCAGATCAGCAGAACGTTGCGCCAGTCACCGCCGGACATGAAGAAGGCAGACACGGCGTTGGGGGCAAAGTTCATATCGAAGTTGACGTAGTTGATGGTGCCCCAGCCCATGGCGAACCACAGGTAGGAGAAGCCGGGCAGGATGATGGCGATGAGCACGGTGGGGATCAGCATAAAGGGGTTGCCGACGACTGCACCGTACTGCAAAGGCTCGTTGATGTTGAAGATGGAGGGCACCAGCGTAGCCTTGCCCAGCAGACGGAACTTCTTGGATTTTGCACGCAGCATGAACAGTGCCAGCGGAAGGGTAGCGCCCTGACCGCCGATGTGGTGATAACGGCTGAAACCGTAAGCGTAGATATTCTTGGGCGCAAGGCCGGCAGCTACCAGTCTGCATTCTCAGCAATAGCAGCCTGAGTAATGCTGCGGGTAACAGGGGTAAACACCCAGCCGGAGACACCGAAGAAGTAGAACACATTCTGCAGGAACACGATTATAATGACGCCAGGTGCGCTCTGTGCAAAGCTGGTAACCGGCTTCATGAGGACCTGCACCATGGCAAACACATCGATCTTTGCAACATAGGTGAACAGATAGGCAATGGTCAGGCTGATGAGGATGGCCGCGATGTTGTCGAACCAGTTCTTAACAAAGTCGGGGATCACACTGTCCTCACCAAAGAAGGAATACTTGGCCAGCAGCTTGTAGATGACAGCACCATCAGACCGACCACCATAGCAGTGAACATACCGCCTGCGCCGAACTTGTTCATGGAAACCAGCGAGCCGCCGTCCACCGTTTGAAGTTCATGCACATCATGTAGGCACCGATGCCGGTAAAGCCTGCGATCATGGAGCGGTCTTTCTTTTCGATCTTCTGCAGGCAGTTGTAGGGGATCACGAATACCACGAACAGACCAATCAGACCAAACGAGAAGGTGCTCAGCGGGCTGATGTCCGGCAGCACCGGAACAAAGCGGCGGAGGATGGCCCACAGGGACGGGATGGCACTGACCATCGAGAACGGAACAATGAACAGGACCGCATCTGCCACGATGCCGAACCAGAAGTTCGACGTGATCTTGTTAATGACCGGAACGAGATGTTTCTCGATCCACGCCTGAATCTTCTCCATCATAGTTTTTTCCTCCCATTTCAACCTTCTTCATAAAACTCGAGGGCCGACTCCAGAATGGCTTCGCCATCCAATGCAGCATAGTCGTCCGGATCAATGGAAGTCACCTTCACATTGTGGTCCTTCAGCATCTCCTTATACTTGGGGACCTCGGCTGAAAAGTGGGGGCCAAGCAGCAGCACGTCAATCTTGTCGGCGTACTCCGGCACCTGAGATTTGCTCACAGCGTGGATGGAAACATCCAAACCCTGAGCCTTTGCGGCCTTGCGCATATTGGCGGCCATAAAGCCAGTGGAAGCGCCGATGCCGCAGGCAAGTAAGATACGGGTCATAACAATTGCTCCTTTCCATATCCAATGAAACAATTCTTTTCTCCGGAATCACTTCCGGGTTTCGTTGTGCCCAGTATATCAGGTCCGTTTGTGAAAACAAAACAAAGTTTTTCCTCGATTCCGGCAAATTCCTCATCTTTCCAACAAGGCGGAAAAAAGTATGGTTTTGTTTTCTTCTTCCATTTGCTATACTATATAATATGAGTTTTTATTCTGTCTTTCACCTGTATTTTTATAGAAGGAGTGTCTCTGCATGAAAACCGATAAGCGCACGCAGCTGCTGAAGATCTTATCCGACGCATCGCAGAGCATTTCCTCTGCAGCACTTGCCAATATGCTTGGTACCAGTGAACGGACGGTGCGCAACTACATCAAAACCATCAACGAGGAGGGCAAGGCCGTTATTACTTCCTCCCGTGAGGCTACCGTCTGGAAAGCCATACCGCCAGTCTGGACACCTTGCCCAACGAAGCAGAATCCCGCGTCTGGAAGGTGCTCTCTGATCTATTGACCAGTAAGGAGGGTGTCAACGCTTTTGACGAAGCTGAAGCCCTGTATGTCAGTTCCAGCACCATTCTGAATACCGTCATCCCACAGGTAAAAGAGATCGCCAAAGAATACGACCTGCGCATCGAATCTCAGAAATACCAGTTCTATCTGCGTGGCAGCGAGCAGAACCGTCGCAAAATGATCGGCAGCCTTGCCGTGCGCAACACCTACGGCTTTTTCAATTCTAAAGATGCGTTGGAACAGCTGTTTCCCTCTCAGGATATCGATGGCATTATGCAGGAGCTGTTCACGACCTGTCAGGAGTCCAAACTGTTTTTGAACGATTTTGCGCTGAATAATCTGTTGATCCATATTCTGGTCATCCTCATCCGGCTGAACATCGGCAATGAGCTGGACGACAAAGAACCGCCCATCTCGGTAGACGAGCTGCTGGCATCCTCTCAGGATCGGGAAGACATCGTGAATCTGGCCGACATGATCTCGGCAAACTTCGAGCAAAAATACAGCATCCGCATCCCGGAGCGGGATTATAAACAGATTTTAATGCTGATTGCCCTTTCGGTGGAGCACGAAACCGTGGATATCCAGTGTGTCATCAGCCCGGAGTTCATCCACAATGTGGCTTCCATCCTTTCCATGATGTCCCAGCGGTACTGCACCCCGGAATTTGATAACGACTATATCCTGCAGTTCTCCCTGCACATGTATTATGCGCAGCAGCGATGTGCCTTCCATATCAGCTACCCCAATCCCATTGCGCTGCAATTCAAGAAAGACTATGCCCCTGTCTACGATATGGCGGTCTACTTTGCACACCGCTTTGCGCAGATCTACCATATCGAAGTGAGCGAGGACGAGATCGCATTCATTGCGTTTCACATTGGTTCCTATCTGGAGAACAACAAGCAGAGCCGGGAACACGCCACCTGTGTAGTTATTGTGGAGTCCTACCATATGCTGGCACGGCAGCTGATCCACGAGATCAATGTTGCTTTTGCCAACCAGATCATCGTAAAGGAAGTTCTGCCCCTGAACCGGTACCTCAACCGTCAGCCGGAATGCGACCTTGTGCTGACAACCCTGCCGCTGGGCATACAGCATCCGCATGTGGTGCAGATCAGCCCGATCCTGACGAAAGCCAACTGTGAAAGTATCCGCGCCCAGCTAAGCTCCATCAGCACCGAGCGGGAGCTTGCCCGTGCCCACCAGTTTTTGCAGAGCCTACTGCACAAAGAACTGTATTTCCGCAACGTGAGTCTGTCCGATGCCGCAGCCTACATTCATTTCATGGGAGAACAGTGTGTCAAACATGGCTATGCGAAAGAGGAATTTGTACAGGACGTTCTGCAGCGCGAATCGTTTTCCAGTACCGCCTTCACCGATGTACTGGCTGTGCCTCACGCCATCAATCAGTACGCCGACCGTTCCTTCATCTGTGTTATCCATAATGATATGCCAATTCAGTGGAAAAAGAAAACGGTGCATTTCGTTCTGATGATCGGCATTACCGAAGCTGAGATGAAGTTCTTTAAACCCGCCTTCGACAGGATCGTGGAATTGTTCAACTCCACATCCCGCACCCTTGAATTGCTTAAAACCAATACCTTTGAAGAATTCTGTGCACAAATGCGGTAACCTATAAAAAGCCGGGTGTCATCTACTTTAAGATTGGCATCCGGCTTTTCTATTTGATGGGTTTCCAAAGGGGCCAAAGCAGGCGAACCCACCATCTCCATGACGGCTCTTTTGGAATTGCTCAAGGATGCCGACCCGGAAATGAAGGCAAAGCTCCGCTTAGCCCTGCTCACCTGATGCAAAAAAGGGCACTGATTGCAATGCAATACAGCGCCCTACATAATCGGACATGGATAACACCGACCGTGCAAAAACCGTGCAGAAACCGTGCACCCATGGCTTACAAAACAAAAAAGCCATGAAATCTTTCGATTTCACGGCATTTTCTGGTGCAGTAAAGCAATCCAAATCCGAACCATTTTCCTTTGATGCGGCTTGGGCCGCTTCCTCAAACGTGATGGTCTGTGTACCTTCTTTATAGTTAAAGGTTATCAAAACCTTATCATCGTACAGATAAATCGAATTGATGAACGTATCCACCAACGCTTGCCTCTGGTCTTTCAGGCTCATGTCCAGTTTACGGAAGCGCATCAGCCAGAAACGGATAAATTCCTCTTTGATTTTTGGCTTTGCCAGCTTTTCTTCCGCAATGCGGGCTTCAAGCTCACGCTTGGTTTCTTCGAGCTGTTCCAACCGTTCCTTGGTGGAACTGGTGAGGATTCCGGCTTGAATTGCGTTGAGCATATTCTGGATACCCGATTCTGCATCCCGGAGCTGTTTCTCATAGAGAGGAAGGTTGGTGTTCTCTCGGTCTTGCAGCTCCATGACCTTGGCGATAATGGATTCCATGGCGGCATCGTCCCGGACAAGCTGCATGGTCTGGTTCACCACCAGATCTTCCAGCCACTGTTTGCGGACAGTTTTCTTCTTGCAGCCCTTCTTCTTTTTGGCCGTGGCACATTTATAGTAGCGGTGGACTTCTCCCGTCCGGCTTGTGCCGCTTTCGCCAAACATCAGCGCACCGCAGCAACACAGTGCAGCTTGGTTGTCAGCAGGTAATCGTCCTCTGCCTTTCTCCGGGCAGGGGCTTTCTTGTTTTTGGCAATCTTTTCCTGCACATCATCGAACAGTTCCAGCGGCACGATGGGCGGAATCGCATCCGGCACGACCACATCCCGGAATTTCAGTTCTCCGATATAACGCCGGTTTTTGAGCATGTGCTCCACGCTGTTGTAAGTAAATTCGCCTCCGACCGGGTTCTTGATGCCGTTTTCATTCAGCCAGTCCCGAATCTCTTTCATCGTGAGGCCATCCCGATACTTCGTGAACGATTCCAGCACGAAAGGGGAGGCAAGCGGGTCGATGTGAAATTTCCGCTCGGAATCCAGCGTATATCCAAACGTTCCACGACCACCGTTGCAGCGGCCTTTCAGGATGTTCTCTGTCTGTCCACGGACAACCTTTCGGCAAGGTCGGCAGAGTAGTATTCTGCATAGCCTCCAGAACCGATTCCAGAATGATACCCTCTGGCCCCTCGGAGATGATCTCCGTAGCTGACATGAGCTTGACACCGTTCTTCTTCAGCTGGGTTTTATACCGGGCACTATCGTAGCGATTCCGGGCAAAACGGTCAAGTTTCCAGACCAGTACAATATCAAACAGCTTCTTGTCGCTGTCCTTGATCATCTGCTGAAACTGCGGGCGGTTGTCCGTCTTAGCAGAGATGGCACGGTCAATGTAGTGCTTGACGATAGTGATGCCATTTTTCTCGGCATACGCCGTACATTCACGAATCTGACCCTCAATGGATTCTTCGCGCTGGTTATCACTGGAATAGCGGGCGTAAATCACGGCGGTCATGGCGGACACCTCTCATTCCACATCATTGAACGGTAAAACGTTCTTTCAAAGCATTGTTTCGTATAATGTATATACCATGTTTTGATGGAGAAATCAAGACTTTTTATTATCTTCAGTTTTTCTTTTTGAACAATTGACCCAACAGCCACCCCTCTCGTTGAAATGAGGTGACTGTTGGGCCGACTTGCTCGGATTCCTTTATTCTTCGTTTAGCTGGACGATGGTATTATAAAAGATTTTGTTTGGAATAACGACTTGAAGAACACCCTTTTCAAAAGTGCTTCTATGCGTTTCATGACATACCAGTCACTTACCGGCGCAGAAATCGCTTTTAATGCGTCTGCGGTAAGTTCACCAACCGAAATAGGAATTCTCGATACTAAACTAATAATTCTCTGGTCGAAATAATCTATGTTAACGCTTTTAACATCGTTCGCATGCCAAATACGCATGGAGGTGTTTTCGTTTAATAGCTTTCCCCATCTTTTGGCATACTCAGTAATAGTTTCTTCCGTCAAATACTTTTGTGAGATCTTATCGGTTTTCCCTTCCATAAATTCTTTCAGACCTTCTCTGGATGCAAGCAAAATTCTATTTGTACCATACTTTGCTGCATAGTAACAAATATAATAAATGCCGCACCAACAATCGGCAGAACTCCTGACCCAAACACGCAGTGGCTTATGATTTATCATATCACATTGAACCGCATTCGCTGTACCATGATATTTCGACCACAGTTGTCTAGCTTCAATTTGGCTGTCAGGATAATATTCTGAAAGGCAATTCACGAATTGTTTGCAACGATATTCTGAATCGCAAGCATATTGAAGTTCTCCCATTGATAACATAAACGGAAACAACTTTACACTTTCGACGATGCCTAAAGCTGCTAACATATTGACATCACTGGTTCAAAAACAATTTCATCCATAGCTGGTCAAAATCATAATTTCGGGATGGTAACTTGTGTAGTTGCACTCCAATAGATTGGTTTGCTTGAGCCAACCACTCCAAAATAACACCCAACGCTGCAATCAAGATAAGTTCCAACATCATAGAAGTCATATGTATAGGTTGTATTATATATACTTTGTTCTGGAACTAGTGCTGTCGTTGAAAATGGGCAGCTTCGTTCGATGTTATCGGAATAGCTCGTGTAGTAATCCGTTCCTGAAACATTTTTTATTAAATCCGGGCCAATACCGACGGTAGTTCCACTCATATAAAAGCCCAATCCATTGGCCTTTGTATAAAGAACTCTCCATGTTACCTTACACTGCTTTGGGTGATTACTTTGCTTTCCTTCATTGAATAGCTAGAACAACAGCTACTATCAAGAACAAAGTTGAAAGCCCAAGCTGAACCCATGCAATTTTTTCGTTTTCGGCATTGTTACAGCCTTTGGAGGATACTGCCACTTGGATATAATGCACTGCTACGATTCCATATGAGAAAAACAAAGAAGCCCAAGCATAAGGTACTGCGCTTTTATCTGTCAATCGGACAAGATTACTAGTCCATACTGAAATGCAGCCCCAAAGGGCAAAAGGAGCAATAAGAAAAAAGTTGCTTTTGCCTTTTTTCATTCTTAGCCTCCCACAGCTTGATGGTACGATTTTGTAGTATCCATAAGGTGTCCACCGGAATCATACGAATACAAAATATCATGATAGCAATGGGTATAGTAGCTATTATCATATGCGAAATGGACTTCATACAGCGATTGATTTATAACAACTTTCGATGGAGAAGTAGCTAGAACCACACTAACCAAAAAGGATCCAACCGTAACAGCAGTGCTTCCCGGCAAGTGCAACCCAGTAATTAAAAGGCTTGCTGCAGTTTCAACTCCACCAATCTCAATTTGCGCAATCGCCGTATTGTCAATTGTATAGCTGAGATTTGATACAAATATATGCTTATACTGTGATCCTGTAACATCACTTCCAACAGTGGCTCCCCTTGTTTGAGGCATAGATTTTGAAGTTGCTAATTTCAAAAAGACATCATAGCTTTGATTGGTCAATTTGCTTTTTTTCGTTTTTTGGGCTTTCGTATAGACAAGTTCACCTGTACCATCTTCTTTAACGCTCCGGTTCAAGGTAACATTTTGTCCATCAATATCAGTAAAGCGAGTTACTTCAATGATCGTATTTTTATCTATTTTGTAGGACACTTGCACAGTTCTTGCAACAGTAGCCACCAAATTTTCACGGTCGCTTTTAGAAATAATTTTTGTTTTACTGATTGCACTGTCTGCAAAAGCCGTTGTCATTGGCAAATTTTGTAAAGCGGCTACTGTTATGCCTAAACATAAAGTTTTCAAGAATTCTCTTCGAGATACATCTTTCATATTCTATCGCCGTAAGTTTTTTGATGAATTTTCTTGTACTCATGATCACATTTTCCTTTCCTTATTTTGATTTGATTGCTTTTACGACTAAATAAATGACCAGTATGCCGATGCAGAGCGAAATAATTGTCAATGCCTCTGCCGTTGCATTAAGGCAAGCACCAATAAAATAAACCAATACCAAAAATGCAACAAAAGCGATAAGAAGCAGCACCCATTTGTTTTTTTTCATGTTATCACCTCCCTATCTACAAAAGTTGGCATTAAATTTTTGTTGAACCAAAGGAATTGTTGAGAATACAATCAATACCCATTTGGAGAGATAGTAGCAAACTACATGACGTGTATACGGAAGCACATTAAAAATGGCAAGCAGGAAATCTATTGATGAAAGAATAGATGCGATTGTCTTGTAACTTGACTTCTTCTTTTCACCTAAAGACTTATTCTTTGCTTCGATAGGAGAGAGAAAGATGGAGATGACCAAAAGAGCTGCTGTTGTCAGGATACGAAAAAGGTGATTTGCTGCGATTGCCTTACTTAGCAAAATGCAGATAAGTGCCAGTCCGGTAAACGCAGATAGCATCTGGTGTGCGACGGTTGGCTGTGG
>ENA-OQDF01001204-OQDF01001204.1-human-gut-metagenome-genome-assembly--contig:-NODE-1204-length-10580-cov-1.581651_pt1 | contig 10580 bp, 18 predicted proteins | sample MGYA00242769_ERZ504597 | MGnify/ENA primary metagenome ERZ504597 (study PRJEB26092, sample SAMD00036305) | human gut metagenome | host: Homo sapiens | study: EMG produced TPA metagenomics assembly of...
AGGAGCAGATTTTATTTTGGAAGTAGGTTGTCATATCCGATTTAAAAGGAAATTGTTTGAAGATTATCTGGATACAGCCAGTACAGTTTAAGTAACAGAAAAGAAGAAATAGTAATGAAAATAATGTTCATTTTATCTTAGCGAAGAGAAGGTCTTGTGGTATAATGAATAAACCGAGACGGTCTTCCAAGTTAAATGAACATTTGATGAAGGAGACTAAAATATTATGAGTGAAAAAAGGAGAGATCATAGAGGACGTATATTACACAATGGAGAAATACAGTTATCTGATGGCAGATATCGATTTAAGTATGTCGATGAGATGGGAAAGGAGCGCTGCGTATATAGCTGGCGCTTAGACCATAACGATGCAACTCCGAAAGGAAAGCGCCGTACTTTGTCGCTTCGAGAGATGGAGAAGAAAATTCAGGCGGATCATTTCGAGCAGATTGCAACAAATGGCGGAAATATGACAGTGCTGGAACTAGTTGAAAAATATACATCAACCAAAACCGGCGTCAGACCTACTACAGTTGCAGGATACGGAACAGTTATCAATTTATTGAAGAAAGATCCATTTGGAAAAAGAAGGATTGATACGGTTCGGATTTCGGATGCAAAATGTTGGCTGATACATCTTCAGCAGGTAGAAAAGAAAAGCTATAGTTCCATCCATTCGATCCGAGGAGTTCTTCGTCCGGCATTTCAGTTGGCGGTGGATGATGACCTGGTCAGGAAAAATCCATTTCAGTTTCAGCTAATGGAAGTGGTCGTGAATGACAGTGTGACAAGAGAGGCAATCAGCAGAGCAGAGGAACGTAAGTTTCTACGATTTGTGAAGGAAGATCCTCATTTTTGCAGGTATTATGAGGGAATCTACATTTTATTTAAAACCGGTCTTCGCATCTCGGAATTTTGTGGTTTAACGATTTCTGATATTGATTTCAAGGAGCATACGATCAACATCGATCATCAATTGCAGAAGAAATCAAAAATCGGATATTATATTCAAGAGACTAAAACAACCAGCGGAACGAGAAAGATACCTATGACTGCGGATGTAGAGGAATGCTTTCGGAAAATAATAGAAAAACGAAACCCGCCCAAAGCAGAGCCTATGGTAGATGGAAAAAGTGGATTCTTATACTTTGATAAAAACGGAAGTATTTGTTATTCTCTGCACTGGGAGCATTACTTTCAACACATCATTCAGAAATATAATAATACTTACAAAGCGCAGATGACTGTTATCACACCACATGTATGTCGGCACACCTATTGCTCAAATATGGCAAAATCCGGAATGAATCCAAAAGCATTGCAATATTTGATGGGCCACTCAGACATCAGCGTAACGTTGAATACATATACGCATGTAAATCTTGAGGATGCCAGGGAAGAGGTTGCCCGGATTCAGGTTGTGTAATTACGATTTTTAATTGAAAATAGCAAGGTGTAAAATAGAAAAATATACACCTTATTTTACACCTTTTGCTGACGATATTATGCGAAAATAAACCAGGTTATGCCAGAAAGCAAAAATTTACAAAGGCTTACAAAGCTCGAAAAACTAAGAAAAACTAAGAAATGCGAGGTTATGCAACAATGATAAAGTACTTTTCATTTGCCACGGCAATATCTGCCGGTCAACTCTTGCCCAAGTTTTTTCACCCATCTGGTGAACACCCATGTCTTGCAGACCAGTTTGTCATTGACAGTTGTGCAACAAGCAGAGAAGAAATCGGCAATCCACCCCACAGAGGAACTGTCAATAAATTAAGAGAAATGGGCATTCCGGTAGTTCCTCATCAGGCGAGACAGATACCTGGTCCGACTATACCAATTTTGATTATATCATTGGTATGGATTCTGCCAACATACGCAATCTTCATCGTATGCTCAAGGGAGATCCGGATAAAAAAATATCCAAATTATTAGATTATACTTCCCGAAAAGGTGAAGATATTGCAGATCCATGGTATACCGGTAATTTTGATGCAACTTACCGGGACGTAAAAGAGGGCTGTGAAGCCTCCTGGATGAATGTCTCTTGCATCTGTAAGCTTTAAGTTAAAGTTTTCAGGCTTATACTCCTGTACTTTTTACTTTTCGTTCCTGATTTTCAATCAGCCTTCCAGTGCATAAGAAAGTAATTTTTTTAAATCGTGATGAAACTGCCGGTTTTTACTGTGCAGTTTCTTTTTTTCTGATGCAGATTTCATCTGCTCAACCTGAACCCGGTAACGGTTGAATAAGGCAATGTAATCATTTCCGGGTCTCTGTCCCCACCGAACCAGTACCAGTTCATTGCCTCGTCATTCCAAAATTCCATCGGGATTTCTGCCATTTTCAGTAAAGTGATATATTGGACTGCCTCCCTGGCCATTTTTGCGATCTCACGATTGCGGTATGTATTTCATGTTCAGCCCGTCCAAGCTTTCCGAGCAATCGCTTCGGCATACTTTTTTTCTTTTCCTCGCGGTTCATCAGTTGTAAACTTTTTTCAAGTATTTCATTCAGACTGCTATATGCATTCCAGTAGGTAACAAAAGAAACAGACTCCGCTGTCTTTTCCTCCGGCTCAAGCTTGAATGTCTTAAATACCCGTTCCACTGGTTCTGAATTCCCGAAAAACTGTGCATCATAACCTTTTCTTTTTTCGGGATCAGATAATGTCTGATATGCTTCAAGTATTTCCTGCATAAAAGCGGTTGTATCTATATCTTTATGTGCATTTGCATCTGGATGATACACTTTTGCCAATGCATTTTTTGCAATTGTGATTTCCTCGATTGACGCATCTCTGGACACACCTAATATTTCATAATAAGTGCGAGACTTCATGAAGGACCTCCTTCTTATAACCATTTATTAACCATTTATTTCCCATGATTAATATACGCTAGTCATTTTCAAAAGTCAATGAAACTCTGTCTGCATATTTTGAAATTCTCCCTACTATATTAGTAACATACGAGATTCTGGGGGAAATCCTTTATGAAAACGATCAAGAAGCTGTTGGCAGTCATGCTGATCTGCATACAGACACTGCAATTTCAATGGTTCCAAATGTCCTGGCTGAAGAAACAGCAACCACTCCAGGAACAGAACAAACTTCGGATACGGCAGTAGAAGTGACTGCTCCTTCTGCAATTTTAATGGAAATGACAACGGGTACAGTATTATACGAAAAGATTCGGATACTGCACGACCACCGGCAAGTGTCACGAAGTCATGACAATGCTTTTAATTTTGATGCACTTGCAGAAGGGAAAATTCAGTTGGAGGATGAAGTTACAACTTCTGAATATGCCTCTTCTATGGGCGGCTCTCAGGTCTTCCTGGAAACGGGAGAAAAGCAGACCGTAGAAACTTTACTCAAATGTATTTCTATTGCCAGTGCAAATGATGCCTGTGTTGCTATGGCTGAATATATTTCAGGAAATGAAGAGGAATTTGTCCGTCAGATGAATCTTCGTGCAGAAGGTCTCGGCATGAAACACACTCATTTTGTGAATTGTAACGGACTGGATGCAGAAGGTCACGAAACAAGTGCCCGTGATATTGCATTGATGTCCCGTGAACTTCTCCTGAAATATCCGGAAATTCATAATTATTGTACGATCTGGATGGAAAATATCACTCATACAACCTCAAAAGGTTCGTCTGAATTTGGATTAACTAATACCAATAACTGATCCGTCAGTATGAATATGCAACCGGATTAAAAACCGGCTCTACCGGCAAGGCAAAGTTCTGTGTTTCAGCAACTGCTGAAAAATGGTGTCAGTCTGATCGCAGTTATTATGGGGGCTGAAGATTCCAAAGCCAGGTTCAAGGATGCTGTTACCTTATTAAATTATGGGTTCGGAAAATGTCAGATGTATACGGATGAAAAAATGCCCTCTTTGGATCCAATCTCTGTCACCGGTAGTATACAGGAATCCATTTCACTTGAATATGAAAAGAAATTTACTTATCTGGATACAACAGGAGCAAATCTGAATGCTGTTACTTCAAGGCTTCAGATTCCTGATAAAGTAAATGCTCCGGTTAAAAAAGGGGACACTGTCGGTCAACGGATTTACTATTTAGACGAAAAAGAAATCGGCAGTGTGAATCTTCTGGCTGAAGAAACCGTTAAAAAAGCAGGATTCTTTGATTATCTGAGAAAAGCTCTTTACTGGATTGCACTATAAAGAATACTTATCATATTTTCCGGGAAACTCTGCCAGAGAATCTTTATATTTTTCTTGTCCTCGAAAGGGAATGTGATTTATAATCATTTTATCTGCTGCCGAGATGCAGAGACAGGAGAGTGAGACATTTATGAATATACCAATGATTATTTTTCTTTTTATTCTGATCGCAGGGGGACTGCTTGGATTGGAGATTTATCGGGAACTCCATCATTTCCGGGTAACTCACTACACGATTGAATCACAAAAATTTAAAGGATTCAGCAGGGATCTGAATCTGATTTTTCTAAGTGATCTTCATAATCGGGTTTATGGTGAGAAAAATGAACCTCTGCTACAGGCTATCCGCAATGAAAAGCCGGACCTGATTTTAATCGGTGGAGATATGCTCGTCGGCAAGGAAGATGCCTCCTATGATATTGCACTTGATTTTACCAGTCAGTTACCCCAAATTGCTCCGGTGCTTTACGCGACAGGAAACCACGAGCAGCGTATGAGGGAAAACCCTGAGATCTATCAAGCTTCCTATCCGACTACCGGCAACAGTTGAAAGACAGGGGTGTTCTTTTTTTGGAAAATGGAAGCTGCCGGATTGAAGCAGGAACGGTTCTCCTGGAAATTTCGGGTGTGGAACTTCCATCCGCATCGTATAAAAAGCTGAAAAAGCTTCCGATCCGGGCTTCTGATATTGCAGAATATCTCCATAAAGATAGTGTTTCGGTTACTGAAGATTCAGTTTACCGCATTTTACTTGCCCATAATCCAGCTATATGAATGCTTATAAAGGATGGGGGCTGATCTTATTTTATCCGGTCATCTCCACGGTGGAGTGATGCGACTTCCCGGAATTGGTGGAGTAATCACCCCACAAGCCTTCCTTTTTCCAAAATACTCTGGTGAAATGACGAAAGAAGGAGAACAGACCATCATTGTCAGCCGTGGACTTGGAACGCATACAATCAATATCCGGCTTTTTAATCAGCCTGAAGTCGTGTCCATCTGCCTGAAAAGATCGGAAAATAAGAAATAATTTTTGAATAGCCGGAATGATGAAAGGTGAAAAAGCCGTTGTCAAAATTCCTTTTTTCCCCTATAATATTCATGTTATGGTATTTTGGGATTTTTCACGGAAATATGCACTGGGAAAATCTGCAGGTACTTCAGATCATGCTTTTAAGCACAGAAATGACAAGAGGGAAAAATGGGTATACCGGTAAAGTTAGAAGTATTTGAAGGACCACTGGATCTGCTCCTTCATTTGATAGAGAAAAATAAAGTTGATATTTATGATATTCCGATTGTTGAGATCACGAATCAGTATATGGAATATATCAGGGGGATGCAGCATGAAGATCTGAATGTCATGAGTGAATTTCTTGTGATGGCAGCGACGCTTCTGGATATCAAATGCCGCATGCTGCTTCCGAAAGAAGTGACGGAAGAAAGGAGAGGAAGAAGATCCGCGTCAGGAGCTTGTGGAACAGCTCCTTCAATATAAGATGTACAAGTATATGGCATTTGAACTGAAAGACCGTGAACTGGATTCGGGTCAGGTTATGTATAAATCTCCGGATATTCCGGAAGAGATTCTTGAATACGCAGAACCTGTAGACCTGGATCAGCTTCTTGGAGATCTCACTATGGCTAAATTAGGAGAAGTGTTCCGTGAGATCATGAAGCGTCAGGCTGAAAAGATTGATCCGGTCAGGAGTAAATTCGGAAAGATTGAAAAAGAAGAGGTTTCTCTTTCAGATAAATTTGTCTATGTTCATGAATATATGCGTCAGCATAAGAGGTTCAGTTTCAGGCAGCTTCTTTTGGAACAGAAGAGTAAGATGCATATCGTTGTTACTTTTCTTGCAATCCTGGAAATGATGAAGCTGGGAGAGATTCACGTAGAGCAGGAAAATACCTGTGGAGAGATCATGATTGAAAGGATAGGAGAAGCAGATGAATACAAAGAAGCTTCAGGCAGCGATCGAAGCGATTCTGTTCACAATGGGGGAATCAGTGGAACTGAGTAAGATTGCAGCAGCGATTGAACAGGATGAACCTACGACCCGTGGAATCATTTCTGATATGATGACTGCTTATGAAAAGCAGAACCGCGGTATCCGGATTATTGAGCTGGATCATTCATTCCAGTTATGTACAAAAAAAGAATACTATGATTATCTCATCCGCATTGCCAGACAACCTAAGAGGTATGTACTCACGGATGTTATGCTGGAGACGCTCTCGATCATTGCATACCTCAGCCGGTAACCAAACTGGAAATTGAAAAGATCCGCGGGGTAAAATCTGATCATGCTGTCAATAAGCTGGTGGAATATGGACTAGTGGAAGAAGTCGGACGGATGGATGCCCCGGGCAGACCTATTTTATTTGGGACAACCGAGGAATTTCTTCGTCGTTTCAGTGTTCAGTCTCTTGATGATCTTCCATCTCTTGCTCCTGAACAGATTGAGCATTTTAAAGAAGAAGCAGAAGACGAGGCCAAGTTAAAACTTGATATCTGATTTTTAGTTACGCAAGCAGTTTCTTCTTTTATAAGGTCTGATTTTCAGACTGGATACATAAAATAATGACAAGACAATTCTGTAACGGAGTTGGAGCAGTGGCAAAGTCAGATTATTTATCGGAGAAAATTTGTTACTGGCTGATCGTATCAGTAATGATCCTGATGACTCTCAATCCATCTTTACAGGTGATTGCAAAGGAATCAGTAAGCGATGATCTTACTGTCTATACGGATGCCGGTGAATCTTTAGAATTATACGCCCGTTCAGCGTCCTTATGGACGGAGACAGCGGACGTATTTTATTTGAAAAAATGGATCCGATCCACGTCCTATGGCGAGTACAACGAAGATCATGACGTGTATTCTTGCTCTCGAAGCATCTGATCCATCTCGGAAGATCACTGTCAGTTCTCAAGCAGCCTCCCAGCCAAAAGTCCATCTTGGAATGACAGAAGGACAGTCTTTTTATTTAAAAGATCTTCTATATTCCCTGATGCTGGAATCCCATAATGACGCTGCCGTTGCAATAGCGGAGGGAATTGATGGCAGTGTAGAAGCTTTTGCCCAAAGGATGAATCAGAAAGCCGAAGAAATAGGATGTAAAAATACATATTTCATTTCTCCCAATGGATTGGATGCACAGGATTCTCAAAGCAATCATCATACTACAGCCCGGGAACTTGCACTGATCCTGCGTTACTGCATTATGGTTTCGCCCCAGCGTGAGGCCTTTTTGAAAATCACCCGCACCATGCAGTATACTTTTCAGGACTGCGAAAAGAATTTTTCTTATTCCTGTAATAACCACAATGCGTTTCTTAATATGATGGAGGGTGCTCTTACCGGTAAGACCGGTTTTACAGCGGATGCCGGATATTGTTATGTGGGGGCATTGCAGCGGGATGACAGGACTTTTATCGTTGCTTTACTGGCATGCGGCTGGCCTAATAACAGAAATTATAAATGGATGGATACAAAAAAATTAATGACCTACGGATTAGAAAATTATGTTTATCGCGATTTTCAAGTGAAAGCAGCCCCACACTTTGTACTGGTACAAAACGGCATTGAAAATAAAATGAACTATCCCTCTTCTGATCCTGTCCGGCTGGAAGTTCGTGCAAATACAGAACCATTCCGCCTTTTAATGAACCAAAAAGAGGATATTTCGATTCGATACTATCTGACAGACAAGGTCCATGCACCTGTCAGGGAGAATACCCGTCTTGGATTATGAAGTGTTATCTTGGAGATGAAGTAATCCGGGAATTTCCTCTTGTCGCAACGAAAACCATTGCGAAACGTACTTTGAAAACCTGTTTTGATTATGCTATATTAAAATATATCAATAAAACTGATTAAATCACCACTGGAATATATCTGAAAGCTATGATACTATAGGTGAAGACAAAAAAGAGCAACTAAATTGATGAAATATAAGGAGTGTACGACTATGGAAAACTGGAAAAAATACGAAAAGACTTATTTTATGCCGCCAGAGCCATGTTATGACTGGGTAAAAAAAGATTCTATTGATAAAGCACCGATCTGGTGCAGTGTGGATCTGCGGGATGGAAACCAGGCACTGATCGAACCAATGAGCCTGGATGAAAAACTGGAGTTTTTCCAGCTCCTCGTAGATGTTGGATTTAAAATGATCGAGGTAGGATTTCCTGCAGCATCTGAGACAGAGTATCAGTTTCTTAGAACATTGATCGAGCAGAATATGATTCCTGATGACGTTACGATTCAGGTTCTGACTCAGGCAAGAGAACATATCATCAAAAAACTTTGAAGCTGTAAAGGGTGCTCCACATGCGATCATCCATGTATACAATTCAACTTCTGTAGCACAGCGTGAACAGGTATTCCGCAAAGATAAAGAGCAGATTAAGCAGATTGCCATTGATGGAGCTACATTATTAAAGAAGCTTGCCGAGGAAACAGAAGGAAACTTCACTTTCCAGTACAGTCCGGAAAGTTTCCAGGGAACAGAAGTTGACTATGCATTGGATGTCTGCAACGCTGTCCTTGATATATGGCAGCCAACTGCTGACAACAAAGCGATCATCAATCTTCCTACAACGGTAGAAAATGCAATGCCGCATGTATTTGCCAGTCAGGTAGAGTATTTCAACAAACATTTATTACACCGCGAAAACGTAATCCTTTCCCTTCATCCACATAATGACAGAGGATCAGGCGTATCAGATGCAGAACTTGGAATCCTTGCCGGAGCAGATAAGATTGAGGGAACATTGTTTGGAAACGGTGAGAGAACCGGAAACGTAGATATCATTACTCTTGCCATGAACATGTTCTCACAGGGAGTAAATCCAAATCTTGATTTTTCCAATATGAGTGAGATCTGCGAAGTATATGAGCGTGTTACAAGAATGAAAGTTTCTCCTCGTCAGCCATATGCAGGTGACCTTGTATTTACTGCGTTCTCAGGTTCCCATCAGGATGCGATTGCAAAGGGCATGGCATGGAGAGAAGAACATGACTGCAAGACATGGACAGTTCCATATCTTCCGATTGACCCACAGGATGTTGGAAGAAGATATGATTCGGATGTTATCCGTATCAACAGCCAGTCAGGAAAGGTGGCGTAAACTATATTCTGAAGCAGAGCTTCGGTATCAGCTGCCGGAGAAGATGAGAGAAGAAGTCGGATACATGGTAAAAGATGTTTCTGACAAGGCTCATCAGGAACTGACACCGGATGTTGTATATCGTATTTTTGAGGATCATTATATCAGTGCAAAACCAATCTTCAGTGTGGACGAATGCCACTTAAGCAGGAAGATGGTATCGTAGCAGAGGCAACGATCCATCAGAATGACAATAACCACAAGATCACAGGTGTTGGAAACGGACGCCTGGATGCAGTAAGCAATGCGATCAAGCATTACTTGGCATCAGTTACGAACTTGCTTTTTATGAAGAACATTCTCTTACAAAAGGATCTTCTTCCCGTGCAGTTGCTTACGTTGGTGTTATCTGTAATAAAAAGAAATACTGGGGAGTCGGAATTGATGCCGACATTATTAAAGCATCCATCCAGGCTCTGGTAGTCGCTGTAAATAAATTGCCGGAAATTGCCGAATCCCAGTCCTGCAAAGATGAAAGACTTTTAGAAATCACCAACTACATCTACGCAAATTATAAAGATGTGACTTTGGATGACCTTTCAGAAAAGTTTTTCCTTTCCAAACCGTATCTCTCTAAATATATTAAAGAGAAATCCGGACTGACTTTCGGGGATATTCTTAAGCAGGTCAGAATGAAAAAGGCACGTGCAATGCTCAAGAGCAGCAGTGCTACTGTAGAAAGCATCGCAGAATCTGTCGGATATCAGAATGTAGAACATTTTAACCGAATCTTTAAGAAGATGTATAATATCACACCGGTTCAGTATCGGAACAGACATTAATAAATTTGTAGTTGTTGAAGAGAAAATATACAGGCAGCAAGGAGTTTTTTGACAGAAGAGCGTCCATATCCGCACTTGTTGTTGCATCGCAGTGCAGGACCCGCTTTACCTCAGCCCGTTGACAACTTGTAACAGAAACGTGGAAACAGTCGTGCAGTGGCACTCCTGTTTACGTTCCTTAACAAGTTGGGCAAAGTGTCTTCGGAACGCTCCCTGTCAATGCACTGCTCACGCAACAGCAAGTGCGGATATTAGGCTTTTCAAATCAGAAAGCGTTCCTTGCACCGGGACATTTTCTCTCAACAATACGAAATTTCAATAAGAAGTAGAAAGCCGGAAGGTTATCGACTAAGATAAATGATTTGTCAAATAGTAAATACAATATCTACTATCTAATATTTACGAGATGCCAGGGGCAAAAGGT
>ENA-OQDF01001205-OQDF01001205.1-human-gut-metagenome-genome-assembly--contig:-NODE-1205-length-10578-cov-3.486461_pt1 | contig 10578 bp, 17 predicted proteins | sample MGYA00242769_ERZ504597 | MGnify/ENA primary metagenome ERZ504597 (study PRJEB26092, sample SAMD00036305) | human gut metagenome | host: Homo sapiens | study: EMG produced TPA metagenomics assembly of...
GGCGTTGAGCTCGGCATCGCTCTCGCGCACCAGCTTAATGATCGCCGCGCACGCCTCCTCGCCCACCAGGTCGCGGGCACGGACCGTCAGACGCGTAGCCTCCTGCTTGTCGCCGTCGCTTGCGGCATCGGTCGCACACATGATCAGGCAAATGGCAATTCGGCCGAAGGCGAGGTCGGTACGCCCTGCAACGCCAGCTCGCCCATCACGTGCTCGTCGCTCTCCTCGGCGGCATCGGGATAGGCAGCATGGATCTTGTTGAGCAGGCGCGTCGTATGCGCATCGCCAGGGGCCAGGCGCAGTGCCAGACGAGCACAGCCCACAGCAGCCGAGATGTTCTCGGTCTCGGGCTCCAAGAAGTACTGACCTAGATTGGCGTAAGCGCGGGCGGCGCACTTGCCATCGCTTGCACGTTCTAGCACCGAAAACGAAAGCGATGCCCACTCCTGCTTGTCCTCGAGGGCGCGGAACAGCTCGGCCAGATCCAGGCGGTAGTTGCAGTTCATGGGGTCCCAGCGCACGGCCTGCATCAAAGCATTACGAGCACTCACGTAATCCTGCTGGCGAATGTAGCAAACGCCATGTCGGAATACAGGCGATCAAAGGGCACCTCGACCTGCACCAGCTCGCGCGGATCCTTTTCCACACGACGGTAGGCCAGACGCTCAAACTTGCTATCGAAGCTAAAGTACTGGCGGTTCTCCTCCGTCTTGCACTCGGCATCGATATACTCCTCGGCGAGCTCAACCAGACGCTCCAACAGCGGCGTCGCCGTGGCCAAGTCTCCCTGCGCCAGGTAATTCTCGGCATACGTAATGTCTTGTAGGCTGATGGGCAGGTCCATGGCAACTCCTCGGTCCAGGTGAAACGCGGCTCATTCCACACATGCTGTGTATACACAAAACCCGGGTCTCTTGCGAGGCCCGGGCGTCATTTTGTGGTAGCCCGTACCAGATTCGAACTGGTGATCTCCGCCTTGAGAGGGCGGCGTCCTAAACCGCTAGACGAACGGGCCATATGTAGCAAATGCAATGGCTGGGATGGAGGGAGTCGAACCCCCATTGACGGAACCAGAATCCGCTGTCCTGCCATTAGACGACATCCCAATGACTGCATCGCTGCGCTCGGCTGTGCCTTTGCGCAAGAAAGAAATATACGGGAAGTCCCGCCGTGACGCAAGCCCTAATTTTGACTTTTTTGAAATTCAGTCAAATACGGCCGACACGTGAAGGACCTGTGAAGCACCAGCGACACGTACGGCGCCAAAGCCCGTAAAACATCCCACATCTACCGCTGGTAGATTACAACAATGCAGCACTCACGGCTGATGGCACAATCAAACCGTCATCATTACACGGATATCGAGGCGCCATGGACGAAGAGCTTGATTACCTATGGGAGACCCTGGGCCTCGAGATCACTGCTGACCTTTGGCCCGAACGGGACAAATCCATCCCACCCTGCGCCCCGCCATCACGGTGATGCAGGCAAAATACCGCCGTGCATCCTTTTGATCATGCGGATGTCATGGCACGCGGGACTCCCCGACCTTAAGCGAATCCAGGCAAGCCTCGTCGAGCTGTCCGGTATGCCGACTGTCATATCCGAGGCGCACCTGGAGCAGCGCAACGCGAGCGACTACAACAGCAGCGGATTCCCTTTATCTGCCCCGGTGTTCAGGCATATCTGCCCTTTATGGACGAGGAGTACTGGAGCGGCAAGCCCAACAAGCACGTAAAGGTCTACGGTCCGCACGAATGGGCACAGCTCAAGGATTGAGCCGAGCGAGCCCTCCGATGGAAAACACGTCCCACCCCGAGCGCTCAAAACGGGTCGCACTTTCCGCAGCCGCTACAGCAGCGCCTCGGTCCAAGCTGCTTCCCTAAAGCCGGGAATCGCAAAGTCGTCGCCCACCAACAGCGGACGCTTGACCAGCATGCCGTCGGTCGCCAGCAGCTCGTAGCACTCCCGATCCGTCATGCCCGCATCTAGACGCGCCTTCAGGCCCAGCTCTCGATATTTCATGCCCGACGAATTAAAGAAGCGCCGCACCGGCAGTCCCGAACGAGCAATCCAGGTCGCAAGCTCATCAGCCGTGGGATTGTCCAAAACGATATCGCGGTCGATATACTCTACCCCGTGTTCGTCCAGCCATGCCTTGGCCTTCTTACAGGTCGAGCACTTGGGATATTCAACAAACAGTACGGTCATGGGAATCCTCCGAATATAGATCGGCCAACGCAGGCACACGCCACACGAGGCGCCTTCGTATGATGGGCCAATTGTAGCCCACGGGTCACACGCTAAACGAACCGTACCCCGAATCCGCGTTTGATGAACGGCAGCAGCTCCATTGCCTCGGGCGTGATATGGCCCGCAACGTTCATGCGCTCGTCACCGGGAAGATCGACCCGCGCAATCTCAAGCTCGCCTTCGTAGCGCCCATATCCGCTATTGCTCACAGCGATCGACCCCGCCTTTCGCGGCAGGCCGGCTCCGGCATCCGTCGGCACGGAATCCGGCTTATGCGTCGTACGTGACTCCTGAGACCTAAAGATGAGGGTGCTCGAATCGGGTCGGTCGTGATGAATCTGCCCACGTACATAGGCATAACCGGGCTCAAGCTCGCATTGCAGGTCCACGTATCCGGCGGAAACATGAGCAAACTGCGTCCAGCCCGCATCGGAAAGATCGGGGTCGCCGACCAACGCAATGTCGCAATCGGCGCCATGTGCAAGCTCAAGCATATTGAGAGCAACCTTTGACGCGCGACCGCGCTGCGCCTCGACCGTCGGCAGTCCCTCGAATACCGGCCCGCGAACGTTGGCATCACCCGGCACAAAAGCCATGATTTCGAATCCAAGCGCCGCAAGACGAAGATTCACCCGAGCAATGTCCTCCAGAGCTAAACCGGTATAAGGCTTGGGGTAAAAATTGTGACAGGCGGCAAAACGAGTCACATCGGCACCGGCCTCACGCCACGATGCGATTTCATCAGAACTCACCGTCGATGCATTGACCACAATGCGAAATACACCAGACAGCTCCGCGACCCGCTGGGCGCTAAAGCCATAGTCCAAACGAAGGTATTCCAACCCCAGATCGCGCAGGTCCTCGATGCGCTCAAGCCCGAGCAAATCGCACGTGCGCGGCCCCACATCGGCGATGAGCGCAATGCCGCGGGCGGAGAGCAGCGACAGCACATGACGGACCTTATCGCATACGCCGCTCCCCCATCCTCGGGAATATGCAGTGAGGTGAACGCATAGCGCGCACCCGCCGCGGCACCGTGCTCAATCGTCCGCTCAATATCCTGCAAAGGGCTGGAAAGATAAATCGAAATACCCGTTTTCACGCTACAACGCTCCTTTAAAAAAGGCCGCGGAGCAGTTAGCCCCGCCGGCACAACCGTAGCATCAAGAAATCTGCCGCGCGCCGCGAACCCCGAGCAACACGGCTCGCGATATCAAACTATTCGCCAAAGAACTCGTTGATCTTCTGCTCGTCGACGCCAAAGAACCACGTCAGGACAAAGCCGGCGGCATAGGCAAGCAGCATAGCGGCAACGTAGCCGAGCTGCTGGCCAGGAACGACGATCAGCAGGCCAAACAGACCGGAAACGCCCTGAGAAACCGTGCCGATGTGAAGCAGCGCCGCGAGCGCGCCGCCAAATCCGGCACCCAGGCAGGCCGTCACAAACGGACGAACGAGCGGCAGCGTAACGGCATACATCAGAGGCTCGCCCACACCGAGGATTCCAACGGGAATGGACTCTGCGACGTACTTCTTGAGCTTGGCGTTCTTGGTCTTAAAGTACAGCGCCAGACCGGCACCGACCTGACCGCCGCCAGCCATCATAAGGATGGGGAGCAGGTAATTGATGCCCTTGGTAGCGCCGTCGGGATCGTTGAGCATAGCGTGGATCGGCGTGAGCGCCTGATGCAGGCCGACGGAAACCAGCGGCAAGAAGCCTGCCGACAGGATATAGCCGCCCAGGACGCCCAGCTTCTCGAAGATAAAGGTCAAAACGCTAAAGATGGCAGTCGTCAGCCATGCGCCAACCGGCTGGATGACGAGCATCAGAGCAAAGGCGCCGATGATGAGCACCAGCAGCGGGGACAAGAATGTGTCGAGTGCGTTGGGCATAACCTTGCGAATCTGACGCTCCATCCAGGCAAAAATGCGCCAGCGATAAGAGCCGCGATCATGCCGCCCGCTGCGGGGTTGTACTGCGCATTGGTAAGCGGCAGCAGAATGGCAGTGGCAGGATCGGCCGCGCCAGGCGCAAGCAGGGGCATGGCACTGTTGGCGATACACATCATGCCGGCGATGCCGCCCAGCGCAGCGGAGCCACCAAACTCACGTGCCGCGTTATAGCCCACCAAGATGGCAGATAGGCAAACAGGCCCAGCCCATGGAACGAATGCCCTGGTACCACCACTCGCCCGCAAGCGCGCCTGCCGTCGAGACGTTAATGACGTTGCAGATACCGTTGATGAGGCCAGCCGCAATGATGCCGGGAAGCAGGGCGACGAAGACATTGGAAATCTTCTTGAGGAAGGCCTGAACCGGCTTGGACTCGTACTTTGCCTTCTGCGCGGCCTTGTTTGTGGCCGCAGCGTCAACCACGCTCTCGTCAGCAACGCCTTTCGCAAGGCCGGTGAGCTTGGAGAACTCCTCGAGCACCTTATTCACCTTGCCCGGACCCAGCACGATCTGCATCGTGTCGTCCTCGACCAAGCCCATCACGCCGTCGAGTGCCTTAATACCCTCCGTGTCGACGTTGCCCGTGTCTTTGACGGTCACGCGCAGGCGCGTCATGCACGCCGCGTTTGCCAACACGTTGTCTTTACCGCCCAAAAGGTCCAGCAGCTTTTGAGCCAGCTCTTTGTTCGTCATAACTCCTCCTTGTATTGGGTATCTCGTCTGGATGTCATATCAGCTCACGCCGCGCACCTATTGGGCATCGGCATTGCTCTTCTCATGGCCACTCACCGCAGCACGGACATGGCCTCTCGCTCGCTCAAGAGCTACCGCAGCCTGCTCGGCATCGCAGCCCAGCAGTACCGAGACAATAGCGGTTTTTACGTGGCCGCCGGCATCTGCAAGCGCCTGAATAGCGCGCTCGCGCGTGCAGCCGGTCGCTCCATCACGATGTTCTGGCCGCGCACCACCAACTTCTCGTTCGTCTGCTGCACATCGACCATCAGGTTTTGGTATACCTTGCCGATCTTGACCATGGCACCGGTCGAAATCATGTTGAGAATGAGCTTTTGAACCGTTCCCGCCTTGAGCCTCGTTGAGCCGGTCAGTACCTCGGGACCGGGCACGGGTTCAATGGCAAGATCTGCGCTCTCCCCGATCTTCGACCCTTGGTTGCAGGCAATTGCGATCGTCTTGCACCCAGTTGCCTTGGCGTACACAAGGCCGCCCACCACATAGGGAGTACGACCGCTTGCCGCCAGGCCAACGACAAGATCCTTGTCCGAGAGCCCACGCCCCCGCAGGTCGCTCGCGCCAAGCTCCTCACTGTCTTCGGCACCTTCGACAGCTTGATAAACGCCGTCTCGCCTCCGGCAATGAGCCCGACAATCAGATCGGGTGACACGCCAAACGTGGGCGGACACTCCGAAGCGTCGAGTACGCCAGACGACCGCTGGTGCCTGCGCCCATGTAAAAGACGCGCCCGCCGCGCTCGAGTGCCTCAGCAGCCCAGTCGATTGCTGTGGCAACCTGGGGCAACACCTTCGTGACCGACTGGACGGCACGAAGATCCTCATCATTCATCGTCGTGACGATTTGCAGCGATGTCATCGTATCGAGTCCATAGACCTTTGATTACGCTGTTCGGTCGTGAATTTTGTTAAATCGAGCATTTCATTCACCTCATCTTTCCTGTTTCTCGATGTAGTTTTGCTTAATGACATGCGTCGCCCGTTCGTAGTCGCTGGCAACGTAAGCAGCGTACAGGGCATCGACAACCATAAGCTGGGCCATACGCGAAGCCATGGCACCGCTGCGGACCAAGGGCTCACTCGCAGCGACGCCGAGCACGGCATCGGCCATGGTGGCAAGCTTGGATGATCCATCTACTTGGTCACGGCCACAACGGGACAGTTGTGACGTTGGGCCTCGGCGGCGCAGTCCAGCACCTCTTGCGTCAAGCCCGAGTAGCTAAAGGCGATTGCCATATCGCCCTCATGCATGTTCTTGGCACACAAGAGCTGATCATGCCAGTCGTCGTACAGATGGCACTCTTTGTCGACACGCATGAGCTTTTGCGCCAGATCGTGCGCGACCAAACGAGAGGCACCGATACCGAACAGATTGACCGCGCGTGCCCGCTTAAGATAGGCCGCACATCGCTCCAAGACGGTGTAATCGAGCGTTCGCGCCGTCGCTTCGATCGTGCGCACGTTGCTTTTCATCACCTTCCCCACGATACGTTCGACGCTGTCATCCATGGAGATGTCCTCGAGGGCAACGTCTTTCTTGTCACCCAAGAGCGCCAGCTCGGCAATCAGTTCGCGCTGGAACTCCTTGTAGCCCGCAAAACCCAAGCGCTTGCAAAAGCGCAAAATGCTCGAGGGCGAGGAGAACGTGGCATCGGCAAGACCGCGGACGGACAGCCCGACCACCTCGTGCGGATGAGCGCTTACATATGCGATGACATTGCGTTCCGCCGGGCTCGCGCTGAGCTCACGCTCGCGAAGCCGCAAAAGCAATCCGTTTGCCATCTCAAACACCTCCGTTGAGAAGAATTAAAGACCAACGAACGATTCGTACCGGATATAAACAGCTTTTACGGTACATTGTGCCGCATCGTGGCGCACAAAGGACGAGCGTTCTACCGCTCGCCCCTCAAATCCGACCGCTCGGAAATACGCGCGACACAAAATAATTCAACAAGATCGCATTATCAAAAACGGGCTTGTTACCGGCTAGCGCCTCGCATGGGCGCCGATCGGCCGAGTCGCATGGCGCACCAACACCGCTGCCAGCAATACCAGCAGCATCGCGGTGACATAGCCCGCAGCATCGAATCCTAAGTCGACAACGTCGAAATGCCTGCCGGGAACAAAGATCTTATGCACCTGATCGCCAACGGAGCAGACGGCACAAAAGAGCAACACGGGCACGCAACGGGAGCATACGCTCCACGGACGCCTGGAAAAGCAAACCACGACCACCGAGGCGAACAATCCGACGAAGAAAAACTCTACGGTATGGGCAACGCGACGGACGTTCGTGCCACCCACATGCGAATGGAAGCAAGTCGGCCAGACCGGACATTCGAAGCAGCCGAATCGGTGCCCCCGGTCATCCCGTTCTCGGTCTGAGCTTCACCCGCGACATCGGCAGCCTGTACGCCCGTAGCTTGACCATCCACCACACGCGCGGTGGACTCGCTCAGCAACGACGTCTCCACCGCATTTTGCTCCGTCAGCACCCAGATGCCCACCAGCGTTGCAGTAAACAGAACGATCGCGGTCCATCCGATTATTTGTTTTACGCGCGCCAAGGGCCTACCTCCTTTTTTTGAATATCAGCGAGTGTAGCCCCAAATGACATCGTCACCGTATCAAAATTTGAATCGCAACAGGAAGCGCCAAAGCGGCGCAAACCCCTACCCCGCCTCGCGCATCCAGCGATCGAACGTCCCCACGCACACGCCCAGGCACTTGCTGCCTGGCTGCGGGTAATATCGCCTGCCTCATAGCTATCGCGTACCAGCTCAAACTGAGGAGGGCACGGCTTGCGAGGTCGACCGAAACGGACCCCTCGCGCCCGCGCCGCTGCAATCCCCTCCGCTTGGCGCCGATGAATATTCTCGCGCTCCACCTGCGCCACGTAGCTCAGCAGTTGTAGCACAATATCGGCAATCAGGGTATTGGTCACATCCGGCGCGCCGCTGGCCCTGGCGCGCGTGTCAAGCAATGGCATGTCCAACACCACAATGGCAACCCCGAGCTCCTTGGTAATGCGTCGCCATTCCTCAAGAATCTCGGAGTAATTACGGCCAAGTCGGTCGATAGAAAGCACCACCAGCACGTCCCCGTCTCCCAGGATGTGCAGCAGCTCGCGATACCGCGGGCGATCGAAGTCCTTGCCGCTCGCATGGTCGGCATAAATATTCGCCGAGCCCACGCCATAGGCGCCCAGCGCATCCAGCTGCCGATTTAGATTCTGATCGCGCGAACTCACCCGCGCATAACCATACACCGTCGCCATCTCATCCCCGCTTTCTTGTAAACCTGCCAAAAAGGGACAGGTTTATTTTGGTAGGTTTTACCTCTCGAATAGCAGGTAAGCGGGCGGCCGAGCAGACGGCAAGGTAGCCATGATCCAAATGCGGAGGGCGGCCCCGAAAGACCGCCCTCCGCTCTCCCGCCATGAGTCGAGATTTGGCTAATGAATAAGCTTAAAGTCCAAGTGCCCACGCGTGGTATTGACGCGCGAGACCTCGATAATCACACGCTGGCCCAGTTCATAGCGAGTCCCCGTGTCGGCACCTGTGAGCGTGAGCGCATCCTCGTCGAACTCGAACCACTCGTTGCCCAGGCTCTTGATCGAAACCAAGCCTTCGACCTGCGTCAGGTCCAAGCGCACAAAGAGGCCCATCCTGCTAACCCACGAGACGGATCCGGCATAGCGCTCGCCCAGACGGTCCTCATAGTACTGGGCAATCTTGATCTTTTGCGTCGCATGGCTGGCGGCATCGGCCGCACGCTCGGCATCGCTGCATGCGCGGCAATCTGCGGCAGAATGCGCGGCAGCGACTCGCGCCCCTTGCCGATCAGCCGCGGCGTACGGACCAAGGCGTCCTTGCCGCCGAGCTGCTCATAGGCCAACTGCAGTTTGAGCACGCGGTGCACCACCAGATCGGGGTAGCGACGGATGGGGCTCGTAAAGTGGCAGTAGCACGGCGCGGCGAGCGCAAAGTGGCCCTCGTTGCGCGGCTTGTACAGCGCGCGCTGCATGCTGCGCAGAAGCAGCGTGTTGACGAGCGGTGCGTTGGCCGTACCGGCGGCAGCATCAACTGCAGCCTGCAGCTCATCGGGACTCCCCAGGGCAATACCGGCAGCACGGCGATCGTCGATGATGCCAGCTGCGCCAGCGCAACGGCGGCACCGTGCAGGCTATCGGGGCTCGGATCCTCATGCACGCGATAGCAGGCCTCGATATCACGGTCTGCCAGCCACTCTGCAACGCACTCGTTGGCGAGCAGCATGGCTTCCTCGATAAGCGACGTGGCACACGAACGCTCGCGCGCCACAATCTGCACGGGTACTCCGTCCTCATCCAATAGAGCGCGAATCTCGGCCGTGTCAAAATCGACTGAGCCGCGGACGCGACGAATACGACGGCGAAGTTCGGCGAGTTCGTTGGCGGCGACAAGGAAATTGCCGAGGTCGACGTTGCAGCCGCGGGCGGCCTTCTCGTACGCAAGACCGCGCTCAAGCGCCTCCTCGCGCGAGCCTCAGCAGCCGCAACATCCTCGGCCGCACCCTCCAGCACCCCATACTCCACCGCGCCGGCACGCACCAGCAGCGCCTCGGCGCCGTCATAGTCCATACGCACACGCGAGCGAATCACGGCTGGGGTACGGATCGTAATGCCGCACGCGACCCTGCGCATCGAGTTCAATGTCAACGGTAAACGCAAGACGGTCCTCGTCAGGGCGAAGCGAACACAGGTCACAGGACAGGCGTTCGGGCAGCATGGGAAGCACGCGATCGGCCAGATACACCGATGTCGTACGATGGCGAGCCTCAAGATCGATATGCCCGTCCCAAGCCACATAGTGAGAAACGTCAGCGATATGCACACCCAGCTTGTAGCCACCCTCGGGCGTGCGCTCAAGCGAAATGGCATCGTCAAAGTCGCGCGCGTCGACCGGGTCGATCGTGATGACAAAGCGGTCGCGCAGATCGCGGCGGAGCGGGTCCTTAAGCGCCGCGGACACATCGAGCGAAAGTCCCTCGGCCTCGTCCAGCGCGGCCTCGGGATAGCTATCGGTATAGCCGTAACGCGCCATCACGTATTGAACGCCCAAATCGGGCGCGTCATCTCCGCCAATGCGGCGTTCGATCGTCACGGTGCCCGATTCCAGGCGCGTCGGGTAGGTCAAAATGCGCGCGACGACGGCATCACCCGGGTGGACGCCCAGACGATCCGCCGAGGTATCCTCGGGCAGAATGAAGAAGTCGGCCTTCAGGCGCGAATCGAGCGGCTCGATCACACCGAGCGGACCAGCGGTCTGGTACGTACCCACCACGCTTATGGCTGCGCGCTCAACCACGCCTTCGATCACGGCGCGCCGCTCACCGTGCGGGCTGTTCTTAATGCTCACGGCAACGGTATCGCCATCCATGATCTCGCGCTTACCGCGGCCATAACCTTGTAGTCGCCGCTCTCGGTTATGACATAGGCGCCATGCTCATGGAGCTGCACGCGCCCGGTCAGGCTCGGACGCGTTCGCTGCGCACCGGCCCGCGCTTATTGCGAGCTCCACGCTTATGCTTGTTATTGCGCCCCATGGCGCCTCCTTGCTATCGATGACGAACTCCAAAGAGT
>ENA-OQDF01001206-OQDF01001206.1-human-gut-metagenome-genome-assembly--contig:-NODE-1206-length-10576-cov-2.372572_pt1 | contig 10576 bp, 18 predicted proteins | sample MGYA00242769_ERZ504597 | MGnify/ENA primary metagenome ERZ504597 (study PRJEB26092, sample SAMD00036305) | human gut metagenome | host: Homo sapiens | study: EMG produced TPA metagenomics assembly of...
ATATCCCTATCTAAATAATCCAATGTTCTTGTATCCGTATCCTTTTATTTTTCTACCATAAACTGTAACTGCGATACATCATTGATACTTCCAGGATATTTCTCATACATCAATGGTTCTCGGTTATTAAGGTCATATCCCACTGCATAGTTAAAAATTGGAAGTCCTACATCTATCTTAGCTGCTCCGAATTCCACCATGCTGATATTTCCGGCTTCACAGTTTTTATTTGTTGAATCATAAGAAATATAAATACGTTCCTCTTGTTCCTTTCTTCATTCCAGTTATCCAGAAAGTGTTGTCTCTGATTTTCATTTATGGAACGTAAAAAATCCGAAATGGTTGAATCACTATAAATTTTCATATCTGGTGTAAAAAGTGGGTGATTGTACGCATAATCCGGATAATACTGCGCTGCGTTCCCTTCTGTAATAATCGAATAAGAAGCAAAATCCAAAATCATGCCAGCTGTTTTGGCTCCGTATATTTCTTCCAACTTCTTATCCAGTTCCATATCTTTTATGGTCTTATTTATAACCATATATGCACCTGCTTTCAAGCAGCTGCTTCTTCCAGTGTCTAATCGTTCTTCAGGTGCTTCTATTTCTGGAAAATATTTCTTAAAGTTTTCATTTGGTCTCATTTTTGACTCGTCATCTACTGAAACTTCCCAATGGTAACTCTCTTCACTGTTGTATATTTTTACTCGGATCATAAGTCCTATCATACTCATAGTAAACGTAACGAGCATTCCCTTTGCTTCGAAATGTGATTTTCCCTTTCACTTCTGGTATATCAACAAGATAATCAAGATACATATATATCGCCCTCTTTATTAGTAGTATTTACGACTAAATATAGTATAGCATAAAACCTGCATTTTTTCAATTAAAAACGCAGGTTTTTCCTTTGTTTTCAAGGTTTTTTATGATTTTTTATTTCCTCATTTTCATTGAGTTGTACTTATTTCTGGAAGTTCACATTCGTATAAAATTGTTGACTGATATAAGCCATTCCAGTAAACGAATTGTATTTATAATAAACTTTTTTTCTTTCTATTTTTCATTTCAATCCAAATCCAACGACTATAAAAGTGCTTTCCCTTTGGCAATTCCCCCTGCACCGATACAACATCTTTGCAGTAGATTGAACCTGGTCTTATATCCGAGGCCTGATCTGACATGAGACGTCTTTCAGCCTGCTTCTTTCCAGTCCCCTCATCTCCATCCGTATCTCTTTCGCCCTGTTTTTTCTACCAGTATTTTCCTCTGTTAATCTGGTTTCTCTCTCAATGCCAGTACCTTCTTCTGTTGATCCGGTTTCTCTCTCAATTCCAGTACCTTCTTCTGTTGATCCGGTTTCTCTCTCAATTCCAGTACCTTCCTCTGTTCTCCGCACTCCTCTTGCCTGTAACTCCCTTCGACTTTCAAGATGTTCAAGCTGACTCTGCTTCTCACTATAATGACAGACTTCCTGACTCAGTTCAAAATATCGGCAGCTTCTCCATAAATTGTATCCGTCAACCGGAAGATACAGTGGACGCTTCGTACAGGATTTATCCTCGATATCATAGTAACTGCAGTCCCTGCAGTCAATTCTTTTTTTCAGTGTATTATCATGTTCGATTGTAAAACTCTTTTCATATCCCCACGCCATCATTCACCACTCCTATATGCCAATATTATACGTCAATATCCTCCTCTGTCACAATACTCCTCCTAAATAAAAATGATAGCAACCATTCTCTCTCTCCGCTGACTTCACACAAAAACCGCGCCTACTGACAGAGGCAGGGACGGTGTTGACTTTGTCTGGGTTATTCCTTTCAGAGGATAAACCAAAAGGGAAGTGTCCTCTTAGTCAGGATCACTTCCCTGCATACACTTTAATAGAACTTACAACCATTTCTTCCATTTTCTTTGACATAATAGAGAGCTTTATCTGCATCTTTAAAAATACTTCTCCGGAATTTTCCCGATCCGAAAAAGCAACTCCGACACTCAGTGAAACTGCCGGGATATTTTCATTCTCCGTCCCCAGCTCCTCATTTACTGCTTTAATCTTCTCTTCGATCGTATATTTCAAATCGCTGGTCATCTCTACCATGATAATTGCATCATGTTCTGCCTGATGGCAGATCAGTCTTTGAGTCTCTTCATTTTCTTTAAAAATTTTATTATAAGTTTCTGCCAATTTTTGAAGTTCTGCTGCTCCGATCACCGGAAATATTTCGCCTTCCATAATACTCTTATTATAATAGACAAGCGGTACTACAATCAATTTTCTTACGATTATACAGATTGACAGTAAAAGGATCACCAGTATCATGATCGCAATTTCCAACTTCAAATACATATCGGAAAAGATCGTATTCGCTCTCTGCTGACGGTTTTTTGTCTTTTCGAGCAACTGATCCAGACAGCCACTTACTTCTTTCATGATTGTCCCTCGTGTATTCCGATATTCATTATTGGAAACCAGTTTCTGTGCTTTTTCCAGTTTTTCTTTCTGCGATAACTGCTTTTCCTCTTCCGGCAAATCCAATTGCTCAAGCTCTGCCGGAATGTCTTTTTCTCCCATCACAGTTGCAACGAGTTTTAAAGAATGATATTCTGTCAACATCAATTCTTTTGAATCTTCCATCGCCTGTTGCAATGACTGAAAAGCTTCGGTTTTGTCAAAATACTTTTTAAGACTTTCCAGTGCCTGTTCTCTGCGTTTGGTCACATCAGCCTCTTCAAAATATTGATCCAGATAATTTCGTTCTCCCGTCATTGCATACAGCCTTACCTGTTCCGTTAGATAATCAGACCCATCCTGTAACTGTCTGGCCGCATTTTCACAAACGATGTACTGATCAGTCGCATCTTCAAACCTTTTAACTTCATTTTTCCCATAATGCAGAATTACAACAAATACTACTGTTAATATCAGTGCAATCCCAATACTCCACGCACTTATGCTTTGAATTTTTATTTTCCTTTTCATTTTCTTTCCTTCTCCCGCAGGCTGATCACCAACTCATACACCTCCGGCCGTCGCTCTTTCAAATGCTGGTCCAGATGATGACGACGTTCTCTGAACCGCTCTGCAAGTTCCGGGTGTTCCTTCGCAATCCGGTCATGCACTTCCCGTCTATGCTCTTCCAGTCTTGCGGCAAGCGTCTTTTCATCTTTTCCTGAAATGTTCACGATCTCTTTCAGGTGTTCTTCCAGATGTTCCAGCCATTCATCTTCATCCATCGCCTCCATGTGCGACCAGCTTCCATGTAGCAGATTTTCCACATCTCCGCTTTCTTCAACTGTTCGATCTGACGCAGGATCTGCTTTTCAATCTCTGTTTCCGACTCAGACCCAAAGGCCCAGACGAATTCCTGTACCCGGTTATCGACCCGCTTTCTTGAGGCACTCCGTTCCTCATTGTCCACACCGCCTTCCAATGGATACGGGCGATTGATTCCCATATCTTTCAATGCGATATGGATCGTTCTCCTCACGCATCCTTCAGAGATCAGATATCCGAGTCCCAGCTTTCGCATCTGCTCATTTAAATCTGCTATATGCTCTGTAATATAAAAACGAATCCCCTGTTCTTTCAGTGCTTCATAGAGGATCGCCAGTCGGTCTGCCGCTGTGATATCAATACTTCCGATTCCACTGGCATCCAGGATCACTGCTTTCGTCCCCTTTTTCTTTTCCAGTTCTGCCTCAATATCCTGCTGCAGGATATTGACATTTGCAAAAAAGAGATTACTGCTGAACCGATAGACCAGAACTCCTTCCACTGCATGGATCTGACTTCCCTCCGCAAGATCACGGAAATGTCTGTGTCCCGGCTGGATTCCGACAAAACACCTTGCAGGCTTAGACGAACGGATCACCATTTCTGAAAAGGATAAAATAATTCCGATCAGCACTCCATTAATCGTTCCCAACAGCAGAACGCCTACAAAAGCACCCCAGAAGATCAGACATTCCGTCCGGCTGACTTCCACAATTTTGCTGCCAGCTTAAATTCTGTTGCTCCAAGCAATGCCGAAATCACGATTGCTGTCAACACAGGAACCGGCAGATACCCGATAAATCCTGTTCCGCAGACCAGAAGGATCAGCATGGATGCTCCTGCTACAATACTCATCAACTGGGTCTTTCCCTGGTACTGCTCCCCCATTGCCGTTCTTGAAACCGACCCGTTAATAGGACAGCAGCCGGTCAGTGCCGCAACAAGATTTCCTGCTGCAAAAGCTAAAAGCTCCTGATCGTCATTGATACGGTATCCATTCTTCTGAGCAAAATTATTTTCAGCGAGCAGTGTTTCTGCCATGATCACGACCGCCACAGAAAGGCTCACTGTGATGACCTGGTTCAACGGAAGCAGTGCCAGATCCGGAATCTTCCACTGAGGCAGACCTGGTTTCACTGCCTCCAATGTCCTGATTCCCCATTCTTCCATTGGCAGAACAACCGTAAGTACTGCCCCTGCTGCCATCAGAACTACCGCCATCGGAAATTCGGAGCAACCTTACTGCCAGTAAAATAGCCAGCGAAATGAGTCCAAGCATTAGTGAAGGAAAATTGATCCGTCCGGCAGTCTCCAGGATATGCTCCAAAAGCTCCGGCAGTTCCCCTGTTCCGGCAGTCCCGCCCAGTAATTTGGGAACCTGCATCAGAATGATCGTCATACAGATTCCACTGATGAATCCGCCCATAACCGGTGCAGAAATGTAATTGACCAGTTTACCGGCATGCATCAGATAAAAGGCAAGCAGCCATACCGCCACAAAAAACGTCAGAACCGGCACGACCTCAAGTGCCTCTTTTGAACCACTCTCAATCCCCATTCCCAACAGCTGAGCCGATCAATGCCGCCGGTGCCGCATCTACCCCGAAGATAAACTGCGGAGACGTCGAAAATACTGCAAACAAAATAATCGGAAAGACCGAGCCATACAGTCCGTATACTGCCGGCAGTCCGGCAATCTGTGCATATCCCATCGAAATCGGGATTGACACTGCCATGATAATCATACCCGTAATGACATCCTTCATCAAATTTTTTCTGTTATATTTTCGCATTGTCGGTGCTAATGTAATCCTTTTAAACCTCATGTTCCGTTATTTCCTTCCTGAACGACTTCTGCTCCTGCATTCCGTTGCTTTTCCCTGAACTATTTCACATCTCCTACTGCACAGAATTTTCCGGTTTCAATATATTCCCGGATCACGCCAACCAGCCCGCCAAGTTCCTGATTTGTTGTATCCAATATTTCTCTCCGTATCCGGGCAATATCCTCCGGTGTGATTCCCTTCAGATATCTGATACACTCCTGATCACAGATCCCTGCAGGATCAAGAAGTGGATCGATCGTGTTCAGTGTACCAATAATCATATCATCCAGCGGCATTCCCTGCTGCACAAATTCTTCCAGGAAATCGGCCATTCCACAATATGCTGCCCTTGTATTTTCAAGGTTCGGATCTCTGTAAGAATACGAGAAAAGATTCCCATTGAGCCTTGCACCCATTCCTGTACCGTAAGCACCTCCCTGAACTCGTACTGCATTCCACAGATACCCAAATGTCATTACTAGGTCTGATTTAAATTTGGCACTAAAGTTTCTTCTTTGTCTGGACATACTGATGAATCCTCTCTTTCATACTGATTTTAGTATATCAGATTCATTAAAAAATGTCCGAAAAAGTGTCTTAATTTATGAGACCATTATAATTAAACCAATAGCAGGTAATCGCACAGACTACCTGCTATATATTTTTACCTTATTAATTGAATCTCTATTCATCCATCAATAACAGATCTGCTTTTAATTCATCTGTCAGGACGATTGCTTCACTCTCGCCCTGGTCAAGACCTGTGGCTCTTTTTAATATACTGGCGGATTCCGGATTATTTACAGGCTTTACAACGATCATACCGCAGCCTCCTTCTTCTTGAGTTCTCTGAAAGTATTCAGTTCATCATCCAGATCATCCATCGTCATATCAAAATAGGAATATCCCAGCTTATCATACAGATCAATCAACTCTGATTTTCTGATTCCCAGAATTTCAGCCGCACGACCATGAGATATCGTCTGATTCAGTATATATGGATACAGCAACAGTGCATTTCGAGTAAGCTCTGTTTCCGGGTTCATAGTTACCAGATATTTTGACATTCCTACCGGAACTTAATGGTTACAGATTCTGTTGTTACCATAATATCACGTCCTTTCCGTTAGAAATCCATGTTCGTCTCTTTTCCTATATTATATCCATTATTTGGATTTTCTACAACTGATTTTTTATCTGCTCTACTGTTCCATTTTACTGGCAATCTCTTCCCTGGTTTCAAAATAATCTGTGCTGAAATAATGTTTGCTGCTTTTCTGCTCAAATCACGATAATCTTTTGCTTTAATTATTCTCATGTTCTCCACTCATTATTTTTTTATTGTCCACCCAGAAAATATCGATTGCATTAGCCACACCGTCCTCTGCATTCGATTTTGTAATAAAATCAGCTTTCTCCTTTACTATGTCCTGTGCATTTCCCATAGCTACACCAATCCCTGCATATTCAATCATTGAAATATCATTTAATCCATCCCCGCATGCAATTAACATTTTTCTGTTATATTTTAAATATTTCAATAATTTTTCTAATGCCTGTGCCTTATTCACATTTGCTGGCATTATTTCTAGAAAAAACGGTTCGGATCGGTAAATACTAAGTTGGTTTCCAAAGTAACTCTGTAACTTCCTCTCAAGTTTTTCTAAACACTGTTCTTTTCCTGAAACCAAACATTTCGTTATTGGAAAATTCACATATTCTACAAATCGAATGTAGTGCCATTTTAGTACCGCATTATTCGACTCTGCTTCCGGTCATTTTTGACCGATTTTTTATCATTGTAGATGGTTCCATTGGCTCGAAAATGGATTTTCACCTCTTTTTCCCCTGATTTAGCACGCCAATTGACACTACCAAAAGGAATGAGTTCATAATCACTTTCCAACCACGATTTTATAATAGAATCCATTTGGGTAAATTACAAGAAATATTTTCACTTGTACTGGAATCCTTATAAAACAATGCATCCGCATCACTGCCAGCACTGCAAAGCCACTTGCCAAAACAACAGTAAAATAACAGTACCAAATGCAACAGCCAAGAAACACTTACAATTTCTTCTCTACCTTTTGCAACTCATCCAATAATGCACTTCTTCTAGGATACGTTGCCTTAAATTCATCCACAAGCAGCTTGGCAGTAGCATTTCCTTTCCACTTAATCAACTGTAATAGGTCCTTACATACTTTCTTATATAATCTTCTATCTGTTGCCTGCGCACATTGTTCTCTTATGTAATTTGCACACAATTCATAATTTCATTCGGATAATCCATTACAAGAAATTGAGCATAATAGAACAAATTATATGGATTTTCTGTAACGGCTTCTAATAGCAACTTCTTTTCGTTTTCCTTAACCAATACAGACCGATAACATACTGAATATTTGCATTGCTTTAATTCTTTAAGTAAAATTGGCTTCTGACTTTCCCATATCCCCTGACTTTGATACAGCCGCTTTAAAACATCCCAAAATCCTTCATTACCTAGCAACAAGATTTTCTTTGCCTGCTCAATCTGCTTATCTGTTATGCCTGACTGCATATAAACATCAAATAGTATATTATTCCAATCCTCCGGAGTGTTTCTGTAAAAGCGACCGTCCTCTTTCTTTATCTGTTCAAGGCACAACTTTCTGCTTCGTTATAATTCCTCGCATCTGTTGCATCTTTAACTGCAATTATGCACATTTCTCTTATATACAGATTTGCATATAACTCGTCCTTAACTGCGTCTGCACCCTTTAAATGTCGATGTAATTTATAACGTAAAATTGTATCTTCCTGCCTTTATATTCCGGCATATAATCATTCTCAATATCTTCTAAGAATATATCCAAAAGCTTTTCCAATTTTGCTGCCAACTTCTCATCACACAAACAAACAGCCTTTTCCAATAATTCATAGCGCCACGAGTCCCAGCCGTCAAACGCTTTTTTCTTTGCTTCCTTTATAATCAATGACAGTGCATGTTTTCTCATTGCTGCATCCAGTTTGGCAATTGTCTGTGTTGATAAATCTATTAGTTCAAATGCACGCATTATTACATCCGTCAGCATACCGGAACTGCTATCTGCACAAGAAGCCAATTTCACGCCCGAAACAAGCACATATGTATCTGCCTCAAGAGATTCCTGGTATCTTTCCCGCTTAAAGCATCTTCGCACATATCCAATACATCATGCATATCCATGCAAATATTGTCGCAGCTGTGCCAACCAATAAATCCTCGGACCGTATTGCACTTTATCGATGTGCTAATTGTCATCTTCGCAACTTCTAAAATATCATTTGTCTCAGCCATAGCTATTCCTCTATCTCTATCCCGAACCGTTCACACCAGTCTCTTGCTATTTGCTCATAGCAATCATCCCTGTACTTATACCATTTTTCCTGAGGTCAAGTCGTACAGCCTATCCTTAAATCTGCGGAATGCACCCTTGCCTCTGATTGCTGCATCCAATGCGTCCTGTGCTCTTCCAGCCGGTAAGTCATAAATAAATTCTTCCATCATCCGATATTCATTCATATCATACTGCCGTGGCAACGGGATATAATCTTCAATAAATCCCTCTTCAATATCTTCTATCAATTCAGGATCCGTTTCTCCATTAACCATACCGTCAAATATCATCAGGATTTCTTCATTTTTCGTGTCATAATAATATTCCATATCCACTCCGGCACCATCAAGTGCCTCGAGAACTTCTTGTAATTTTACTTTCATATGTACCTCATGCTGTTGTGCTATGGAGTTGTTGAGAAAAAGTGACTTATGAATGATGAACTGTATAATAATGCTTTCCATTAAAAAACACATAATTTGCACCAACACAAAAATTATTCATCTGCATCATTAACCAATGTGCCGGCAAATCATAATCGTCAATCAATTCATCTTCCTCATAACCATCCTGAATATCATCAGCCGTCGGAAGCATCCTTCCAAGTGGTCAGCCCCATGTGCTCTTTGCTGCTGTCGGCACGGCAATGATGGTGCTCAGATTATAGTGATTGGTGTTGTAGGTTTTGCCGTCCGCAGCAGTTATTCGAAATTTTCGAATAACTGAATTCTCGTCGATCTCTCCGTCGGCAAATATTTTATTAAGTGATAATTGATGGTGTGCGTTTCCACATTATACAGAAGTCCCATCATTTTCTGGGTCAACCATACATTCATCGCAATATACTGCATTTACATCGCTTTCCCCGGTGGCGGAAATCAAAACATCAGCGATGAAATCAAATTGATTTTCATCCTATAACCATCCTTTTTTAGAATATGGAGTGGTTCAATAAAAATCCGCATCTCGCAGTTCCATCCGGTACGTAATACATTTTTGTTCCTCCAAATCTATTTTCTTCCTAGTCGAGTTTTAAAATCCTGATATCCAAACGCAGTAACCTGTTCCAGCCTTCCTTGCATTCCCAAACTCCATATATCCGGAAGCGGCATCCCGTTAAATGTATTATTTTTACAAGTCGTATAAATTGCCATATCGCCGAAGATTACCATATCGCCAGCTTTTAGTTCCTTCGGAAAATAGTAATCTCCGATCACATCTCCCGCAAGGCAGGTCGGTCCTGCCAAACGGTATCGGTGCTGATATTGCCCGCCTTCATCCGGCTGTTTTGCTGCATTGTAAATTGGTGGCTGGTACGGCATTTCCAGTACATCCGGCATATGGCAGGCCGCACTTGCATCCAGAATTGCAATCTGTGTCTCTCCATTTTCACAATATCAAGAACACGACTCACAAGATACCCTGCATTCAGAGCAACCGCCTCGCCCGGCTCCAGATATACCTGAACATCCCATTTCTTCTTTATGGACAGAAGTAGCTCCTCCAGCCGGGACCTCTCATAATCATGTCTGGTAATATGATGTCCACCGCCCAGATTCACCCATTTCATTCGTGGAAGGATATCCCCGAATTTGTCTTCCACTGCACGCATCGTCACTTCCAGTGCATCTGCATTCTGTTCGCACAGCGTATGGAAATGGATTCCATCCAGCAGTGAGATCAAATCTTCCGTCATTTCTTGATTCCACTGTTCGCGTGTTGTTCCCAGTCTGCTGCCCGGAGCACACGGATCATATATGTCATGTCCGTCCTGTGTAGAACATTCCGGGTTGACCCGAAGTCCGATGCTTTTCCCTTGTGCCTTTGCTCTTTCCCCTAATTTCTTTAACTGCCCCGGCGAATTGAACACAATATGGTCTGCATACTCAAGAAGCTCATCAAATTCATCTTCCCGGTAAGCTGCACAGAAGACATGGACTTCCTTTCCACCCATTTCTTCTTTTCCCAAACGAGCCTCGTACAATCCGCTCGCTTCTGTACCTGCAAGATATGGCTCTAAAAGCGGATAGAATTGTAATTAGAAAATGCTTTCTGAGCCAGTAATACTTTGCACCCGGTCCGTTCTGCCACCGCCAAGAGACA
>ENA-OQDF01001207-OQDF01001207.1-human-gut-metagenome-genome-assembly--contig:-NODE-1207-length-10572-cov-11.805266_pt1 | contig 10572 bp, 10 predicted proteins | sample MGYA00242769_ERZ504597 | MGnify/ENA primary metagenome ERZ504597 (study PRJEB26092, sample SAMD00036305) | human gut metagenome | host: Homo sapiens | study: EMG produced TPA metagenomics assembly of...
TTTCTAGTACCACATCTTACAACTTAAATGACTATTAGTCAATATTTGAAATGGTGAAAAATGAATTTTGGTCATTTTTGTTTACTTTTACAAAAAATAACGGAAATCGGAAATGGGAATCGTTGATTTTTCTGCGCATCAAAAAAGAGTGCCTGGCTCCTTCGTCCTGACACTCTTTTATGCATTTTTTATTTCACTTCAACCAGCTCAATCTCAAAATTCAGCTCTTTTCCAGCCATCTCATGGTTGGCATCAAACGTGATATTGGTCTCGTCTTTTGCGGTAACTTTTACCGGGAACGGCTGGCCGTACTGGTTCTGCAGATAAACCTGCTGTCCGACCTCTACTTCCTCTGCTCCCGGAAGCTGTGCGATCGCAACGGTGAAAATTGCGTTCGGATCCGGCATTCCGTAAGCCTCCTCCGGCATCAGATGGATGTTGACTTTTTCGCCGACTTCCATCTCTGCAACGGCTGCATCGAAGCCGCGGATCATCTGCCCCACACCGCAGATGAACTCGAGCGGTTCGCCGCGGTCGTAGGAAGAATCAAACTGGGTTCCATCGTTGAAGGTTCCTCTGTAGTGGGTACGGCAGGTTTTTCCGACATTCTTACCTTCCATAACCGGAGTCGGTGCACCGCATCCGCCGCCGCAGGTTCCGCAGGAACCGCCGCAGGAGCTCTCCTCTTCCTCATGGCTTCCGCAGTGGTCGCCGCAGGAATGGCCTTCCTCGTGATCGTGGTGATCGCAGGTTGCACCCGCAGATGTGAGCGTTCCGTTTAAGTAAGCTTCCACCGCTGCATCCACATCTCCCTCCGCTCCGGAGCAGAGCTCTACGCCTGCCTCAGCAAGAGCAGCCTGTGCACCGCCGCCGATGCCGCCGCAGATCAGAACATCCACGCCCTGCTCGGAAAGAAGGCCTGCCAGTGCGCCGTGCCGGTTCCGTTGGATCCGATCACTTCGCTGGAAACCACCTGATTGTCTTCTACTTCGTAAACCTTAAAATTCTCTGTTTTTCCAAAATGCTGGAAATATTCCCGTTATCGTATGTAACTGCAATTTTCATCTAACTAAATCCTCCGTAGTTTTTTCTTACGCCTCTTTTTCCTGCATAAAGGCTTCAATTTGGTCTGGATCACGCATCAGATTCTCGGAAAGAACCTCGCATCCGTCCTCTGTAATCAGGATATCATCCTCGATCCGGATTCCGATCTCCCACTCGTCAATATAAAGACCCGGCTCATCGGTGATGATAGCGCCTGGACGCAGCTTGTCGTTCCATGCCGCGGTCACATCGTGTACATCGATGCCGAGGTGATGGGAAACGCCGTGCATGTAATAGGTTCCGACATCCTCTTTCTTCTCGATCAGGCCAAGTTTCACACAGCCCTCGCCGAGAACATCCTTTGCGATATCGTCGAGCTCTTTTAATGTCATACCCGGTTTTGCTGCTTTTGCAACGGCGCGGTTTGCTGCCAGAACAACGTCGTAAACCTGTCTCTGACGGTCCGTATATTTTCCGTTGACTGGATACGTTCTGGTGATATCTGCGCAGTAGCCCTGGAATTTTGCTCCGAGGTCCATCAGAAGCAGGGTTTCATCCTCGCACACGTCACGGTTGGTGTCGTAGTGCAGCATCGTTCCGTTTGCACCGCTTCCTGCGATCGTCGGGAATGCGGTTCCGTCTGCTCCCTCGTGGAAAATCTTGTACTCGAAATCAGCCTGTGCCTGATACTCGGTGCAGCCCGGTTTCAGATTCTTCATCACGAATTTCAGCGCGTCGTCGGTGATCTTGATTGCCTGGCGGACGAGAGCGATCTCATCCTCATCTTTCTGCATCCGCAGTGCTGCGATGACAGGAGCAATGTTTTTAATCGGTCTGCCTGGAAATTTCTTTGCGAACTCCTCTGCCTTTACCATGTTGTAATCCGGCAGATCCTCGACCTGATAGCGGTAGCAGTCGAAATACAGGGTTCCGATGTCCTCGCGTGCCATCAGACGGTTTACCATGCCCTCAAAGGAATCCAGGAAACGAACGTCATCGATTCCGGTGATCTCCTGTGCCTCGGATACGGTTACTTTTCTTCCAAACCATCTCTCCTGGTTCAGATCCGCTTCCTCGATAAACAGAATGGATTTCTCCTCTTTTGCGGTCTTTTTCATCATCAGGATCATGTGATCTCTGCGAAGGCCGGTCAGATAGAAAAAGTTGCGGTTTGCTTCAAACGGCAGATATTCGTCTGCGCTGACATGCAGCTCGATTCCAGAAAACAAAAGCAGTGCGGAATCCTGGTCCATTTTATCAAAAACCTGTTTTCTTCTTTCTGTAAAGTTCATCTGTCTTTCCTCACTTTCTTTTAGAGCCTGCCAAGATCTGTTTTCGGCTCCTCTACTAAGATAACACGTTCGTGCTTTTTTTCCTACCTTTTTCCTGCTTTTCTGTAAAAATTCTTATTTTATTCCGCACTTTCCAGTCCTTTGACAACTTCCAGCGCTTTTTCGATCTGCACATCGCTCGTCGCGTCATCCGGCAGCTCCACCTCGACATCCGGCGTAATGCCGACCTTGTGGATGTCGTTTCCGAGCGGCGTGTAATAATGGGCAATCGTCAGTTTCACCACGCTGCCGTCCGAGAGCTGGAATGTATTCTGGACAATGCCTTTTCCGAATGTCGTCGTTCCGACAATCGTTCCGATGCCGTAATCTTTGACTGCTCCCGTGAAGATTTCTGCCGCACTTGCCGTATTTTCATTGACCAGCACGACGAGTGGAATCGAGATCGGGGTATCGCCGTCGCAGGTATACTCTTCCCGTTTTCCGTTTTTATCCTCGGTATATACGATGAGTCCCTCCGGTAGGATCTGGCGCAGGGTGTCGCAGACTGCCGTCACAAGGCCGCCCGGATTGCCGCGCAGGTCGATGATCAGGCGCTCCATGCCCTGATCCTGCAGTGACCGGTATGCTTTCTGGAACTGCTCGGAGGTAAGCCCTGTAAACTCGCTGATGGCCAGATAGCCGATCTTGTCGTCCAGCATTTTACCGTCTGCCACAATCGCCGCAAGCTTCTCTTTTGTGACTTCCGTTTCAATCAGATCCGCCTCGCCTTCCCGCTCGATGGAAAGCGTCACGGTATCGTTCTCGCTGTTTTTCAGAAGACCGACCGCATCGTTGAGGCTTAAGCCTTCGAGTGTCTGCCCGTCAATCTTCACAATGCGGTCATCCGCCTGAATACCGGCCTTCGCCGCCGGGGTATCGTCCTGTACGCCGGTGACCTGCAACTTATCGCCGTCCAGCGTCACCGTAACACCGATGCCCTGATAGTAACCCTCCTGCGCTGTCTTGATCGCTTCGTATTCCTCTTTCGTGTAATACGTAGAATACTTGTCGCCGAGGCCGCTGATCATCCCTTTATACATCGCATCCGACAGCTCTGTGTCATCCACATCGCCCGCGTAAAGCTGGCTGATCATCGCTTTGATCGCCGCCGTCTTCCGCCACGACCAGAAGCCGCCGGGGTGGTCCGCACTGCTTCCCGGCCAGAGAAACGTTGTTCCGACAAGCACGATCATTACAATCGCCAGCATCGAAATCATGCCCGCAAAGTAGCTCTTCCGCATCTCATTTTTTCGGTTTTTCTTTCTGTTTCTGCGCTTTTTCGGTTTTTCCTGCTCTGCCGCTTTTACGCCCTCTTTTTCTTCCTTCATCAGTTCTTCCAAAATATGCCTCCCAATCGAAAGATCCCGGAATCTTTTGACGGATTCCGGGACTTATTTTTACTTCATTATATTGTCTAATCCTATCAGACTTTCAAGTGTTTTCGAATCGTAAAGATACTGCCGACAAGACCGATTCCCATACCGAGAATGAGTCCGACCGGAAGCAGAATCCGGAAGACGGCCGATACCGCATGAATGCCATAAAGTTCGACAGTACGCTGAACTCCGTCATAACGTAGCTGATGACTCTGTTGTATACAACGTACAGCAGCCCCAGAGGAATCGCTGCTCCGACAAGACCGATCAGGATACCCTCGATCAGGAACGGAGCCCTTACAAACAGGTTCGTCGCACCGATCAGCTTCATGATACCGATCTCCTCTTTCCGGACCGAAATACCGATCGTGACGGTATTGCTGATCAGGAAAACAGATACGGCAAGAAGAATCAGGATGATCGCGATGGAAACGTAGCCAATGACACGGTTCATCGTCGTCAACGTTGTTGTTGCGCCCTCGGCCTGTTTAACCTCACGGACACCGTCCAGCGAGCGGATATACTCAGCCAGTGCATCCTGCGTCTCTACCTGGTATACGTAAACCTCGTAGTGAGCAGAAGTTGCGAGCGGGTTGTCGTTTGGCTTAAAGCCGTCCTTGTATTCCTCTTTTCCTTCGAAATACTGTTTTGCAAAGTTTTCCCACGTCTCATCCGCGGAAACATACTTACATTCCTTGACCACATCGGTCTTGGCCTTGATCTCCGTTCCGATCTCATCGATCGTCGCCTGATCCACATCTTCGTTGAAGAAGACGGTCATGGATACGTCTGTCTCGGCATTTTTTACGATGTAGTTAAAGTTGATGACAACCGCAAAGAAGATACCGAACAGAAAGATACAGGCTCCCATGGTTGCGATGGATGCCAGCGAGAACATCTTGTTTCTCCAGATGTTTTTGACACCCTGTTTGATGCTGTAGCCCAGTGTACTAAACCTCATGGTACTCGCCCTCCTTCTCATCGCTGACTACCACGCCTTTTCGCATGGTAATAACGCGTTTTTCATGGAGTTGACGATCTCACGGTTGTGGGTTACCACAAGAACGGTCGTTCCTCTGTTGTTGATTTCCTCCAGGAGCTTCATAATCTCCATGGAGTTTCCCGGGTCCAGGTTTCCGGTCGGCTCGTCCGCCAGAAGAATGTCAGGCCGGTTGACAATGGCTCTTGCCACGGCAACTCGCTGCTGCTCTCCTCCGGAAAGCTCCTTCGGGAAGGATTTGTACTTCTCTGCCAGTCCGACCAGCGTCAGGACTTCCGGCACGCGCTTTTTAATGACGCGGTTCGGTTTCTCGATGACACGCTGTGCGAATGCTACGTTTTCATAGACATTCCGGTCTTTTAAAAGGCGGAAATCCTGGAATACGACGCCGACACCGCGGCGGTATTTCGGCACTCTCCAGCGTTTCATTTTATTTAAGATCTGTCCGTTTACCTTAATGGTGCCGGATGTGGGCTCGAGTTCTTTCAAAAGGAGCTTGATCAGCGTCGATTTTCCAGAACCGCTGTTTCCCACGATAAAGACGAATTCCCCCTTCTCGATGTGTAAGGATACGTTGTTGACGGCCGGCTGGCCTTTCGCGTAACTCTTACTTACACTATCCAATGTTATCATGCAATTCCTCCTTCAAGGGTTCTCGCTTAATAATCGAGCGTTTCCATGTATTTCATGTACTGCACAACCATAAGCGCAATCTTGAATGTGATCGCATCTTCAAAAACTCTAAGATCGAGTCCCGTGCTCTTCTGCAGCTTATCCAGCCGATAGACAAGGTATTTCGGTGTATATAAAGCTGTCTCGAGGTTTCCGAGACATTCAGAGAATTTTCAAAGAATTTATTGATCGTTGTCAGTGTCTCTTCATCAAAGTCATCCGGCGATTTGTTGCCGAAAATCTCTTTGATGAACATTTTGCACAGTGGGATCGGAAGCTGGTAAATCAGACGGCCGATGCCCAGTGAGCTGTATGCATAGATATCATTCTCAGCGGAGAAAATTTTTCCGACGTCCATCGCCATTCTGGCTTCTTTATAGGAACGCGATACTTCTTTGATCTCCTTGACAATGGTACCGTAAGCAACGTGGGTTTTCCCCTCCTCATCTCTTCCTGCTGCTTCCAGAATGGTGGCTGCCACTTTGTTCATCTGGCATAATCCTCACCTGGAGCAAGTTCTTTTACGATGATGATGTTTTTCTCATCAACTGCAGTGATAAAGTCACCGGATTTGGTACCGAGCAGACTCTTGACGCTTTCCAGCGCCCCGCTGTTCTTATCCGGATTTGTCTCAAGAATAAATACAAGGCGGCGTGCTTCCACTTCAATATGTAACTTCTTCGCCCTGTTGTAGATGTCGACCAGCAGCAGGTTGTCGAGCAGCAGGTTCTTGATAAAGTTGTCTTTATCGAAGCGCTCCTTGTAGGCGGTAAGGAGGCCCTGAATCTGGAAGGTAACCATTTTCCCGATCAGGTGAATGTCATCGTTTCCGCCTTTTACAACCAGAATGTACTCCAGCTGGTGTTCATCGTATACTTTAAAAAACTGATAATTTTTCATGGTCTGGGAATCTGCCTGAGACTGCGCAAACGTTACAATATCATTTTGGCTGATCTCAACCTCCGGAAAAGTTGTTACCAGAACTTTTCTTCTATATCAGTCACGCAGAGTTCGACACGCGAAATGTTTTTGATTCCCTCAATGGTACTCTGTAAAATCTGATTTGAAATCATATTTTCTTCCCTCTTTCATCCTATAGTTTGTCTCCGGCTGCACCCGCTTTCATTGCCAGGCATATCCACACCCCCATGGTTCTGCGCCTGATGCAAAGTACCTCACAGATATACTTATTTTAATACAAAATAGACAAAAAAGGAAGAGAAAACACAACATTTATACCACAAAATACGTAAAAAGGTCAGGAGAAATCCGTCTGGAAGCCCTCTCCTAAGACCTCTCTTGCATCCGACACAACGACAAACGCGTCCGGATCGATCGTTCCTACGATCTGTTTGAGCTGCGGGATCTGTTTTTTGCCCACAACACAGAATACCATCATACGCTCTTCGCCCGTGTACATTCCCTTGATGTGGATGCCGGACGCGCCGCGGTCGAGTTCTTTCATGAGCTCATCGGCTACCTGCTCCGGATGCGCGGTAATGATAAACGCGGATTTCGCATAATTCATACCTTCCATCAGGGCATCCGTCATTTTCGTCGTCACGTAGATTGCCACGATCGCATAGAGCGAAGCGTGGATACCGAAGACAAAAATACCGGCGATGACGATGATTCCATCAAGCACCTGCATAACCTGTGCAACGGAATAGTGGCGCAGCTTTCTCTGGATCAGAGCCGCCATCATATCCGTTCCGCCCGTCGTACCGTTTCCGATGAAGACGAGGCCGATGCCTGCTCCCATCAGAACGCCGCCGAACAGTGCGGAAAGCATCCTGTCATCCGGCACCAGCTGCAGCACCGGGAGAACGGCAATCCAGAACGTATTCATCAGTGTTCCGAAGATGGTTTTCACCAGAAAATCGCGGCTCATACGGATTCCGAACAGAAAGAGCGGAATGTTCAGCACAAGGTTCGTCACCCAGAGCGGAACTCCTTTTCCGAACAGCATCTGGCTCAGTTGTTTGATGACGATTGCAAGACCGGAAAATCCTCCGGTAACAAGCCCCGCCGGGTCGTAAATCGAGCTGGTCGCAACCGCCATGACCGCGGTTCCCAGCGTAATCAGCAGATAATCTCTCCACTGCTGTTTGTTCCGTATCCAGTTCATGAACTTCAACCGTCCTTTTCGCTGTTATATTTTGTTACCATCCACTTGAACGTATTCTTCTTTAGCAGAGTTCCCCACCAGCTCGTTTTTATACCGGCCTCGTTCTGCAGTGTTGAGTGTTCGCCAAGGCTCAGCCAGATTTTCGCGCTGATTTTGCTGCTGTTTTCCAGAACGAAACGATCCTGCCGCGTTCCTGCAAGGCCGCTCACAATCACGTCCGTCGTCTGGCTGTTGATCTCGTTGACCAGGCTGTCAAACGCGGATTCCTCCAGCGTCTCGACAACAGCACCGCCTCCGATCTCAATGCCGGGATACGTTTCTGTCAGATATTTCTGCAGTGTCTGCAGTTCTTCTTCAGTGTCGCCCAGTACGAAAATCCGGCTTTTTTCTGAATCAGTCCCCAGAAAAAACGGGCGATGAACTCGTTCGTCTCCACTTCCTCATAGGACGGCGTCTCCGGTCGATTCCTGCTGCCTCCAGCACTTCGGTTTCCCCGATGACCGTCAGATCCAGATCTTCGATATACTGTTTCCACGTCGGTTCCTTGCTCGCCTGCATCAGCATCTGCATCGTAACAATCCCGATGGTATTCAGCTTATCGTTCGAGAGGTATTCCTCTGCAATCTCCATTGCCGCATCGACGCGGTAATGTTTCAGCTTCACACCTAAAATTTCCAGTTCTGCATTCATTGTTCTGTATACTTCTGTTTTCCTTCGAAATCCAGAAGCGTTTCCTCCATGTTTTCCTGCCGTTTCTTCCGGCAGCGCTGTCCGCCCTTTTCTTCTGGCAACAGCTAATCCTCATTATACTAAAAAAAGAGGCTGTTGTCAAAAACAGCCTCTTTTTCTGCCCTGTTTTCACAGAATTTTTACAATTTATCGGACCGTCTGCGGATTAAACCTCAAACATCAGATCGCCGTAAGACGGCATCGGCCACATCTCTTTGTCTACGATCATCTCCAGTTTGTCAACCGGTGCACGGAGTGCTCCATAGCCGGAGCAACTTTCTCGTAGTAGTATTTTGCTTTTGCTTCGCCGTCTTCCATCTCGCATCCTGCATTCTCGATTGCGATCAGCTCGTCGAGTGCTTTCTGGGTCTCCTCAAGCAGTGCACTTGTCTCGTTCAGCAGATTCTTCTGTACACCAACTGCCGTAACACCTGCTGCGGTGATGGTGTTGATGGATCCAGCCAGGGAAGTCGCATATTTGATGACTGCCGGGATGATCTGTTTGCTTGCCATGTCGATCATGGTCTTTGCTTCGATGTTGATGGTCTTTGCATAGTTCTCGAATTTAACTTCTGCACGGGATACCAGCTCTGCCTCGGTGAATACTTTGAAATCGCCGAACAGTTTGATTGCGGTATCAGTGGTCAGTGCCGGGATTGCGTACACCATGGATTTGATGTTCGGAAGTCCTCTTCTCTCTGCCTCAGCTAACCACTCATCTGCATATCCGTCGCCATTGAAGATGATTCTCTGATGCTCACTTAAGTTCTTCTTGATCAGATCATGGACAGCGTCCTCGAAGTTTTCAGCGCCTTCCAGTACATCGCATGCATCGCGGAATGCTTCTGCAACGATGGTGTTCAGTACGATGTTCGGAGCTGCAACGGAGTCACGGGAACCAACCATACGGAACTCGAATTTGTTTCCGGTGAAGGCGAACGGTGAGGTTCTGTTACGGTCGGTAGCGTCTTTTTTGAGATCCGGAAGTGTCTTAACACCAGTCTCCAGAACGCCCTCTTTTTTACTCTTGGTTGCATTTCCGGTGCTGATCAGCTGCTCAACAACGTCCTCCAGCTGCTCGCCAAGGAATACGGAAATGATGGCCGGCGGTGCCTCGTTGGCTCCCAGTCTGTGATCGTTTCCTGGATCGGCTGCGGACTCACGGAGCAGATCTGCGTGAACATCAACAGCTTTCAGGACGCAGCTTAACACAAGCAGGAACTGAATGTTCTCGTGCGGTGTTTTGCCCGGCTCAAGAAGGTTGATGCCGTCATCTGTGGTGATGGACCAGTTGTTATGTTTTCCGGAACCGTTGACACCTGCGAACGGTTTCTCATGCAGCAGGCATTTCAGTCCGTGCTGGCATGCAACTCTCTTTAAGGTCTGCATTACGAGCTGGTTGTTGTCGACTGCTACGTTTGCCTCGGAATAGATGGAAGCCAGCTCATGCTGTGCCGGTGCAACCTCATTGTGCTGTGTCTTTGCGGTAACGCCCATCTTCCACAGCTCAATGTTGACCTCCTTCATAAAGGAAGCAATTCTCTGACGGATGGTTCCGAAATAGTGATCGTCCATCTCCTGTCCTTTTGGAGGCATTGCGCCGAACAGGGTACGGCCGGTGTAGATCAGGTCTTTTCTCTGCAGGAATTTCTCTGCATCTACCAGGAAGTATTCCTGCTCCGGTCCTACGGAAGGAGTTACTTTCTTGGAAGTGGTGTTTCCGAACAGTTTTAACAGACGCAGGGACTGTACATTCAGAGCTTCCATGGAACGAAGAAGCGGTGTTTTCTGGTCAAGCGCCTCTCCTGTGTAGGAGCAGAATGCAGTCGGAATGCAGAGGGTTGCGCCTGCTGCGTCCTGACGAACGAAAGCCGGTGAGGTGCAGTCCCATGCTGTATATCCTCTTGCCTCAAAGGTAGCACGCAGTCCACCGGACGGGAAAGAAGATGCATCCGGCTCGCCTTTGATCAGCTCTTTACCGGAGAAGCTCATCAGTACTTTGCCGTTCGGCATCGGTGCTGTAATAAAAGAATCGTGCTTTTCTGCAGTTGTACCAGTCAGCGGCTGGAACCAGTGTGTATAGTGTGTTGCTCCTTTTTCAATTGCCCATTCTTTCATCTCATGTGCAATCGTATCTGCAGTAGCAAGATCCAGCTCACCGCCTTCTTCGATGATCTTTTTCAGCTTCTTGTAAACATTTTTTGGAAGACGTTCCTGCATTACAGTGTCATTGAATACATTTTCGCCAAAGATTTTGGCCGGATTTACATATTCTCCCATTTTCTTCTTCCT
>ENA-OQDF01001209-OQDF01001209.1-human-gut-metagenome-genome-assembly--contig:-NODE-1209-length-10564-cov-2.652103_pt1 | contig 10564 bp, 13 predicted proteins | sample MGYA00242769_ERZ504597 | MGnify/ENA primary metagenome ERZ504597 (study PRJEB26092, sample SAMD00036305) | human gut metagenome | host: Homo sapiens | study: EMG produced TPA metagenomics assembly of...
TGTAAAAGTTGGTAAATACACCAAGAAATTAACTGTTAAAGTTAAGAAACCTTCCTTCAAGCTTGTAAAATCTTCTGTAAAGCTGAAAAAAGGTAAGAAAACAACGATTAGAGTAAAAGCAGCACCGGTATCTAAAGTTACATACAAGACCAGCAACAAGAAAGTTGCAACAGTTAACAGCAAAGGTGTTGTAACAGCTAAGAAGAAAGGAACAGCAAAGATTACTGTTAAATGCAATGGAATTACAAGGACATTCAAAGTAACAGTAAAATAATTCCTTTATAAAATACACATACAAAAGAACGGGGGCCGTTTATAACTGCCCCTTCTTTTGTATGTTAAGGGGTAGATTATATGTACAAAAAGAATCTTATGAAACTTCTTCCGGCAGTTGCTGTAATTATTGCGATCGCAGCAGCTGGATTTCAGCAGGACAGTGAAGTGAAAAGTACAAAAACAGTTCAGGCAGCTGAGAATGAACTGATAAAATCAGATGAACTTACGAGTCTGCTGACAACTGCATATTTTAATGACGGAGGAATGAAGGATACGGATGAGGCAGACAGCAGCATTCTGAAAACAAAGAAAAGTAAATCCAAAATAAAAAAAGCGGGAATTACGACAGGAAAAACAAAAGCACTTCCGGAAAAGTCAGCAGCAGCTTCTGGGCAGGGGCAGGGAACGACCACGACACCTACAACTTCTGTTCCAAAGGGCGGATATAAAGATGGGATTTATCAGGGAAGTGGAACTGGATTTGGTGGAACGATCACTGTTCAGGTAACGATTTCCGGAGGAAAGATTGCTTCTATAGAAATACTGAGTGCTGCTGGTGAAACAGGCTCTTATTTTGCATCAGCCAAAGGCGTGATCAGCAAGATGATTTCCGGTCAGACTCCAAATGTCGATGCAGTAAGCGGCGCAACCTATTCCTCAAATGGAATCATCCAGGCAGTTCAGAATGCACTGTCAAAGGCCGGAAAAGGAAAAGCTGCAAAGACAACGAAAAAGACGACAAAGAAGAATACCAATACTTCAAATAAAACAACGATACCGGTTGAAATCACAAAACCGTCCGGAGAGGTAACTTATAAAGATGGAATGTATACTGCAGAAGCAGAAGGATTTGACGGTCCGATAAAGTTACTGTTACGATTAAAGACGGAAAGATAACCGCAATCACAAATACGAACACTGATACAAAAGAATATTTTAATAAGGCATGGAATAGTATTCAGCCGAAGATTCTTGAGAAGCAGGCAGTGTATGGTGTGGACACCGTAATCGGAGCAACGTTTTCTTCAAATGGTATTCTCAAGGCGGTACAGAAAGCCCTGGAACAGGCTTCGGTAAATGTGACACCGGCACCAGAAGTGACGGTAAGTCCAACTCCGGTACCGACAACCGCTCCAGCACCGGTTATACCGGACACTCCGAAGGTTTTATATAATGACGGAACGTATACGGGTACTGGAATTGGATATGGTGGAAAGATAAATATCAGTGTAACAATTAAAGATGGAATAATTACGGAAGTATCTCAGACCAATGAAGGAGAAACACCAAGATATTTCAGAAATGCATGGAATGTAATACAGCCGGCAATTATTGCAAAACAAAGCACAGATGGCATTGATACTGTATCAGGAGCAACATATTCTTCTGAGGGAATTCTGTATGGAGCAAAATCAGCTTTAGAGCAGGCTTTAAAAACTTCAGATATAACAGCGACACCAACTCCGAATCCAACAGCAACACCGGAACCAACGGCAGCACCGGAACCAACGGCAGCACCGGAACCAACGGCAACACCGGAACCAACAGCAACACCGGAACCAACAGCAACACCGGAACCAACGGCAGCACCAGAGCCAACAACAGCACCCGGAGCTGGGTATAAAGATGGAAGTTATACGGGAACAGGAGAAGGATTCAATGGTCAGGTAACTGTTACGATTAATGTATCAGGGGGAAATATTGTGTCAGCCGGATATGATGGGGAAGATGATGAACCGGAATTTTCAAATGCATGGAATGGCATTTATAATCAGATCATGGGAAAACAGTCTGCCGATGGAATAGATACAGTGACAGATGCTACATATTCTTCAAATGGACTGATTCAGGCATTTCAGAGTGCTATCAGCCAGGCAAAATAATAAATGTTCGATAGTGAAAAAGAAAACTTGAAAATATAAGGAGTCTGAAAGGAAAACTTTAGATGAAATACCAGAATTTTATTATGAGAATTTTGTGTCTTCTGTTGATTCTTGCCGCTGTAGTAGGATATAATTCTATGCAGAAAAAAGATACGCAGGCACAGGAATCACAGGAGATTACGGCACTCACAAAGCGTGTGGAGAAGCTGGAAGAACAGAATACGGAGATACTCTCTGCTCTGGAAGAGGCTGCTAAGAATCAGGAATCAGCGATCGCACAGGCACAGAGGGATGCAAAAGACAAAGATGATGCTGCAAAAGAGGATGCGGAGGGAGCTGACGCTGCAGATACAGAAGAGTCTGATGATTCGGAAAATGTATACAAAGATGGTACGTATACCGGTTCTGCACAGGGATTTGGAGGTGCGATCACCGTACAGGTCACACTTGCAAATGATGAGATCACAGATATTCAGGTGACAAGTGCACCGGGTGAGGATTCCGCTTATCTTTCGCAGGGAGAGGGCGTGATTAGTTCCATCATTTCTGCGCAGAGTACGGATGTGGATACGGTATCAGGTGCGACATTCAGCTCTACAGGTATTATCAATGCAGTTGTAGATGCTCTTGGAAAGGCGGAGAACTGATGAAAAAGAGGCAGAGAAAGGTCCGTCTGATCCGGGCTGCCATACAGCTTGTATTTTTTATCTTTTATCCGGCGCTTTTTTCAACGGCATTTGCGGGCGTGAAATCTATTTTTCAGGCAATTGCAGCACACCAGCAGATTGCCTGGAACTCATTTCTTGATGTGACAGGATTACTTCTTCTGGTTACGATTTTGTTTGGCAGACATTTCTGCGGATATGCATGTGCATTCGGTTCATTGGGAGATGCCATGTATGAACTGACTGTTTTTATCAGACAGAAAGTATTTCATAAAAAGGGAAGACATGGTTATCCGGAAAAAGCAGTCAGAATTCTTCAGAAGGTGAAATATGTGCTTCTGGCATTTCTTCTGCTTTCCATCCTGACCGGATGGTATGCATCCCTTCAGGGGATGAGCCGTGGGATGTCTTTTCCATGCTGACAGCAAGAAAACTTCCAAATGCTTCTTATAAGATTGGAATTATCCTGCTGGTGCTGATCCTGATCGGAATGTGTACACAGGAAAGATTTTTCTGTCAGTTCCTTTGTCCAATGGGAGCAGTTTTTGCAATGATGCCGATCCTTCCGTCTGCACTGTTTAACAGAAACAGGGAGAAATGCCCTTCAAAATGCGGACTGTGCAGGAAGAGATGCCCTGCACATCTGGAGATTGACGGAGATACACCGCTTTCAGGGGAATGTATCTGCTGTCATGCCTGCCAGGTGACCTGCCCACGTAAAAATATTCAGATTGGCCCGGTAAAAGAGCGGGAAATGGTGAAAGAATGAAGATAAAAAAGAAGTCAGCTGTCATGCTGTGCGGAGTTTTCTGCACGGCATTGACAGCAGTTCCGGTACTGGCGGATATAGAGGTACAGAAATATACAAATACGGATTTTGCAATGGATACAGTTGTGTCTGAAACATTGTATACAACAGGAGATGACCTGAATACTGCAATTGGTCAGAAGATACGGGATATTGAGACAGAGTATCTTTCCTGGACGGATGAGGATTCTCAGATCGCGAAACTGAATGCAGCATCGGGAGAAACAACGGAAGTTTCAGATGAGCTTGCCGGCTATTTGGAAAAAATATTTCAGCTTGCGAAGGATTCGAATGGAGCTTTTGATCCAACGATTGGAAAGATCATTCGTCTCTGGGATATTACAGGAGAAAATCCTCATGTCCCGGAGCAGTCAGAGCTGGATGAACTTCTGAAAGATGTGGGATACCAGAAGTATCTCTGGATGGCGATAAGGTAACGCTGGAAAAAGGAGCTACTCTGGATCTGGGAGCAACCGGAAAAGGAATTGGCTGTGATGTAGTTTCTGATTTTCTGAAGACACAGGAAGATGTGTCAGGAATGATCCTGAACCTTGGCGGTAGCAGTGTTATGGCTTACGGCGAGAAACCGGATGGTTCTGACTGGAAAGTTGCTGTGACTGATCCGCGTGATGTCGAAGGCGATTACCTTGGTGCGATCACACTGGAAGGTGGAGAATTCCTTTCGACTTCCGGTGACTATGAAAAATATTTTATGGAAGATGGTAAGAGATATCATCATATCCTTGATCCGAAGACAGGATATCCGGTGTGGAATGGTCTGGACTCTGTGACGGTTGTCTGTGACAGCGGACTTCTGGCAGATGGACTTTCTACAGCATGTTTTGTACTTGGAATGGATGATGCATTAGAATTGCTTGAGAAATATAATGCGGAGGCAGTCTTTGTAGATGAGGATAAGAACGTGTATCTGACGTCCGGGATGAAAGACCGTTTTGAATTGATGAAGAATACCTATACAGTGAAAGAGGCAGAATAAAAAAACAACGAAATTGTCTTCGGACGATTTCGTTGTTTTTACGTTACAGTAAATGATTTATATAAAATTAAAAATGAATACGTTTCAAAACTTCATTAGTCAGTGTTCCAATCAGTAATCCGGTAATGACACCGGAGATCAGCAGTGCCGGTGCATAGTAGATCAGACCGGACGTCATGGTGATCAGACAGGCAATCAAAAGCTGACCAATATTATGGGAGACACCGCCGGCAACACTGATACCGAGGATGCTGAAGTCGGATTTTTTTTTCATAACCGTCATGACGGTGAGGCTTAAAGCTGCACCGGCCAGACTGTACAGAATACTGAAAAGATTTCCGAACATGAATCCGATGATAAAGATACGGATGACAGAAACAAGGGCGGCTTCTTTCCAGGTATATTTTTCAAGGATAAACAGGACTGCAAGATTGGCCAGCCCGAGTTTCATTCCCGGAATTCCGGCAAAAAGGGAATCAGTGATTCCACATAGCCAAAGATGATTGCTACTGCGGCAAAAAGCCCGAGATTGGCAAGTTTTTCTGATTCATGGCAGGTTCCTTTCAGGGAGAATTCTCCCGGAATGATGATAAAGTTTCAGACAGCAGTATCGAATTCAGGGGAATCTTCATTGAGGGATTCTCCTTTTTCGCCTTCAATCACAACTTTATTCGGCAGACAGACAATCGTTCCACCGGTACTGTCAACTGCTTTCTGTTTCATACAGAGGTGGTCCGGGCAGTCGGCTTCGGTCATTTTGACCTCGCCGTTTTTATTTCGCATACATTGGTGCCGTTTATTTTGATCACCTGATCTTTCCCAAGGGAATAGGTGCCGTATTCCTCGCCGTTTACGGTAATTCGGATACTTCCGTAATTCCCGCGGCGGGTGAGATACATGCCACCCCAGAGGAGCAGGGCAAACACCACGATGCCAATAATAAAAGTCAGTTCTTTTTTCTTCAATTTCAATACCTCAGTCAAAAAAGTATGTTCATAAGATGCGTAGAAGGTTGAGTTTATGGTTTCTTTTGAACTTACAGATACGCAGACTATCATAGCATATCGAAGATTGATTGACAAGCATAAGTTAGAAATAACAAACAAATGCACGGGGATTCGTCATGGACATACTTTATTTAAGAAATATTCATTGTTTTCCCCGGTGGAAAGTGGTAAAATAGTAAGGATTTCTTAAATAGGACAAATACGATAATTTCGTATATAAGCGATCAATAAATACAGAAACAGGAGCAGGCTATGAATTTATTCCAAAAGTATTCGGGACAAGAAGTGAGCATGAAGTAAAACGTATCATGCCGCTTGTGGAGAAAACAGAATCACTCCGCCCGGAAATGCAGAAATTAACAGATGAACAGTTAAGAGACAAGACCAGAGAATTCAAGAAGCGTCTGAGTGAAGGTGAGACACTGGATGACCTTCTTCCGGAGGCTTTTGCGGTTGTACGTGAAGGTGCCAAACGAGTTCTTGGTATGGAACATTACCGTGTACAGATCATCGGTGGTATCATTCTTCATCAGGGCCGTATCGCAGAGATGAAGACCGGTGAAGGTAAAACCCTTGTTTCTACACTTCCGGCATATCTGAATGCACTGGAGGGTAAAGGCGTTCATATCGTAACAGTCAACGACTACCTGGCAAAACGAGATGCTGAGTGGATGGGTAAGGTTCATGAGTTCCTTGGACTGACAGTAGGTGTTGTCCTGAATGATATGAAACCAGAAGAGCGCCGTGCAGCATACGGATGCGATATCACATATGTAACAAACAACGAACTGGGATTTGATTATCTTCGTGACAATATGGTCATCTATAAAGAACAGCTGGTACAAAGAGATCTGCACTACTGTATCATCGATGAGATCGACTCCGTCCTGATTGACGAGGCACGTACACCTCTTATCATTTCCGGACAGAGCGGTAAGTCCACCAAGCTTTATGAAGTATGCGATATCCTTGCACAGCAGCTGGAACGTGGTGAAGCCAGCCATGAGATGACAAAGATGGCAGCCATCATGGGTGAAGAGGTTGTTGAGACCGGTGACTTCGTAGTAAATGAAAAAGATAAGATCGTCAATCTTACTGAACAGGGTGTGAAGAAGGTTGAGAAATTCTTCAATATTGAAAACCTGGCAGATCCGGAGAACCTGGAAATCCAGCATAACATCACACTGGCACTTCGTGCACATAATCTGATGCACAAAGACCAGGATTATGTTGTAAAAGATGACGAGATTCTGATCGTTGATGAATTTACCGGACGTATCATGCCGGGACGTCGTTATTCTGACGGACTTCATCAGGCAATCGAAGCAAAAGAACATGTTAAGGTCAAAAGAGAGAGTAAAACGCTTGCGACGATCACATTCCAGAACTTCTTTAATAAATATGACAAGAAGGGCGGTATGATCGGTACAGCACTTACAGAAGAAAAAAGAATTCCGTGATATCTACGGAATGGACGTTGTAGAGATCCCTACCAACAGACCAGTACAGCGTATAGACCTCGAAGATGCTGTATATATGACAAAAAAAGAAAAATTCAATGCAGTTGTTGAGGCTGTTAAAGAAGCTCATGCGAAACAGCAGCCGGTTCTGGTTGGTACGATTACCATTGAAACATCCGAACTTCTCAGCAAGATGCTCCGTCGTGAAGGTATTGCGCATAACGTACTGAATGCGAAGTTCCATGAACTGGAGGCTGAGATCGTTGCACAGGCCGGACAGGCAGGAGCTGTTACAATTGCTACCAACATGGCAGGTCGTGGTACGGATATCAAGCTTGACGATGTGGCAAGAGAAGCCGGTGGTCTGAAGATCATTGGTACAGAACGTCATGAGTCCAGACGTATTGATAACCAGCTGCGTGGACGTTCCGGACGTCAGGGAGATCCGGGTGAATCCCGTTTCTATATCTCTCTGGAAGATGATCTGATGCGTCTGTTTGGTTCTGAGAGACTGATGAAGATCTTTACTTCACTTGGTGTTGCTGAGAACGAGCAGATCGAACATAAAATGCTTTCCAATGCAATTCAGAAAGCACAGGAGAAAATCGAGTTCAATAACTTCGGTATCCGTAAAAATCTTCTGGATTATGACCAGGTTAACAATGAACAGCGTGAGATTATTTACAAAGAGCGTCGCCAGGTTCTGGATGGTGAGAACATGCGAGATACGATCTACAAGATGATCACAGATATTGTAGACAGTACAGTGGACATGTGTTTCTCTGATGATGTAGATGCAGTTGACTGGGATCTGAATGAGTTTAATACAACACTCCTTCCGATTATTCCGATCGAGCCGCTTACTACAGAGAAAGTAAAAGGCAAGAGAAAAGATGAAATCAAACATCTGATCAAAGAGGAAGCCGTGAAGCTTTACGAAACGAAGGAATCTGAGTTCCCTGAAGCAGAGCAGCTGCGTGAACTTGAACGAGTAGTTCTTCTGAAATCCATCGACAGCAAGTGGATGGATCATATCGATGATATGGAGATCCTTCGTCAGGGTATTGGACTTGTAGGATACGGCCAGAGAGATCCGGTAGTAGAATACAAGATGAGTGCTTTTGAGATGTTCAACAATATGATCAGTTCTATTCAGGAAGATACGGTACGTATGCTGTATCATGTCCATGTTGAACAGAAGATTGAACGTGAGCAGGTAGCGAAAGTTACCGGAACAAACAAAGATGACACATCTGTTAAGAAACCGGTTCAGAGAAAAGAGGACAAGGTTTATCCGAACGATCCGTGTCCGTGCGGAAGCGGCAAGAAGTACAAACAGTGCTGTGGACGTAAATTGATGAAAGCATAATATATTAATATATAACAGAGCACCGATTCATATATTGATTCACAGGTAACCGGATAACGATCTGGCGAACTAACTGCTAACTATGACTAGACATTCTCTCAGGAGTGCCTTCGAGAATGAGTCATCGTAAGCAGTGGATTTTGCCAGAATCTAAAATCATCCGGAAATAACCTGCTCATTCAATATATGAAGCGGTGCTCTTGTTTACATCGTGGGGGAGGAAACGCGCGTCGCGCCAAAGAGTTTGAAATAATTCTCTGGTATGTAAATGGAATCGTGCAGGTGCGACACATGTAACCGAAGCGTAAATATATCAAAACTCCTACATGATCCAGTTATCATATAGGGAGTTGATTTCACGCTATTCATCTAGAAGAATTTCGCGATTTCTTCGATTGGTTTACGGTGTGGGCGGATTGGGTCTTCGGCTGCTTTGCCGACTGCGATAACGGATACAATAGTCTCTGTTTCCGGGATGTTCAGAATCTCACGGAGTCTGTCTGCTTCACGGAGTCCCATGATCAGAGTGGACAGACCGAGATCTGTGGCTTTCAGAATGAGATTTTCGTTCTGCAGACCAAGATCGTAGCATCCCCATCCGTTGCCGAGTTCGTTATCAGCACTGCCGTCTTTCTGAAAACCGGCACGGTCATGAACGAAGGTTGTGATGATCAGTGCGGCATGTTCTGATTTACCGGCATTTCCGGCGTCCGGCAGGCATTCCATGCGGATTTTATCTACCATCTCTTCAGACAGGACACAGTAATAACGGCCGGTCTGGGAGTTTTTCCAGGATGGAGCTTCCTGTGCGGCACGAAGCAGTTCTTCCATCTGTTCTCTGGTGACACCGGCACTGTATTTGCGGACAGTTCTTCTTGTTTCTAATACTTTCTGAAATTCCATGACATTTAAGCCTCCTTAATATGTAAATGAAATGGCATACAGGAAATTCTGTATGCCATTATTATGCCATTTTACGTCAGAAAATGCAATTCTGCAGAACTGTTCATATACAAATATCCGGCACGATAAGGGATTTTTGTTCAAAATTTCAAGATGTATCATCTGATAAACAGATATGCTGTATATCCGATATAACTCAGTACACAGATAGCTCCTTCTGTACGATTCATAGACTTCCTGGTATATGCAAAAACAAACAGAAGGATTCCGCTTACCAGCAGAATTGCACAGTCAATAACAGATTCAGATAGGATATGAAGCGGTGAAATCGTAGCTGACATACCCAGGATAAAAAGAATATTGAAAATATTCGATCCGATTGCATTTCCAAGAGCCAGACCGCTGTCTCCTTTTCGTGTAGCTACGATTGAAGTCACAAGCTCTGGCAGGGAGGTACCGATCGCAACAATGGTGAGACCGATAAGTTCTGGCTCACACCAAATGATACTGCAATCTGGCTTGCATTGTTTACTACAAGATTACCACCAAAGATAACGGCAACAAGACCACCGGCGATAAAGATAAGAGATTTATACAAAGGCATGCTCTTTTCGTCCGGATAGCTGCTTCTTGTTTTTAAAGCAGAGAGAATCATATTTACAATGTAGAAAATCATTCCGGCAAGAAGCAGGATTCCTTCCAGTCTGCTGAGTCTGCCGTCTGCGATCATAACACAGAGAATCGCAGTGATCAGAATATTAACCGGCATATCCCGCTTTAAAATATCTTTATTTGTTTTGAAACCGGAAATAAATGCACAGATACCTACAACAACAAGTCCATTAAAAATATTGGAACCGATAATATTGCTGACAGCAATATCATTGTTGCCGGCAAGTGCAGCGTTGATGCTGACAGAAGCTTCCGGAGCACTTGTTCCCATGGCAACGATCGTAAGACCTATGATGACACTGGGAATCTTGAGAAACCTGGCAAGTGAAGAACTTCCCTCCACAAAAAAATCAGCACCTTTAATTAATAATACAAAGCCGATAATCAGTAACAGATATTCCATATAAGCTCCTTTCCTGTGATAAAAGCATGGAATAAAAAAGAGACTTTATCACATCAAAAAAATTGATTGATAAAAGTCTCGTTGATTACAACAATAACCGGCCGTATGGCGTGATGACGAT
>ENA-OQDF01001210-OQDF01001210.1-human-gut-metagenome-genome-assembly--contig:-NODE-1210-length-10535-cov-4.701384_pt1 | contig 10535 bp, 10 predicted proteins | sample MGYA00242769_ERZ504597 | MGnify/ENA primary metagenome ERZ504597 (study PRJEB26092, sample SAMD00036305) | human gut metagenome | host: Homo sapiens | study: EMG produced TPA metagenomics assembly of...
TGGCGGCACGCACCATCGATATCGCCAAAACCGCAATCGATGGCAGCGTCACGTGGCGGCCGGCCAGCACGTCGTGCTCAACACCGGCAGCACCGCCAACTGTTTTTACGCGGCGGGCGAAACCGTCGCCCTGCGCGGCTCCGCCAAATCGGCGGCGCTTGCCGGCGACACCGTTACCATCGACGGCACCGTCGATGGCAATGTTGAAGTCTGGGCCGACAAGCTCATCCTGGGTAAAAACGCCCGCATCACCGGCACGGTGAACGCCCACGTCTCACAGGACCCCGAGCGGGCCGAGGCGCCCAGGTTGGAGCCCTCAAGATCGACCGGACCGAGAACGAGAACACCTCTACGGTCAACGACATGATTGGCGGCATCGTTGCCGCAGCGCTTTCCACCTGCTTTGTCGCTATCCTGCTTGAGCTTGTCTTTCCGCGCGCAACCGCCAGCGCCGCCGGCATGCTCCATCAGCATCCCATGCCACTGTGGGTAAGTGGCCTTCTGGCACGGTCGCCATCGCTCCCGCCGTCCTGCTGCTTATCATCTCGATTGCAGGCCTGTCGCTCGCCGGAGCACTCATGTGCAGCATCATCGGCATCGCTTTGGTCTCGGCGGCATTTACGGGTACCGCGATCGCACGCATGGCCGGACACAACCAAAACCGCTTCGCCATGGCCGCCGCGGGCGGTATCGTCGCGGGCGCACTCACGGCACTTCCTCTTATGGGCAACTTTGTCAGCGGCGTAGCTTCGTCTTCACGCTCGGCTACGTCATCCAAATCATTTGGCACAACGCCCACCTCAAGCCGCAGCAGCCGGCTAACACGCCAGAACTCCCCACCGCCTAGCAGCCGATCACCACAAAGGGGCCAGGCACCTTGTGGTGGTGCAAAGGGGTCAGGTTACTTTGCACCAACAAACGAGGCGGGGCACTCGGTCACATTCGACCGGGTGCCCCGCTTTTCTTGGAGGGTTCTCTAGTAACTTTTTTAAAACCAATGATCATCAGGTCGGTAGGCCTGCGCGTCACTCGCTACGGAGCAGTACGCCATTGAGCAAGGGGGGCAATTATTTTTCACGGCGACCTCCTCCCCGCTTGATGACGAGCGCGACAACAATAGCCACCACTCCGATGGCAGCCAAAGCCGCCACCAGCGCCAACGTTCTATCCCCCGTCGAGCATAAAGCCTCGACTTGCTTCTTTGTTTGGGGTGTTGAGCACCGACAGTTCAATCGAACCCGTCCCGGCATCGGCTGCATCAACCCGCAGAGGGCTTTCGACCGATACGGTCACCTTGGGCTTCGCCGCCGCCACCTGTTTAACGTCCAGACCCTCGGCCGTAACCGTCACCGTACGTTTGCCTCAAAGGCGGTGTATCCCTTGGGAGCCGCGACCTCCTCGACGGTGTAGACACCCGCGTCCACACCGGTCAATTCCACATGGCCATCCGCGCCCGTGGTGACGCACGCGCTGGCATCCGTCGACCACGAGCCATCAGTCGTTAGGATGCGTCCGCGGTCATCGATGATGCGCAGCTTGGCGCCCGCGAGCGGTTTATCGTCCGAGCTTGAGCGTTTGATCAGGCTGAGTCCCCAGGTGTAGGCGCACGCATCATCGCTCGGCGTACGGGTGAAGCCGGCGTCGCCGGACTGGTCGGCGAGGGGCGAGCGCGGGTAACGCAGGTAGACCTCGTTGGGGTTGCCCTTGGTGGCGCCTCGATTGCAGTTGGCCCCCAACGGCGCATTGTAGACAGCAACCACGCGGGCGCCCGCGGCGAAGGCGTCGGCCCCGCCGAACGCGGCGACCAGGTCGCCGGTACGCACGGTGAAGGCATTGCCCTCGACCGAGACCCTGCACTGTGAAGTAATGTCCGTCCACCCTTTAGCCAGCGTCGAGTTGGCGTTACCGCCCTCACATGTGACGGCGTCGAAGCCGCCGTCCGCGCCCGCCGCCACGTACACGCGCATGCTCGCGGCCACCTTGGAGGGGTCGAGCCCCGCGCTCATGGTGTCGACGAACCGCACCGCATAGGTGTCGTAGGCAGTAAGACCCGCCGGGACCGTGCCGAGAGGCGCCAGTACAGGTCGTCGCCGACCGTCGGCGTCGGCGGCCTTACCCCAGGCGGCGGTGCTATCCTCCAGCACATGCTTGGCCACCTTGGGAGTGGCGGCCTTGGGCTTGACGGTGACGGCGCTGCCGCCGACCAGGGCCATGACCGGCGCGGTGCCGGCCTCGTTCTGGGAGATGGCGTCGTCTTTGGCGACGATGAGCCAGTAGCCGCAGGGCAGCTCGGCCGTCGTGCCCGCGTAAGGGCACAGAAGCGGCACCGGTATTGCATATCGCGCGGGCCAATCTTGCCGTCAGCGTGGTCGTCATGTGCCCGTCGGCATTCATCCATTCGGCAGCCTCTTGCGCCGTCGATGTCGAGCTATCGAGCCCCGCATCATGTAGCACCGAAAGAGCAGTTTGACGAACCGTGTCATTCGCCCACGTTACGTCAGTTGCAATTTTTGGCCAGCATCGTCATCGTCGACAACGGTCGCCGAAAAGAGCTGGTACGCGTCATACCGCGTCGCAACCGTACCGTCCACCGTAATGGCACCGGTATCGGCAGCATGAGCCGTCCCAGGGGCAATCACGAAAGACAGAATAGCGACCATTATTATCGTCGCGGCAGCCAACAAGCGGCGACAAAGCCTACTCACGGCGACCACCTCGATCTTGATCGTGATGGCGACGAGCATGCATCCATGTCGCAGCAAAGCACAGCAACGAAGCACCAGCCAAATACGTCATAGTCAAGCCAGCCCCGCCCGCCTCGGGCAGCGTGGTCGAATACTTGTTGGTAAAGGTCGGCGGATCCTGAGAGCCATCGTTGTAGGTAACTACGGCGTTGAGCTGGTCCGCGCCATTAGTTACCTCAACCGTGACTTTGCGCGGGGTCGTGTCATAGGTGATGTGATCTTTAACATGGTCGATGGCACCCCTGGGCTCGACCTCGGAAATGGTGTAGGTATAGGTTCCTACCTTGTTGTAGTCGACGTTGAAAGAGACATTGCCCCCGGCGTCGTTGGTCACCGTCTGGAGCACCCTGCCGTCGCTATCCTTAAGCGCAAACGAGAACTGCCCCTTCTTGAATGTGCCCCCTTCAAGCACTTTCTTAGCCCGGATTGTTGCGGATCCCTTTAGACGATTGTCATAGACCCAAATCTCGTCCTTTTTGTCATCGCCGATGATATCCGTGCCGCCGACGATGGTCTTCGCCTTAGCTAGCGCAGCTTGATAATCCTCGTCGCTCTCGTTGCCCTTGAGCATGATCCACGTAGGCTCGGCCTTGGCGTAGCCAACAGGCGCGCTGGTCTCCTCAAGCTGGTAGAGCACGCAACTGTTCATCGCGCTGCCGCTCGTGCCGAACGAGATTTTGCCGTTGTCGTCGGTCTCAGCGGTGGCAAACAACTTCCTGGCGCTCTCCCCGCCCATATCCACGCTGTAGAGTGCGAACCCCGCCCCCTTGAGCGTCGCCCCAACCTGCTGCGCATCGTACTTGGTCATCGTGATACCGTAGCCGTTACCGCCCGCACTGGCAGAAGCGCTCTGGATGGTCCATTTTTGCTCGTCGATCGCCGAGCCTTCCGTCACACCCGTAAGCTCGGCGGTATTGGAAAGAGACACCTCTTCACCGGGGTTTCCGGTCGGGATAACTTCGTACTCAACCTTGAGGTATTTCTCGTCGGGCACCTCAAGAGTCAACTTCGTACGCGAGCCAGATTCATCCTTGACTTGTTCCATCTTCGACGAATAGTCCTTATCAGTCAGCGGTGACCAGGCACCGTTCACGCACTCATAGACCTTAAGCGTCGACGGCACCAGCGTGCACTTGGTATCCATGGTATCGACGAGCTCGAGGAAGTCAGTGCCATTCTTAAGGGCAACGCCAGACTCGTTAACAAGAATGGTGTACTTAATACGGTTGCTATTACTGACTTGCTCACCAGTCTTTTTGATGACGTTGTTCTTAATGGTGACGGTGCCGCTACCGGTATCGAATTTCTTGTCTCCCGACTCGGCGCTTGCCGAGTTGGTGAACTTCACCTCATTCTTAGAGACATCGAGCTCGCTGCGCTTGACCGCCGTCTGATACGTAAGTTTGGCGTAACCGGCGTAGTCGCCGAGTTCCGTCGTGGGAATGGAGAAGGTGACAGTATTTGCCGAAGCGTCGGGCTTCACCTGGTCGCCACAAGGTCCCTGCCGTTCGGAAAACCTTGCGGGAGCATAGTTACTCCATCGCCACGTCCGTAATTCTTCGCCGCCGGAGGCGTGTGCGGGTTCTGATACAACAAGTATTTGGCGGAACTAGGCACATAGCTCATGCCAGCGGGAAGGGTATCGACGATATTAAGCGGATTGCCGCTGAGCTTGGCGGCGCCATAGTAATCCCCGCCCACCGTAGAGGCACGGTTCGCATAGATCGTCCAGCTGATAACCCAAGCGCCCTTTTCATTCGAGCGGTCGACCGTGTTCCAGTCGAAGTCCTCATCCCATTTTGCAACAGCTTCCGATGTGGCTTTTCCACAGCAGGGCAAGGCACCTCGTTGTTAACGACATAGGTGACTACATCGGTAAGGGAAGACTTCCAACCTTGGACTCCAACGGCAGCGAAATTCGAATACCAACCCGGTAGAGCGTCGGTCCGCGTTTTATAGGTAATCTCCGCATACCGTGACAGCTTAAGCGCTTCCTTTACGCTATCGCTATTGGTGTATATATCGAGGTTGATGTTCTTTTTGGTGCCAACCGAAGAGGTATCGTACCTGTACCAGAAATCCCAGTCTTGACCCCTTTCCAGCTTCTTATCTCCGATCTTGATGGAGTAGCTTTCGGGAACAGGACCGAGCGTCTGACTCAAAGCGCTCTGAAATGTGTCGTACACGGTGACGCTTTTCGGATCGTACGCGTTCACGATAGAACCCAGGTCAACGACTAGCTTCCAGGTTACCATGCCATCCGTGGCGGCAGTGCTCGAATTCTCTTTGCTCTTGACAACAAAAGAGTTACCGACAAGCTGCGGCGTAAACGTATTGCCGCTGTTGCCTGATACGCGGCCCTCGTGCTCAATCTTCGCCTCATTTCTCACCGTTTCGTATGAATTCGCGTCTTTCATCTTGGTGTGATATTCGATACGATAAGTAGCGTACTTGTCGGCAAGGTCGGCCGGGAACTTGAAGCTAAAGGAGTCCTGCGACGTTTCGATCTTGCCGGCATAAAGAGCCGAACTAGAATCGCCTTTATATACCGCGTAGCTCCCCTTATACGTTTGCTTATTGTCCAGCTTGTCGGTAAACACATAGCCGCTCATGTTCACCTTGAGCTCGCCTTGGTTGAGCTTGACCATCCATTTAATGTCCGACGACGTGCCCGAGCCGCTGGACTTACTGATCATGTCGTAGCGGAACTTGCTGGGGGCAGCCGTAACCGTGCCGCTCTGGTGATCATTGGCACCGCCCCATTCCCACGACGCTGTGTTCTTGGATGTTTCTTGAAGGTCAATCCACTCGCCGTTACCCGCGGAAACACCGCTCTTCAGCACCGTCTCATACGTGATCGTGTGCTCCCCCCGGGAAAGGTTGCCCAGATTGTCAATGGTCGCAGTCTGACCGTTGATCGTCGGCTGCGGATCGAGCTTCTTGTCATCGAGCGTGAAGCTGCCGCCCACAAACTCAAAGTTGCCGCCCAGCACGTCAGTGAACTTGACGTTCGTGGCGTACGACTCGACGCTAAGCTTGACAGTCCAGATAACCTTGGCCACGCCGTCGGCTCCCTGGGAGAAGGCTCCCGATTTCCCCCCTTTGACGGCGCCATCCGTAGTTGGAATACTGATTGATCCCGCACCGGGGAACTTGATAGGTGTACTGCTGTCCGAGCCAGCGTTCTTATTTGCTAGCTCAAATGAAAAATTTGCTCCAACTGAAATTTCTGCGGGGTTTTCATCAAGCCAGCTCTTATCAAACGTAAAGATGACCTTATTACCCTTGATCTCCCACGTACCAGCCTTTTCAGCAGTAGCCTCCGGACCCTCCATGAGGTCGCCACCGGCGTTATTGTCAACGACTATGGTATCGGGGAGCTCGTAGACAGCGATGTAGTTCTGAGGCGTAGGCACCTTACCACTTATGAACCGTGCCGAGAAAGCTCCATAGAGCGTCGAAGTGGACGTTACAGGATCCCTGAGCTCTTGAGTATGGTTCTCGTCGGCATACAGCCCAACCGTAATGTCCGCCGTCTTATCATCAATCACAATCGCGTCGGCGTCGTCACGTCCTCGGCGCGCACGGGAGCTGCGCCGTGAAAAACTGCGGCGGTGAGGCTAATTAAAATAAAGACCAGGGCCGCCATACCCAGCGACCGTGAGCGGTGTGCGTCCATAGTTGTCCCCTAATTCCTATAACACAGTGTGGAATACGGCGAATCGTCGGATCGAACACAAACCCCAACATCAACGAGAACCTACCTAGCGCATTGCAAGAACCCACTGGGGAGCAACTTCTAAGACGGTTCGTCTATGCCACAATGCATAAAATACAATATAGATACCAGTTATGTAAACCGCAGGTAAAGAGGTCTTTTAATTTAATACCAGTTGATATTTACCTGTTAACGGTTTTGCATTAAAGCGGTTGTATTTCAATGATTCGTGTATATGTTTAAACAACTTAACTTTGCCTGAAAAGCCGCTCGGGGGGGATATCCTCCTCCACCGTGGTGCAGACCAGCTCAATCCCCGTGCACAAAAAGGGCGTCGACCATCGCGGTCGACGCCCTTTCTTATTGGCGGTTATAAGCCCAGCGCTTATTTGTTGACCTGGCCGGCGCGGACGGCGGCCTTCTTGCGGTCGGTGGCGTTGAGCAGACGCTTGCGCAGGCGGATGTTCTTGGGGGTAATCTCGACCAGCTCGTCGTCGGCGATGTACTCCAGCGCCTCCTCCAGCGAGAAGGTGCGGGGCGGCACCAGCTGGACGGAGATATCGGAGGTCGAGGAACGCTGGTTGCCCAGGTTCTTGGTGCGGGCGATGTTGACGACCATGTCGCCGGCCTTGCTGCGCTCGCCCACGATCATGCCCTCGTAGCACTCGGTGCCCGGCTCAACAAACAGCTGGCCGCGCTCCTGCAGCGTGCCCAGGGCGTAGGCAACGGCCTTCTCGGTGGTCATGGAGATCATGGCGCCGTTCTGACGGTTGCCGATCTCGCCGGCGTAGGGGCCATACTCCAAGAAGGTGTGGTAGAACACGCCCTCGCCGTGGGTGACGTTCATGATGCGGTTCTTAAGGCCCATGATGCCGCGGGTCGGGATCTTAAACTCGAGGTGCGTCACGATGCCCGAGGTATCCATGCTCGTCATGATGCCGCCGGAGGTACCGAAGACCTCAACGACCTTGCCCGAGTACTCGTCCGGGCACTCGACGACGGCCTGCTCGACGGCTCCATCTTGTTGCCGTTCTCGTCCTTCTTAAACAGAACGCGGGGACGGCCAACCTGGAACTCAAAGCCCTCGCGGCGCATGGACTCCATCAGAACGGACAGGTGCAGGATGCCGCGACCCGAGACCTCGACGCCGCTCTTGTCCTCGAGCTCCTCGATCTTCATGGTCACGTTGTTCTCGGCCTCGTTGAACAGGCGTTCCTTGAGCTGACGGGCACCAACGATGTCGCCGTCGCGACCGACGAGCGGGGAGGTCGAAGCCTCAAAGACGATGGACAGGGTCGGCGGGTCGATCTCGATGGGCTCGAGCTCAACGGGGTTCTCGGGATCGGTGTAGACATCGCCGATATCGGTGCGGTCGATGCCCACGACGGCAGCGATGTCGCCGGCGCCGACTTCCTGGCACTCGGTGCGGCCCAGGTAGTCGAAGGTAAAGAGCTGTTTGACGGTAGCGGTGGCGCTGGAGCCGTCGTTCTTGACAACCAGGATCTGGTCGCCCTGGTGGATGGTGCCGGAGTACACGCGGCCGATGCCGATACGGCCGACGAAGTTGGAGTGGTCGATGGTCACGCACTGCATGGCGAGCGGGGCGTTCTCGTCAACCTCGGGTGCGGGCATGTCGTCGATGATCATGTCGAGCAGCGGGTACATGTCCATGTTGCCGTCGTTGGGGTCAAGGCGGGCAAGCCATTCATGGCGCTGGCGTAGACACGTGCTCCATGGCGAACTCGAGCTGGTCGTCGGTGGCACCCAAGTCGGCCATGAGGTCCAGGCAGTCGTTGTAGGCCTTCTCGGGGTTGCGCCCGGACGATCGATCTTGTTGATGACGATCATGATCTTGAGGCCGGTGTCGATAGCGTGACGCAGCACGAAACGGGTCTGGGGCATGGGACCCTCAAAAGCGTCGACCAGCAGCAGGCGCCGTCGGCCATACGCAGCACGCGCTCGACCTCGCCGCCAAAGTCGGCGTGGCCCGGGGTGTCGATGACGTTGATCTTGACGTCCTTGTACTCGATAGAGATGTTCTTGGCGAGAATCGTGATGCCGCGCTCGCGCTCCTGGTCGTTAGAGTCCAGGACGCGGTCCTCGACCTGCTGGTTGGCACGGAAGGCGTCCGTGGCACGCAGGAGCTTGTCGACCATCGTCGTCTTGCCGTGGTCGACGTGGGCGATGATGGCGATGTTCCTCAGATTGTCTACGCGCATGTAGTTCCCCTATCTTCTATCCATATACAAACGGCACGCGTATGCGACCCGCCCAGCGATACAACGCTCAGCGGGAATATTGAGCCTTTTACCGAAAACTCGTTTATTTTAGCGATTTTAGATAAGAGGGGTTTCCTCACCTGCAGGTTCAGGGTCGCTCCACATAAAACCATCGCCGGCACCCATGCCCTCATACAGCACGTATGCCGAAAAACCGCTCTCGAGCGTGGTTTCGAAGAAGCTCACGAGCAGGGCGTCGTGATAGCCGCCGTCAATCTCGACGCAGCCGGTGTAGCCGATGGCATAGCGGGCGATACGGCCCAGGCCCTCGTCCTTAAGACCCATCTTGTGCTCGGAGATAAAGTTGGTGGCAGCCTCCAGGCATGCCTCCTCGCCATCTTCGTCGAGTGCGGCCAGATAACGGTTGGAAGCGGCGTCCTCAATTGCCACAACCACGCCCGGGTTCTCGCCCGCGGCCAGGTCGTCCAAGAAGGCGCCAATCAGATCGCACACCATGGCGTCGAGCTCGGCGGAGACGTTACCGGCGTCCTGCATATCCTGTGCCATCTTTAGACCTTCCCATCGAATCCGGCGTCGTTACAGTTCTTGTGCCTCAGCAGCGATCTTGGCGGCAGCGTCGCGGGCGCGCATCATATCCATCGCGCGCTTGTCGAGTACCTTGATCTGGTTGGTCAGCATTACCGCATCGACCACACCCCAGATCACGAGGCCCGTAGAGATCGAAAACCCAAGCGCACCAACTGTACCACGAAGGCGCGAGCAGATTGCCGCGACAAGGGCGGAGATGACAACCATCTTGATAAACGAGCCGCGGCGCTCGCGAAGCGTACGGGCCTGTGTCACATAGCGAGGCGGGCCGCCTCGGATGCTTCCGAGCGCATCTGGCTTCACGCGCGATGGCGGCCGCCTCAGCCGACATGCCGCCGGCCATCAGCGAACGCTCCGCAACCTGGACGCCCCGCATTTAGAAGTCATCGGGGGAGAGCGTATGGACGAACTCGTCGAACTTCTCGAACTCCTGCTCGTCGTCGACTTCCTCGGCATGGGCAGAAACGGTGCCCAGGCGATTCATGATGTCGTCCTCCACAAACATGGGAGCATTGCTGCGCACGGCAAGGGCGATGGCATCGCTGGGGCGGGCATCGATCTTGCGCTCGTCACCATCGGCCAGTACGACAATCGTCGCGTAGAACACCGGCGGCTCGGCGCGAACTATCTCGATGCGCTCGAGTTTGGCGCCCAAGGCGTCAACGGTATCGAGCAACAGGTCATGGGTAATCGGGCGCTCGACGCGACCGCTATCGATGCCGCGGCTGATGGCAGCAGCTTCAAACGAACCAGTCTGAATGGAAAGGGAACGCAGCGGCGCGGGCGAGTCCGATTTGCTGCAGCGCTCGCGAAGCACGATAAGCGATGGCACGGGACCGGCGGCCATGACGATGGTCTCTATGTCGACACGAACCATGGAACACCTCCGGTACGTAGCGGTTAACACGCGGCAGCCCGCCGCATTGAATAGCTATACTACCCAAACTTTCGCACAGCACACAAAATCAAAGTAGTCTTTTTGGGACGGGGCTCTTTTGACTACTCCAGCAGGTAAGAAAAAAGCCCCGAGGAAACCCTCGAGGCTCTTCACAGTTTTGATGGTGGACCTGACAAGATTCGAACTTGTGACCTCCCGGTTATCAGCCGGACGCTCTAACCAACTGAGCTACAGGTCCATCATGGTGGAGGTTAGGGGGATCGAACCCCTGACCTCAGGCTTGCAAAGCCCGCGCCTCCTCCCAGCTGAGCTAAACCCCACGGAGACAGTAATAAACACCCCAACGG
>ENA-OQDF01001211-OQDF01001211.1-human-gut-metagenome-genome-assembly--contig:-NODE-1211-length-10533-cov-1.744570_pt1 | contig 10533 bp, 15 predicted proteins | sample MGYA00242769_ERZ504597 | MGnify/ENA primary metagenome ERZ504597 (study PRJEB26092, sample SAMD00036305) | human gut metagenome | host: Homo sapiens | study: EMG produced TPA metagenomics assembly of...
GAAGGGCGCGCGGGGTAGAGGGCCTCGTCGGCGGTGTAGTCCATCTCGCCGAAGTCGGCGGACATGACGCTGCGGAACACAAGTTGGCCCCCTCCAGCACCTCCGGCCGGGAGCGGAAGTTCCGGGACAGGATGAGCCGCCGCTCCTCCCCCTCCGCCGCCCGGGTGTAGTCGGCAAAGGCGCGGTACTTGCCCAGGAAGATGGTGGGATCAGCCAGGCGGAAGCGGTAGATGGACTGCTTCACATCTCCCACAATCAGACTGTCGGCTCCTTGCGAAAGTCCTTCGAGCAGCAGCAGGCGGAAGTTGTCCCATTGCATGCGGCTGGTGTCCTGGAACTCGTCAATCATGACGTTGCGTATGTTGGCGCCGATTTTCTCGAAGACGAACGAAGAGTCACCCTCGCGCACCAGTTTGTGCAGTAGGGCGTTGGTATCCGAGAGCAGAAAGCGGTTGTGCTCCCGGTTTAGCGTGCGTACCTCTTCGTCGATATGATTGAGAAGTTGCAGTTTGTTGAGGTGCTGGAGCGAGAGGCGGCAACTGTTTAGGGTACGGTTGCGTTGCGGACGCATTCTTTCGGCTTCCTGCAGTAGAGGCATCAGACTGGTTTCTGCCAGACGGATGATGTCGTCCTTTCGTGAGGATGTTTTCGTTGCCCAGTTTTTTGCATCTGTCAGGCTGTTTTGCAGGGTGGCGTTCAGCACATCCTTGTCAGAAGTCTGCCATCGCGCAGCTTGCGGAAGTAACTGCCGATACCTCGGGCACCTCCTTTCAAGTCTTCGGGAGTAAGGGCATGCCTTCCAGTTCGCCCTCAAACTGGTCGTAGAAGCTTTTCATCTGTTCCAGAGCCTCGGTTTCCATATCGCGCAGCACATCCCGGTAGAGTTTCAGCGTATTCGGAGTACGCAGCATTGCCGTACGTTTTTCACCGCGTTCTATGTAGCTTTCATCGAAGATATTTCGTCCGAAACTTTTCACCTCGTTCGATACGTTCCAGCGTTTGTCGTCGCGGATACGCTCGTCGATGTAGTCCAGTAGCCACGCCAGCACGGGAGAAGTGGGGGTAAGTTTTTCGATGAGGCTGTCTACGGCATCACTCAGCACTTCACTGTTGTTCAGCTCTATGCTTAGGTTAGGACTCAGTTCCAGTTCGCGGGCAAGGTTGCGCATCACGGATTGGAAGAAGGAGTCGATGGTTTCCACTCGGAAACGGCTGTAGTCGTGCAGCATGTATTGCAGTGCCATGCCGGCCCGTTGGCGGATGTCTTCGTCCGTCAACAGCCGATTGTTTCCGTTTCCCGCCTTTTCATCTTTTATCCTTAACCCTTCATCCTTAATCCTTTCCAAATACGCTTTCGATGCGGGTTCTCCCTTCCAGATGCCGTAAAGCTGTGTCAGTATGCGCTCCTTCATCTCTGCCGTGGCCTTGTTAGTGAAGGTTACGGCAAGTATCTGCCGGTAGGCGCGTGGATTGATTATCAAATGCTTGATGTATTCCACAGCCAGCGTAAAGGTCTTGCCGGAGCCGGCGGAGGCTTTGTATACTAATAATTCCATGTAAGTTGCTGCATTGAGTATATATCTGCAAACGTACATAAAAATAATGAAAAATGAATGCTTCCCTGCTTTCTCTTAATAGAAATAAGTGGGGAAGCATCCGTTATCAAGAGGCTATACGTATGGTCTATACTACATTACCGGTGTCTGGAATAGGAATACAAATCCCTTGCTGTCTTTCAAATCTTTTACGGCATCTCCTGCATAGATTTCTCCGTTCGTCAGCGAAAGCTTCTTGATGCTTGCATTCGGACTGAAATCAATTTATTCAGGTCGAGCCAGAACAAGTTGGGAGTCATGTAGATTCAAAATAATATACTTTGTTTTTCTGGTCGGATACAGACGCCAACGGGTGGAGGAGATATGAGGCTTGTCCGGTGTGGTGATACCGAACGGTACAGAAACATTGCGCATTACGCTCAATACACTGGTACGGCAATCTTTGCATCTGCTGTTTGCGGAATGGCATTGATGTAGAATGATGCGCGTACAAAGCGGTCGCTGGAGCGGTTGGTTCCCGGTAACATATTCAGTCCGCCTACCTCTTTCCAATAGTCGTTGATACCCAGCTGGAGTTCATATTTGGGAGAGTTGGTCATTACTTGATATTGCTTTCCTTCATGTATCTCAAGGTTTCCGTCTATGTATTCCAAGACAGCCGTGTTTCCGGTTTCATCTGTGATGGCCAGATGCAGGGTGGAAGCGGCACCGTTGGCAGGTCCGGTGCATCAATGCGGAAGAATTCTTTTTTCAGTTCATCTACAGCTTCGCGTACGGTTGCAAAATTGTCGAGTACGTATTGCGTCCAGATACTGATGCCCATAATCGGGCGGTTGTCTCCCGGTCGATGGTAAACGGACTCTGGAAGGAAGAGCAGGCTGGCAACCAGACCTTTCTCGTTCATACCGTCGCAGGTCCTATGTCATAACCGGTGGCAATGACACTGCCGTACCTGGAAGTCCAGTTCACCGTATTTCCTTTGTTGTAACCTGCCCTCTGCATGCCTCGTGGGAATACATAGATGTTACTCATAAGGTCTTCTTTCCAGTCCATCGTACGTCCCGTAATGACTGTATTGTCAGGACCGATGTAGGTGGCGCGGGTACACGCTTCTGTTTGTTGTACACTCATGGCGGCTATGGCAGCCAGTGCAACAGCTATTGTCTTTATTGGTTTATTCATCTCGCTTTTGTTTTTATGATTAATACTCTGTTTCATAGAGTAACAAAAGGAGAGGAGTATAGTTTGAGGAAAAGAGGTGAAATTCCTTACTCGTCTTTTTCTTTCAGCAATTCTTCCATTTTCAGTACTTCGTCACGGTACTGGGCGGCTTCGATAAGTCGAGCTTCTTGGCGGCTTCCTGCATAAGCTTCTTGGTACGTTCGATACTCTTTTCCAGTTGCTTGCGGCTCATGTACTGCACTATCGGGTCGGCAGCCAGCGTAGATGTACTTTCTTGTTCCACATAGGGACGGGGGGCACTGGAAGTGAACTTCTCGCCGCTGAGGACGGCTTCGCCGGCAGCCTCGTTGGTGGCAAACACATTGAGGTTCTTCGCTTTCTTGATTTGCTGGGGCGTGATGCCGTGCTCTTCGTTGTACTTCAACTGTTTCTCGCGACGGCGGTTGGTTTCGTCGATGGTCAGTTGCATGCTGTCCGTTATCTTGTCGGCATACATGATGACCATGCCGTTCACGTTACGGGCGGCACGCCCGGCAGTCTGTGTCAGTGAGCGATGGGAACGGAGGAAACCTTCCTTGTCTGCATCGAGGATGGCAACGAGAGAGACTTCGGGCAGGTCGAGGCCTTCACGCAGCAGATTGACGCCGACAAGTACATCGTAAACGCCTTCGCGCAAGTCACCCATAATCTTACACGCTCCAAAGTATCTACGTCGCTGTGGATGTAATTACACTTCACGTTGTTGTTCAGCAGATATTCCGTCAGTTCTTCCGCCATTCGTTTGGTGAGGGTGGTGACGAGGGTACGCTCGTTCTTCTCGATGCGCAGCTGTATCTCTTCCATTAGGTCATCTATCTGGTTGTGGCTGGGACGTACCTGGATGATAGGGTCCAAGAGTCCGGTCGGGCGGATGACCTGCTCTACTACGATGCCTTCGGATTTCATCAGCTCGTAATCTGCCGGTGTGGCGCTGACATAAATCACTTGCTTGGCCATCTCCTCGAATTCATCGAACTTCAGCGGGCGGTTATCCATGCAGCCGGCAAGCGGAACCCGTACTCCACCAGGTTTATCTTGCGGGCACGGTCACCTCCATACATGGCACGTATCTGCGGAACGCTGACATGGCTTTCGTCAATGACTATCAGGAAATCTTCGGGGAAGAAGTCCAGCAGGCAGTAGGGGCGGGTACCGGCAGCACGTCCGTCAAAGTAGCGCGAATAATTCTCAATGCCGGAGCAATGCCCCAATTCGCGTATCATTTCCATATCGTAGGTCACCCGTTCCTGCAAGCGTTTGGCTTCGAATGGGCGGCCTTCGTTTTCAAACCATTGTACCTGCTTGTGAAGGTCGTCCTCTATTTCGTGGATGGCACGTAATGTGGCTTCTTTGGTGGTCATGAAGAGGTTGGCGGGATAAATCTTATAAGCGTCGAACTTGGCAACAGTTACGCCGCTCAGAGGGTCTACCTCTTCAATGCTATCCACCTCGTCTCCCCAAAGGTGACGCGCAGCAGGTTGTCGGCGTAAGCCAGATAAATGTCCACCGTATCGCCTTTCACGCGGAAGTTGCCACGGTTCAGGTCAATGTCGTTGCGTACATAAAGACTGTCCACCAAGCGTCGCAGGAAGACATTGCGACTGAAATTCTTGCCTTGCTGCACTTCGATGACGTTGTTATAGAAGTCTGCCGGGTTCCCCATGCCGTAGATGCACGAAACGGAGGATACCACCACTACGTCTTTTCTGCCCGAAAGCAGGGCCGAGGTGGCGGCAAGGCGCAACTTGTCTATCTCGTCGTTGATGGCAAGGTCTTTTTCTATATAAGTGTCCGAAGAGGGCAGATAGGCTTCGGGCTGGTAATAGTCGTAGTAGGACACATAGTATTCCACAGCATTGTTCGGGAAGAATCCTTTGAACTCGCTGTACAACTGGGCGGCCAGCGTCTTGTTGTGGCTCAATATCAGCGTTGGTTTGTTGATGTTGGCAATGACGTTGGCTATGGTGAATGTCTTTCCGGACCCGGTGACACCAAGTAATGTCTGTGCGGGAAGCCCCTCGCGCACGCCTTCGGTCAGCTGTGCGATGGCCTCCGGTTGGTCACCGGTGGGCTGGTAAGCGGATGTCAGTTCGAATTTGTTCATTTTCTCTTCTTAGAAGCGGCAATATTCGGTAAAATCTTTGAGATAAACAAAATTTTTTTGTTTACTTTGCAGCTATATTGATAATAACCATTAATAATTGTAATACAACGAAAAACATGATTTGGAATGAAAGCATCGAATGCATGGACCGCGAAAGCCTTCGTAAAATCCAGAGCATTCGTCTCAAAAAGACTGTGGAACGTGTGTATCATGACACTCCTTTTTACCGTAAGAAAATGCAGGAACTGGGAATTACTCCCGATGACATAAACAGTATAGATGATATTGTAAAACTGCCTTTTACCACCAAGTATGACTTGCGGGACAATTATCCCTTTGGCCTCTGTGCCGTACCTATGAGCCAGATTGTGCGTATTCATGCCTCTTCCGGCACTACTGGAAAGCCACTGTAGTAGGCTATACCCGGAAAGACCTTTCAGTATGGTCCGAATGCCTTTCACGGGCCTTTACCGCCTATGGTGCCGGTAGTTCGGATATTTTCCAGGTGTCCTACGGTTACGGACTTTTCACCGGCGGACTGGGTGCGCATGCCGGTGCCGAGAATATCGGAGCTTCTGTCATCCCGATGTCCAGCGGTAATACAGAGAAGCAGATTACACTGATGCATGATTTCGGTTCTACCGTGCTTTGCTGCACACCCTCATACGCCCTCTATCTGGCAGATGCCATCAAGACTCCGGCCTTCCCCGAGAAGATTTCAAGTTGAAAATAGGAGCCTTTGGCGCCGAGCCATGGACCGAAAATATGCGTCGGGATATTGAAACAAAGCTGGGAATCAAGGCTTTTGATATTTATGGACTTAGCGAGATTGCCGGTCCCGGTGTAGGTTACGAGTGCGAGTGCCAGCACGGCACTCACCTCAACGAAGACCATTATTTCCCCGAGATTGTAGATCCGAAGACCCTCGAGCCGGTTGCTCCCGGCCAGACCGGCGAATTGGTGTTCACTCACCTTACCAAAGAGGGTATGCCGCTGTTGCGCTATCGTACCAAGGACCTCACGGCCTTGCACTACGATAAGTGCTCCTGTGGACGCACACTGGTCCGTATGGACCGCATTTTGGGACGTAGCGATGACATGCTGATTATCCGTGGTGTCAATGTATTCCCCACCCAGATCGAGTCTGTCATTCTCGAAATGCCGGAGTTCGAACCTCACTACCTCTTACTGGTAGATCGCAAGAACAATACCGATACCATGGAGTTGCAGGTTGAAGTTCGTCCCGAATACTATTCCGACGAAATCAACAAGATGCTGGCTTTGAAGAAGAAGCTCGTAGCCCGCCTGCAGAGCGTACTCGGTCTCGGTGTAGATGTCCGTCTGGTAGAACCACGCAGTATTGAGCGCAGCGTAGGCAAAGCCAAGCGCGTCATCGACAACCGCAAATTGTAATTGCCAAATTGTAAATTGTAAATTGTCAAATAGTAAATGAACCTATGGTAGCAAAACAACTTTCCATTTTTCTGGAGAACAAGTCCGGCCGCCTCACAGAGGTGACTGAAGTTCTTGCAAAAGAAGGTGTCAACCTTTCTGCTCTATGTATTGCAGAGAATGCCGATTTCGGTATCCTTCGTGGTATTGTTTCTGAACCGGATAAAGCATATAAAGCTTTGAAAGATAATCACTTCGCTGTGAATGTAACGGATGTGGTAGGCATCAGTTGTCCCAATATTCCCGGCTCATTGGCGAAAGTGCTCCGCTTCCTCTCCGATGAAGGTGTCTTCATCGAGTACATGTATTCCTTTGCCAACGGTGAAACGGCCAATGTCATCATCCGTCCTAACGACATGGATAACTGCATCCGTGTATTGACAGAAAAAAGGTTGATTTGCTGGCGGCAAGCGATTTGTATAAGCTGTAAAATGTAAAAATAGTGATTAGCGATTAGTGGTTGGTGGTTGCGCTATTACTCCGCATGGCACTAATCGCTAATCCCTAATTCCTAACCATTAATCCTTATTTCCTGCCCGTTCGTCTGGTTTTTGAAAAATTAAGGCTCGTATCGTTGCTTTATTCGATGCGAACCCCTATCTTTGCGCATTATTTGAACAAAAGTAATGAAGAAGAATATCCTAATAACTCTGCTTGCAGCATTGCTGCTCTCCTCGTGTGGAGAATACAACAAATTGCTGAAAAGCACAGATTACGAATACAAGTACGAAGCGGCAAAAAATTACTTCGCAAAAGGTCAGTATAACCGTGCTGCCACTTTGCTCAACGAATTGATTGCTATTCTCAAAGGTACTGATAAGGCAGAGGAATCCCTCTATATGCTGGGCATGAGTTACTATAACCAGAAGGATTATCAGACTGCTGCGCAGACTTTCATTCAATACTACAACGTTTATCCCCGTGGTACATTCACAGAACTGGCACGTTTCCACGCCGGTAAAGCTTTGTATCTGGATACTCCGGAGCCGCGTTGGACCAATCCGGCACGTATAGCGCCATCCAGCAGTTGCAGATGTTTATGGAATACTTCCCGCAAAGTTCCAAGAAAGAGGAGGCGCAGAACATGATATTTGCCTTGCAGGACAAGCTGGTGATGAAGGAGTATCTGTCTGCAAAACTTTATTATAATATGGGTAATTATCTGGGTAACAACTATCAGGCTTGCGTTATCACTGCGCAGAATGCTTTGAAGGATTATCCCTATACCAACCTGCGTGAAGATTTATCCATTCTTATCTTGCGTGCCAAGTATGAGTTGGCTGTATACAGTGTGGAAGACAAAAGGGCAGAACGTTACCGCGAAGCTGTGGATGAATGTTATGCCTTTAAAAATGAGTTCCCCGAAAGTAAGTATATGAAGGAAGTCGACCGAATCTTTAAGGAAGCACAGAAAATGCTGGGAGAAGGAAGTGAAGAGCAATAATATAATAATACAATAGATAAATTTATGGATTACAGAAAGACAAATGCTCCTACTACTACGGTGACCCGTGATATGATGGAGTTGTGTGAGGATACCGGTAATGTATACGAAAGCGTAGCGATTATCGGAAAACGTGCCAACCAGATTAGTGTGGAAATCAAGAATGACCTTTCCAAAAAGCTTGCTGAGTTTGCCTCTTACAATGATAATTGGAAGAAGTGTTCGAAAACCGGGAACAGATTGAGATTTCCCGCTATTACGAAAAACTGCCGAAGCCGACATTGATTGCAACACAAGAGTATGTGGAGGGTAAGATTTACTATCGTAACCCGGCTAAGGAAAAAGAAAAATTACAGTAATGATACAACGTATTCAATCTGTTTATTTGTTGTTGGTAACTATCCTGTTGGTTGTGGCAATTTGCATGCCTGTAGGACAGTTCATCGGAGCGGACGGAGTGACGGCGCATGTTTTCAAACCTCTGGGAGTGGCTTTGGCCGACGGAGGATTTCAGTCTACTTGGGGCTTGTTCGGGATATTGTTGCTCAGTGCACTTGTTGCCTTCTGTACGATATTCCTTTTCCGTAACCGTATGTTGCAAATACGCATGACGATTTTCAGCAGCATTCTGCTGATAGGCTACTACATAGCCTTCTGTGTATTTATGTTTATTTTGAAGGGTGATTTGGATGCAATGACTTTCCAGTTAGGATGGGCGCTTTGCCTTCCGGTGGTAGCATCATCCTTAACTATCTGGCCTTCCGTGCCATCTACAAAGATGAGGTGATGGTGAAGGCGGCAGACCGTTTAAGAAGATAAGAAGGTTTATCTACTTGATAATAACAAAAGGCAGACCACGTATTTCATTCGGAATACGTGGTCTGCCTTTTGTATCGTTTCCGCTTGAGGTTACAGCCGTTCCATTATACTGTTCCCATTAGAGGAAATTGTCGTTCCTACATGTGGAAACGGGTGTCTCCTATAAGCATTACTTCTTCAAGTCGAAGAGATAAGTTATCTTGGCCGTAATGACTCCGTGTGCGGAGCGTGAGAAAAAGTCTTTCTTGGTGCTGCCATAGAAATCGGATAAAGCATAGTAGTATCTTCCTTCTACGATGAAATTGCCTGCCTTGGTGCGCAGCTCTATGCCTGCTCCGCCTGCAATGCCGTAGTCGAATTTGTTGTCTATGGCCTTGCCGTGCTGTTCCACGGTGATGTTGGTGTAGGATTCTGCTACAGTGCCGTCCCAGTCGCCGTCTATTTTTTCGCTGTCGCCAAGCAGGAAACCTATCTGCGGACCGGCATGGATGAAGAATTGCAAACCGCGGTCCTTGCCGAATGCCAGATGTGCCAGGAACGGTATTTCCACATAGTTCATGGTGCGGGTGTAGCTCAGTGTGGGATAGTCCTCGTAATACTCGTCCCAACCGTGTTGTGAGAAGTTCAGCTCGATTTGTGCACCGCAAATCATACTGAAGTATTTTTCGGAAATGTATCGGGCTGTTACACCGCCGTTGATACCCATCAGATTCTTCTGCTTGACAGAGGGAGAGAAGCTTACGCTATTCAGATTGATGCCTCCATTGACGCCCACAGCGAAGTTGTGGCGTTGCTCGCCCACCTGCGCATGCAGGGGCAATATACATGCACACACCAGCAGGGCGAATATGATGATTGTTCTCAGGTTCATGTTATAAGTTATAAGTTACAAGCTACAAGTTAATAGTTATATAGTGGATTATCAGATTATTAATCCTTAATCCCTAATCAAAGTCCAACTTCACCAGCTCAAAGTTCTTGGTGAAGTGCACGAAGAACACCTTCTTGTTGATGAAGCCTCCCCAGTTGTTTACCCGTTGGAACTTGAAGCCGGTCTGGATGGGAATCAAATCCAGTCCCTGCATGTTCTTCTCGAAAGAAGAGCCATAGCGCGCAAGTCCTTTCAGGAAGAAATAACCGGTATCGAAGCCCAGCATTCCGAATTTGGGATAGCGCTCGTCCATCTCCTTGCCATACCATCTGCGGTAGTTTTTGGTAAAGTTGATGGCGGCAGGCAGCAGGTTGTTGGTATAGAAAGAGGAATAGAAATAGGTGTCCAGTTCAAAGAAGGCTTCCAAGTGGTCTTTGGTGTAGGTCTGCCATTCCGGATAGCCGAACAGATGGATACGGCTTTCGGGTTGTTCGCGCACCAATAAGGTCAATTGGGGAAGTATCTTAATCAATGTCAGGTTACTGCCGGATGTGGGGATAAAGATATTCTCACGGTCCGTGCGTAATACTGTTTTCAGGGATTCTACGGTGACATCCTCTTTCAAGCTCTTCATCGGGATGGAACGGTTGCGCAGTTCATCTTTCAGTCCCTTGATGAATTCTGCCTTGTCCTTGGTGCCCTGGCTGGCTTCAATGAAGATGACGTTGGCATTGGGGAACTGGCGCACAAAGTGGTCGTACACCTCGGAGTACAGATAGGATTGGGGGGTATTTATCTGATAGACCGCCGGATTCTGGAATACCGTGTTGTCTTTCGATGTGAATGGTATCACCAGGCGTGTGTCTTGTTTCTTGGCAAACTCGGCCAGAGGTTTGATGTGCTGTTGGTACAGAGCCCGAAGATGATGTCCATGTCTTCATCTCGCTTTGCCAGGATGGAGTTCAGCGAGCACTTTCGGACCAGAATTGTAAGTGTACAAGTCAATGGAAGTGCCAGTACGTTTCAAGCTGTCTACGGCCATCAGCAGGCCTTCGTAGTATTCCAC
>ENA-OQDF01001212-OQDF01001212.1-human-gut-metagenome-genome-assembly--contig:-NODE-1212-length-10528-cov-1.293433_pt1 | contig 10528 bp, 13 predicted proteins | sample MGYA00242769_ERZ504597 | MGnify/ENA primary metagenome ERZ504597 (study PRJEB26092, sample SAMD00036305) | human gut metagenome | host: Homo sapiens | study: EMG produced TPA metagenomics assembly of...
CTTATTGAGCTTTCCATCTGGATTATTTGGGTGCGTCCTTATCAATCAGCCTTGCATCTGTTCCGAGTAATCTTGCCTCATGAGTAATCTTTAGGAAGTTGTCCACACTTGGATCAACTCCACCACCTCTGATACGCTCTGCCCTCACAACAAAGTCTTCCATAACCTGCTTTACATACCAGTCAGGCTCTGACTCCACTATGATAGGCTTGCCGCCACGAAGAGCCGGCACATCAAGGTCAAGCATGTCTGCGGTCTGCACATCTGCTACTTCACGAAAGATATTCATAAGCTCCGGCAGATTCGTAAACTTATTGAATCTGCTTTTAAAACGGAAACCGCTTCCCTCTACAGTAAGCTCCAGTGCTGTTGTCACTTCACCAAAGTTCGCTGCCCAGGAATCAAAGTGATAAATCCCCATCTCTTCAAGTGCCGCTTTCTGTAAGTAAAGCTGCATGACATACATCTCACACATGGTATTGGATATTGGCGTACCTGTCGCAAACACAATGCCTCTGCCATCATTTATCTCAGACAAATACTGGCATTTAAGCTGCATATCCGTTGACTTCTTCGCTCCACTGCTGCTGATACCTGACACATTATTCAATCTTGGAAAAAATCGCAAGGTTCTTAAAATTGTGCGCTTCGTCAACCATGATAGAGTCCACACCAAGTTCCTCAAAGGTTATAAGGTCATCCTTCCTGCTCTCATCTGATAAGGATTTCAGCTGCTCCTCCAGCTTTTTCTTCTGGCTTTCCATCTGTTTTACAGTCCAACGCTCCCCGTTACGCTCCTTCATCTCATCAATCGCATAGCTGATTTCATCAATCTGCTCATTGAGCATTCTTTCCTTTCTCTCTGCTGAGATCGGGATTTTTTCAAACTGCGAGTGCGACATGATGATACAGTCATAGTCACCTGTTGCAATCCTTGATACGAACTGCTTCCTGCGGCTCTTTTCAAAATCACGCTCTGTGGCAACCAGGATATTTGCTGACGGATAAAGCCTTAAAAACTCTGATGCCGTCTGACCGATAAGTGGCTTTGGAACAACCATGATTGTCTTATTGGCAAGTCCGAGTCTCTTCTGCTCCATACAGGCAGCCATCATCTCAAAGGACTTTCCGGCACCAACGCAGTGTGCCAGCAGGGTGTTTCCTCCAAGAAGGATTCTTGCCACCGCATTTTTCTGGTGTGGCTTTAGCTCAATCGCCGGATTCATTCCCGGAAACTGCAGATGGCTTCCGTCATACTCACGCAGACGGATGTTATTGAATGTCTCGTTGTAATATTCCACATACTTCTGTCTTCGCTCCGGCTCTGCAAACAGCCATTCCTTGAACTTCTCCTTGATCATGTTCTGCTTTTCCCTTGCAAGCATTGTCTCATTCTTATTGACTTCGTAATGATATTTGCCATCACCGTCATCAATCCTGTCCCTTACTGTTACAGTTTTAAGATTCAGCGTATCCTCAAAAATAGAATAAGCATCCATGCGGCTTGTACCATAGGTCTTAGTAGCTGCCACTGAATGCTTATCCATGCTCTTATTCTCGATGAACCATTCCATGCTCATCTTATTTAAGTGTACCTGAATGCCTGTATTGTAAAACTGGCTTCTGACTGCCCTTGCCCGTCTTGGTGTATTGAGAAGCTCATAGATAAACTGCTCATAATCAAGCGGCTCAATCCATGTCGTGCCAATCTTTACATCAATATCCGAGGCTTCAATCCATTCCGGCTGCACCTTTTCAAGTGCTGCCACATTGCCTGCGAATCTTTCTGCCTGCGGATTGTCTGTATCAGCTGCCATAGCCTTTGCCACACGAAGCTTGTCTCTCACATTTCCGGAAAGATACTCGTCTGCTGTCCTCCCAGCCGAATGTCGGGATTGTTCTCGTTGTAGCGGTCTGGATTTAGGAAAACCAGTCCGTCCAGCTCTTCCACAAGGACTGCCCTTCTAATCTCTGCTAATGCATCATCACTTAGCGTTATCTCATCCACTGTCTGTCCGGACTTTTCTGCAAGTTCTTCCTTTGCATTTGTAATATCCGGCTCATAGATAGAAAGCATATAGGCAGGGTTTACATATCCAAATTCATTGACGGATACATTTAATGCTTCCACAGCAGTCTCAACCCTGTCTATGACAGTCTTTGCCTTAATCGTCTGCTTATAAAACATATCCGCTTTTTTCACCTCCCCGTCTTCATTTACTTCCTCAAGACTGCAAAGAAGTGGATAATCGCTGTCATCCCTGAATGCTATTCTGTTTGCTTTTGAAGTAATGGCTCCATACTGCTTTACGAAGGCATCATATTTTACATTAAGAAGTCTCTGCTTATCAGAAAGCTCCTCCTCGCTGCAGCCATCCATCTGGATATCAATCAGCTCTCTTGTTATCTGTCTGATTTCATCAAGGCTTCGGATTCGCTCCTCGCAGTCTGTGATACTTCTTTTTTACCATCTCGGAATTTTCCCTGTAATAGAGTTTTCCTTCAAAAAATGTGTAAGTGTAGTTTCTCACATCCGGATCAGCCGGGATAACTTCCTCCGTCTGCTCCGCCTCATCTGCCACTCTCTCAAAATCTGTCATCTGGGCTTTGATATTACCGATAGCCTTATTGAGAGTCTCATACATATTGAAGTTCTCATCATTATTCACACAGACTGTATATCTGCTGTCCTGTCCGTAAATCCTTGTGTCATATTCCATAGATCCAAGCATCATCTCCGGATGCTCTGCAAAATAAGAGTTGACTGCAATGCCATTCTCAGTTACACCAAGGTGTACCCAGTCAGGTTCAATATCAATCTTTCTCTCCCTCTTCTGCAAAAACAGGATATCTGCTGTCACTTCGGTTCCTGCATTATCTTTAAATGCAGTATTCGGAAGTCTTACTGCTCCCACAAGCTCTGCTCTTTCAGCCAGATACTTTCGGATAGTAGGATTTGCCTTATCAAGTGTTCCCTTTGTGGTGATTACTGCAACCATGCCTCCCGGTCTTACCTGATCAAGTGCTTTTGCCAGAAAATAATCGTGGATACGGAAGTTATACTTGTTGTACTTTGGATCAAATACCTTATAATCACCAAATGGCACATTTCCGACAACCACATCAAAGAAGTTATCCGGATATGTGGTATTCTCAAATCCTGTGATACTGATATTGGCATTCTGATAAAGCTGCTTTGCAATTCTTCCTGAAATGCTGTCAATCTCCACCCCATACAGCTTGCTTCTCTGCATTGGTGCCGGCATACTTCCCAAAGAAGTTACCGATACCCATAGATGGTTCTAATACATTGCCGCCTCTGAAACCAAACTGGACAAGTGCCGAGTTCATGCACATGGCAATCTCCGGTGAAGTATAAAAGGCATTGTTTACTGTTGCCCTAGCTGCAGCATACTCTTCATCCGATAACATCTCTTTGAGTTCTTTGTACTCTTTGCTCCAGCTTTCATTATTCTCATCAAATGCCTGTGACAGTCCGCCCATCCGACAAACTTCGACAGAACTTCTGCTCCTCCGGTGTGGCAAGCCTGTTTTCTGATTCAATCTGCTTTAAAGTGCGGATTGCATCCATATTCCACTGGTATCTGGTCTTAGCACCGCCTTTTTCCATTTCCCAGAGGTTATAGTGGAATTGTGCTTCGTCTGCCCGTCAACATTCTTCTCATTTTCAAGACTTCCTACTTGCTGTACTGGCTCCTGCTTTGGTGTAAAATCTACAGTTTCCTGTGATTCTGTATCAGCCTGAATATCATCCACAGATACTGATACCACATGTCCATTCTCATCAATCTTGGTTTCCCAGCCATTCGCTATTGCTCTTTCCCTGGTTTCAAGACGATTGGCTTTTACACTATCCTCGATATCAAAGAATCTCTTATAGACCGGATTCATCTTATCCCTGTCAGCCTTCTGCTTTGTCTCCTGATAATACCTTTTCTGGTCTTCTCCGCAGTAAAATGGCTGTTTTACCATATAAGATAAGATTTCATATAACTCACGCCAGTCGAGTGCACCTTCCTTACGCACACCATTCCTGTTCTTATAGCTGATCTTCACATATCCACTTCTGATTGAGTACTCCACAAGACCATACTTATTGTTGGAATATGCCTTTCTTTCTGCATTATCTGTCCCTAATGCAATATCCCTGATAAGGTCAAGTTTATTGGGCATAAATGCAAAATCAGACTGCACCACATCCATAAGGAATGCCCTAAATGGAGTGTAGCAGCTACAATCTGTCACCAGAATCTCCGCCGCATCACGCAGGTCTTCATCAAGCTCTGCAATACGCTTGGCATAATCAATCGGTGTAATATACTGAAGCTCTGACCATACTCTGCTTTGATACGCTTTGCCCTGGTTCCTGCATCAATCTCTGTTTCAAAAATCTTGCATACCTGCCCTTGCCACCGATAAAACCTGTACCTCTCATAAGCACCTGTTTGATATACTCACCTGGTACTGTTGCAGACTTTTTGGGATTCAGGTAATTGTATTTACCTGCTAATGCAGCTTTTCTGTCCTGCTCGAACTGACGCATAAACTGATTATTGTTTTCGTCCTCAGTATGAATGGTGCCAATGCTTGCCTGCCCGTTCTGGTCGAAAAAAAAGGAAGCCTGTGTATATTCGGCTTCCTTACTGACACCCAATGAATTGATTTCATCAAGTTCCCTATTCAGTTCTGTATCATCTGATTCTAGTGGAATCGCATCACTATCTGATTCAGTACCACTTCCTCTGCCTGCATCTTCGCCTGCTCTCTTATCTTCCACATCTCCATTGTCGATGACGGATTCTGTGGCTTGTGCTTCGCCAGATACTGCATCTCCAGCTGGTCGTACAGCTGATTCGCTTCCTCCTCTACCGCTGACATCTTCTCGTACATCTTCCCGAATCTCATCAGCGTCTTGTATCTTGCCGGCTCGTTCTCCTTTAGATAGTTCATCGCCATCCTTCCGTATTTGCCCAGCTTCGTGAGATCCTCCGTCTCGTCCGGCATCTCTATCTGCGGATAAAGCAGTCCGTCCACTTCCTTGTAAGTCATTTCTTCTAACATATCCAATTCTCCTTTCGCTCTCGATTGCCTTTAAGTTACGACTAAATTCTCTAAGAACACTACAGGAGACATCGCATACAATGGAACCAAGACGGTAAATGATCTCTTCGTCTTTGATATTTACGATCTGACTAAAATCCTGTTCTTGCACAGATAAGTCAAATCCGCATCTCGTCCCTACAGCATACATGACACTTGCATATACAAGCTGCTCCATGTCCATTACCTGCTGTAAGCCATTGCGTTTCTTACTTTCTTCCTTTATCACACTACCTGATAGCTGCATAAGCTCGGTCATTCGGTTTCCGAACTCTTCTTTTATTATAAACCAAACATCTGTTCCTGTAAACTGTTTTAATATATTTTTTAGAGACTCCCTGTCGCTGTTATCGTACTGCTCAATCTGACCTTCTGACACAAGAAAATCCAGATAATCCTTAAGATTTTCTCCCTCAAGGTCCCATGTCAGTTTGACATTCTTCCCTCCGGTATCACTGATATCAAAGATATACCTCATGCGTGGATTCAGCGCCCTCGACGGAAGATGGCGCAGCCTTTCGCACCACGCTTTACATATCTTCCCACCTTTTTCCAGGTATCATAATCTGCCATGAGTGTGCTTTTTCCCGGAGGTCTCTGAGCTGTTACCATAACGATATTGTCAAATTCATAGCGGTATAACTGACCTGCGACCTTTAACACATCCTTCCAGTTCTTTTCTGATCTGGTGATGTTACCAATCTCAGAATCGTATATCGCTTTGACCTTCATATCAACGCCCATACCTTTGTCCTCCTCTACTTAAACATCTCTGCAAACAATCCTTTAAATAGCTTTAACTCATCCTTATCCAGCTCGATTGCAAATTCATTGTCGATTGCCTGTTTTTCGCATTTATCCTTTTTCTTTGCAATCTTACGCACCACACGAAGAAGCACATAGCACTCCTTGGACTTTGCAATGCTCTGTTTAAAGGTCAGCTCATCCTCATCGACTGACTTCTGCGTCTGATAGATAATCTCTTTTAACTTATCATTGATACCATCTACTTCCTCAAGGGAAATAATAACGGATGCCTTAGAAGCACCCGATCTGTCCCACTCCTTATGAAGTTCCTTTACTAAAAACTCCATGTTCTTAATTACTGTTGTTGAATCACTTTTTCATCTTGCTCTTCCTCCGTTTTCTTTTAATGAAGAAGGGAGCTGACCTTGCTGATAGGCGTAAAATCAACTCCCTTCATGTCCTCTGCTCCAAGGACTATCTGCTCTGCATAATACATATCCATTGCCTTATTGATGCATCATCAAGCGACTCTGCCTTTACTCTCTGTACTCTTGAGAGCACTTCTTTTATCTCAACATCAAATTCCTGTTCCATATGATATCGCCTCCTGTAAAAATCTCATCACCGGCACTTTTCTTCCTTTACCTGTCTTTCCTTAAAGCCCTCATCGTACTTCCATCTTCCAGCCTGTCGTAAAAACAGTCCTCTTCAATCGTTCCGAAATCCTCATACATCTGGTGAAGGAAATCATTCTGCAGTTTCTTTGGCACATCATCATCCTTTGACATATCCTGATAAAATAGAACTTCTGCTTTAGCTTTGCCCTGTAATCATAGATATCCTCTATCTTTCCGGTGTGCCATACTCCTCTTGTATGCCTTGAAATTCGTGGTTGAGAGTGTGGAACCGAGATAAATTCCATGCTCCCACGATACTCCGATTGTGGTATTGTCCTTTGTAGGCTTCTCATCCTTCGGATAACGCTTATACTCTGTCGCACCAAGGGCGATTGTAAGGGAACCTGACTTCATATCCATCACCACGAGATTCCTTGGTGATAATGCTTCAAGCACCATGTAATCATGGTCATTGAAGTTATGGAATGTCTGTCCCCTTTCAAATAATCTGTCCACACTTTCATAATGCAGGTTAAAATCATCCACCACCCTTATCGGTCATTCCAATCTCCTTGAGCTTTGCAACACATTCAGAAGAACTGGCTTCTTTATCAAACCGAAATTCTTTGGAATCGTTATAAAATCCCTGAAGAAATTGTCCCAGCTGAATATCATCCAGGCAGAATCTCGCAGATACCGTTACATTTGCTGCCCTGTAATACTCTGTGAAGTTATCTGCTTTACCAAGCGTCCTTCCAAGCTGCAACAAATTGTCTGCAAGCTCTGACATGTCATCAACTGCTATAAAACTCTTATAATCATCCAGAGTCATCAGCATATTTGTCTCTGTTCCCCTGTCGTTTTCTGTTACCAGTATCATATCTTTTAAATCCATTCTTACCTCCAGTCTCAGAGAGGGACTATGCCCTCTCTGCAAATTTCCTGTTATGGTCTTCCTATCACAACAATCTTTCCTGTGCTTGCCACATCCCTGTAGACCACACCAAGACTTTCATTAAGTGCCTCTACCACCTTGCCATTTCCGACATATACTGCCACATGGCTGATGTTCTTATATCTTCCATTGCTTGTAAAACTGTAAAAGATAAGGTCTCCCGGCTGTAACTCATCAAAGGAGACTGTCTTTCCGGCTTCATCCAGTCCCTGTGCCTCCGCTGCCGCTGTGGTTGCACCGCCGTAGCTAATATCCACACCTGCATCTTTCCATGAATAATAGGGCTAAAGGAACTACAGTCATAATAGTTACCGCTGTCTCTTAAATCCTGACTATAAGGAAAGCCAACTCTGTGAAGTGCATAGGAGCAGACTGTTTTCTGCCTGCTGTCTGTAATTTCGTTTAGGATGGCATTGATTTCATCCTCAGTCATGGAGCTTACTCCCGGACTTCCGCCTCCGCCGCCACTTCCGCTTCCGGCATATCCAAGCTGTCCCATAAACTCCGGACTCATGATCTGCTCAAGCATTTCCACATGATCAGAGTTAAACCCATAGACCGAAATCATATCCCTGTACGATTTCAGTGTGACATTCACATACAGAACAGACTTCGTGACAGTAGTCACATTGCCGTCTGCATCCGTTTCTTCCACATCCTTTGTTCCGGTGCTTGTGGTGTATGAACACATATCATTTACAACTGCCTGCAGCCAGCCTTTAGAAGTATCATTCATGACTGTTGCAGTATCTCCGACACCATGCTTGACCATATAGACTGCCATGATGTCATAGTAATTGCTTGGGTTTTCTTCCATACCTTCATAGTCCACATATACAAGCTCTCCAAGGTCATATCCGGTATGCTCATTCACTTTCGTGTTCACATCCCGGTTAAACTCCTGCACATAAGCACTCGTTACTGTCTGCACGGTATCTCCTGATTCAAGTGGTGGCAGAAATAAAGCAAATGGTGAATTGTAAAGGATTGCTATCACCGCTATAACCGGAACCGCAATCATGGCAACTACAAGAACAAGTAATAAAAGCACCAATCCAACAATCGGTGCCGCTGCCTTTACCCAGGTAATCGCTTTTCGCACAATCAGATCCTTTACCAGCTTTGCCACGCTGTCTGTCTGATTCTCCTGTGCTTTCATCTTATCCAGAAAGAATTTTATCTTCCTGCTCCGGTTGGTCATCTTTTCATCCTTGACCTCTATGGACACACCTGCCGCATATCCGGCTGCCATGCCGATTGCCGTGCCTACTCCCGGTGCAACCGCTGTTCCTGCCGCTGTAGCAGCTGCCTTTGTGGCAGTTTTCGTTGCAACCTTGGCAGTAGTCTTTGCTGTTTCTTTTGCCGTCTCTTTAGCTACAGTCTTGGCAGTATCTTTGGCAGCTTTCTTTGCTGTCCTTTTTGCCAGCTTCTTTCCTGCCTCTACCTTCTTGATACGCTTCTTTGCCTCGACTGCCGCCTTTTTCCTGAAAAGTGCTGCACCCTTGGAAGCAGTTCCGGTAACAGGTCGGCTTGATTCATATGCAAGATATGCTGCCTGCGATACCTCCTGCCCGCCCTCCACCTGCTCCGTTACTGCCCCAGCTGCAAGTGCTCCTGTTCTTCCTGCAATGTGAAGATTGGTATTCTTGGTCTTGATTGAAGTTCCTGACTCTCTGATGTTACGCTTAAACTTAGAAAGACCTTTATCCTTAGCCTCCGACTGATGAATGGTACTCTTTCTATAAGTACTCTTTCCACCAGCACTTTTCTGAAGCATTAATTTTGCAGATGCTTTTTTATCCATTTCATTGGCTTTAGCATCATGCACTTTCGGACCTCTCTCTACTGTATAGATGTTGCTGCCTTTAATCTTGGCACCCTTTGGCTCGTGGGCATGAATCTTGGCTTTCTCCTTGGTGTGAATGACCATAGGTTTGTCATCAACCTTTTTTATCTTCAATGTTCTCACCTTCTTTCTACATCCATTACCCAAAAATGGGTAAAAAAATAGCCATCTGGATGATTAGTCCAAATGGCTTATGTAAAAATCTATTTAATTCTATTGTAAAGAACTGTCTCTATTCTGGTTGATAAATCAATCTTTTTCTTATAAAGAAGTGTCCACGATGCTTGATTTTTTGAATAATCCATCTTTCCTCTGGAAAAAATGAACGACAGAAATAATTATCTCCTTCATCATTAGATAAAACAAAAATAGATTCCTGCTCTCCACGTTGTTTTCCATAAGATAATCAGCCTCAATCATTGAATACATATTTGCTTCTTATTATACTTAAACACAGTATCATTACTATCAATCATTTGTTCAAGCAATGGCAGGAAATGAACTCTTTGCTCTATCTTATTATAAAAATCTGATGACTCTATTTTTTCAATTGTAATTGTTCCATCTGCTATCTCATCAAATACTCTGCCTCTGTCTCGGCTCAATTCAGGTCTGTCTACCAGATATTGTAATCCCATAAGATGAAAACAATCTTTTTTATCAAATGAAATTCTTAATGTAACTGAAACACCTTTTCTCCCTAGTACAAGCTCATATTCGGTTGATAATAGCGGAATAAATGCATTTATGCAATCTAAAACATTCCTCATTACAGTTCTCCACTACATCCTTAGATTAAGAAAGGCTCTGCATAAGCAGAGCCCTTCTAACATTTTCTTTCGAGGATTAACCTCTAGCCAGATTGTGGTAAATGTCAAACCCTTATAAAGCTCATAAGGCACTGCTCTCTGGCACAACACCTTACTTTGCCGCTTGGCAGACACTCAAGTTGCCTGTCTTTAATATTATATTACCTGTCATATGAAAATATGTCAATCCAAATTCATGACTTCATAAAGAATTAACATTTTTCATTTGCATGCTTTTTCATCTCAATTATCTCGTGAATGTTGGTATTGTACAGCCTGTACAATCTGTATCCTTACTAATCTGATTATCAAACGGAATCACCACCGAGCCACACTTGATAAGTCCCATTCCCCGATGCAGTATTGGTTACGAATCTTAGCTGTGCCTCTGATACCCCGATAACTTCCGCCATCTTGGAACTGTCTGTATTCG
>ENA-OQDF01001213-OQDF01001213.1-human-gut-metagenome-genome-assembly--contig:-NODE-1213-length-10524-cov-1.654516_pt1 | contig 10524 bp, 10 predicted proteins | sample MGYA00242769_ERZ504597 | MGnify/ENA primary metagenome ERZ504597 (study PRJEB26092, sample SAMD00036305) | human gut metagenome | host: Homo sapiens | study: EMG produced TPA metagenomics assembly of...
GTCCTCTTCCAAGTGCTCCATCTCGATTTTCCCGTCATATAATTTAGGCCGGCCCTCTTTTACCTGTAGGCTCTTCCGTGATGAGATAACGGAAATAGGCGTCATCTCTAAATCGGCTGATTACATGAAATCCCATTTCAAATGCGCCATACACAAAGGTGGATTTGGAGAAGTAGGCATCCGCAACCACATAGTTTGCCAGTCGCTGAAGTGTTTCCTTGCGTGTACGCGGCACATGTAGATACCAGTCTATTAATGTGTATGTAACTTGCTCCGGTGTTTTTATCGGCGGTGTTTGAACCACTTCCGGATGGAAGCAGGCATGAAAGTCCGATAGCGTTGTTCACCAAAGCGACCATAACGACCCGGTTGAAGGAAATTAATCCGCCCGGGGATAATCAAATATAAAAGTAGGACTTCAAGCATAAACTTCTCACGCCATTTGTTTAGCTTTACCGCTGATTTAAGCAGCACACTATTTATTAGCTCTAAATATTGGTCAAGTTCGTTCAGATTCATTTTTTCAGGATGTGGAAACCTTAATATAATGAATCGGGAGGACTTGACCTACTTTTTATTTGTTAATTCAAAACTTAACGAACTATTGCATAGGGAAGATCTCCAGAAATTGGCAGAAGAAGATAATCCCATCATAATATTAATGGAATAATTTTTGGTGGTACGAGCGAACTGTGTCAACTAAATATTTTTCATCCGTTGTCATATCCGGCTGAGCCAAATAGACATGAACCTATCATACACGATATACCATCCGGTTGCCTCAATATAAACTCCTTATCTATTAATATCCTTAAGGAAGTATTCACGTTACTCACCGCCTTCAAATCATACTTTTTGATGAAGGCGGCAGCATTGACCTCCCGGACGATCCCTTCCTTGGCGATCGCTTTCAATAGCTGGATTTGATTAAATGTCAACAATTGGAAATAAGTCTGGTAGGTATATTCTTCTTCCTGTAGGATCTCCATCATGAGAGAATCAAGAAGCTCCGGAGAAGTGTTTTTCCGGTAAAGCGAAGAGACGGTTCAAAAGATATTGCACATACCAAGTATGCCCATCTACCCATGTGTACACCTTATCAAATATTTCTTCCGGAAGCTCCTTCCCTTCCTTCTCGAAGAAAGAATGGGCAAAGGGAAAATACACCTCCTTGCTGATCTTGTCTAAAAATAATTTTGGGGTGGATTGATAGAAGGGGCGCTTGATTGAGAAGAATATATATTCCATCAAGTGCTTTTTACTCCCCGAAAAGATAAAATGAACATTCGGCAAAAATTGAATATAAGAACGCAATAGGCCTTCCACCCCTTTCTCAGGATATTCCATGATTTGCTGGAACTCGTCAATAGCCAGATAACATTCTCTTCCAGACTGCCGCAAGTAGTCGAAAATCTCCTTCAACGTAGATTGCGAGAGGTTATCCGGCTTACCAACGTGATATTTCTCCCATTATGAAGAGCGGATAAAATCACTTCTGTCTCTTTCTCCCGATCACAAAAATATTCTGGACCTTGATAACCAACTATTAAAAAAGGATTATTCATATTCAGCATCTTATCTGCGTTACGCAATTCACGTAACGCAAATTACGTAATAAAAAACCAGAATAACAAGTAAACCGACTACTACTTACATATCCCGACACTCACCGACACTCGCCGATTCCCGTTTTCAGAGGGTCTATCTTTGCATTGTCATTAGTAATTAACCTTTTAAAATTCAAAATTATGGCAGTGAAATTTAAGTAGTAAAGCGTAAGGTATTGAACGGCGCAGAGAAAGACTCAGTAAAGAACTACGCGATCGCTAAAACATCGGGGACTTCGGACCTCAACAAATTATGTAACTGATTTGCTCTCGCTCCACGCTTTCGTCGGCGGACGTGAAAGCGGTGCTCGATTCATTAAACTGGGCGATGGATCTGGAACTGTCCTCCGGCAACGTGGTGCAATTGGGAGAATTTGGAAACTTCCGTATGTCTATTAACTCCGAAGGAACGAATACGCCCGAGGACTTCGACGCCACCAAGATAAAGGGGGGCACGTATTATCTTTTTCCCGGGCTCGGCCCTGCGGACTACCCGCAATGAGGTGAATTTCGAGCCTCTGGAGGTTACGAAAAAGAGCGCAGGTTCTGATAGCGAAAGCCCGGACGAGATATGAGAAAAATTGACCTGATCGTGATTCATTGCTCGGCAACCCGTGAGAATACGGATTATAGCCCGGAGCAACTGGAGAGTGACCACAAGGCACGGGGATTCCTCCGTGCCGGTTACAACTTCTACATCCGTAAATCGGGAGAAGTGGTGAACCTGCGCCCGCTAGAGCAAATTCCGGCTCATGCGAGAGGACACAACAAACACAGCATCGGGATTTGCTACGAGGTGGACTGGACATCACCGGACAGTCACGGGATACCCGCACACAGGCTCAAAAGACCTCGTTGTTACGTTTGATCCGGCATCTCTTAATCTGCTTTCCCGGCTCATGGGTCTGTGGGCACCGGGATCTCTCGGAGGACTTAAACGGAGACGGGACGATCTCGCCGGATGAATGGATCAAACAATGCCCCTCATTCAACGCAATCTCCGAATACAAAGAACTCGTGTATGAGCTACGAAAAAAATAAGTAAAAAATCCATGCTCCACTAAGGGTTTTCAAATTTGGTTGCGACTATTAGTATAGAAACAACTTAAAATGGAGAATAGCATAGATCATATTATCACAAGGATATTAAGTGGCAACAGCTCCTCGGAAGATTTTCTTTCGCTGAGCGAATGGCTGAACGCAGACGAAAAGAACAAAAAAGAATTTCGGTTGCTAAAGAGTTATTGGGATGCGGAAGTCTCGTTCAGCCATTCCTTAATGCCTAATGTGTCCCTCGATAATTTGAGAAAGAAGATCGACGATCAAAGCAGGCAAAAAGAGATTGAGGCTGATCCGTTTCATCGCTACTCCCATTGCGGCGGCAATCGCCTTTCTTTGTTCTTGTTTTCGCGACAATACACTTAAATACCCGGAAGCTAAGGTTCAGCAATTCTATACCTATATAACCGATAAAAATAAATCTCATTTTACGCTAGATGATGGTACGAAGATCATTTTGAACCGGAATAGTCGCTTTACCTACTCTGACGCATACGGTACGGATCAGCGAAAGGTTAATTTGGAAGGAGAAGCCTATTTCGAGGTGGCGAAAAATCCGGAAAGACCTTTCATCGTCGATATGGGAAATGCCTCCATACGGGTATTAGGAACGACCTTTAGTGTAAAAGCCGATAAAGGGAAGGATCAGATCACAGCCGTCCTGCTGGAAGGGTCTATCCGTTTCGAAAGCCCGACACAACAAGTCTTACTAGCTCCCGACCAGCAACTTACATTCATCCGTTCAACGAACAAGATTGATATCCAATCCGTCAACGCAAAAGAAAATCTGGCATGGAAAGACGGCTTGCTAAAGTATAAATCAATAGCGCTTTGTACCTTGCTGAATGAGCTTGAGAAAAAATACGAGATCCCGATCCATATAGAAAACAAGAAACTGATGGACCGAATGTCACTGTATCCGGAACATTCAGCGAGGATCAATCTTTAAAGGAGATTTTACAAGTAATATCTCGCAGTTTGCCGATCAAATGGTCACAAAGAGATGGAACTTACTATATTCAATAAAATAAAAATATCAACACATCTTAAAAAAACAAGCAATGCCTATGAGATAACACGGATCATAATCTTTCAAAAAAACAAAACCGGCTGCAAAAATACAGCGGCCCCATTAAAAAGAATTAATTCCTGCTTCTGCTACTCCACGACCAATTTTGTGGCAGACGCATATTATCAACCTTTTATCAGTACAAAAATATGGAAAATGTTTCGTATTATAGGTCTTAGGTCCAAAGACTTAAAAAAAATGCTCTCGGTCCTAAAATGTCCTTTATTTTACTTTTCTTGACACTGTTCCAAGCGGTAGCGACTAATTCCTATTCACAATCTGTAACGATTTCCGTGAAGACGGATCAGGCCCCGCTAACCGATCTATTCGCTATTATAGAAAAACAAAGCGATTTCTTATTCTTCTATGTGGATTCTGACGTAAAGAACGTAAAAGTGAGCGTGAACGCAACCGATAAGTCCATAGAAAATATCTTATCGCAAGCACTACGCAACACGAGTTTGAAATATTCGATCGAAGGACGAAATATCAATGTATTTAATAAAAACATTGTCGCCCAGCAAACTAAAAAACGTATTACCGGTGTCGTTAAAGATGCGGAAGGAAACGCTATTATCGGCGCTAACGTTGTCGAGAAAGGCACGACCAACGGCACGATTACAGATCTGGATGGTAAATACGTTATGGAAGTATCCTCAAACGCAACTCTCGAGTCTCTTATATCGGTTACATGACACAGTTGCAACCGGTAGGCGGCAAAAACGAGATCAATGTAAACTTGAAAGAGGACACTCAAAAACTGGATGAGGTAGTCGTAGTGGGTTACGGTACGCAGACGAAACGTGAGATTACCGGTTCTATCACCAACGTGACCGCTGAGGATTTCAACCAAGGTCTGACTCGTAACGCAGCGGATTTGTTGCAAGGTAAGGTGGCCGGTTTAACGATCAATACAGGTTCCGGCGACGTAACGGGCAACTCGACGATTCAATTAAGAGGTCTATCCACTTTGCAAAACGACCAAGGCCCGTTAATCGTTATCGATAACGTGCCGGGCATGGACATGTCTACGGTTAATCCGCAGGACATCGAATCTATCTCTATCTTGAAAGATGCCTCTTCAGCCGCTATCTACGGTTCCCGTTCAGCGGGTGGTGTTATCCTTATCACGACTAAGAAAGGTTACGCCAGCAAACCGACCATCGCTTATAATGGAGCGTTCGGTGTATCTACCTTGCTAACAAGCCGAATCTGCTAACAGCGGACCAATGGCGTAGCTATACTTCCTCTACCCCGGGTAAGGACGGTAAGGATTTTGACATGGGAGCGAACACGGATTGGTTCGACGAGATCACGAGAATCGTTCCAACAGGATCATGCCGTGTCTTTATCAGGAGGTGGTTCACACCATAACTATAGAGGTTCCCTTTCTTATATGCAACGTGAAGGTATCGCACGCGATAACTCCATGAACCGTTACAACGCCCGTTTCCAATTCTCCCAACGTGCTCTGGAGGATCGTTTGAAAGTAAGCATCACCGGCGTGGCTACCGTTACAGATAACGCGCCGACCAATGCGACCAATTTCTTACTTGCCTACAATATGATTCCCGTTCGCCCGATTAAGCTAGAGGATGGATCTTGGTTCGACACACGTGAATACGACCAAGGAAACCCGGTACGTAACCAGAAAGAGAATACACATAAGAACCGCATCAATAATTTCTATGGAACCGCTGATGTCGGTTATACGATTATCGATGGCTTAGAGGCTAAAGTTCTTTTAGCTAAAAGCCGGAATACGGAAGATGAGAGCAAATACAACAGTATCGAGTCTCAAGCCGGTTACAACGATGGCGGTAAGGCCGAACGTTGGTCCAGACTACGTGATAAAGACTTGATGGAATGGACCGCCAATTATTCAGCTGAGTTCAATAAGCATAAGATCAATGCCTTGATCGGTTACTCTTGGGAAGAAGAGAATTATGAGGAGACTCACGTACAGACCCGTGGTTTCGTCACTGATTTATTAGGTGCTAACAATTTAGCCGCGGGACAAAATCTGAATCCGGGAGACGCAGAGTCTCAAAAATGGCAAAGTCGCCTGATCTCTTTATACGCAAGAGCCAATTATAGCTTCAATGAGAAATATATGTTGACAGCTACCGTACGCCGGGATGGTTCTTCTAAATTTGGAACGAATAACAAATGGGGTACCTTCCCTTCCGTTTCCGTGGGTTGGAATATCACCCAAGAGTCATTCTTGGAAAAAGTAAACTGGCTTAACGACTTAAGTTAAGTGTCGGTTATGGTATCACTGGTAATCAAACAGGATTGGACCCCTACAAAACCCTCGAGCTTTACGGCACAGATGGTGTATATTATGATACCGGTTCTTGGCTACCTTCTTATAAAATCAGCCAAAACGCAAACCCAGACTTAAAATGGGAACAGACAGCGATGTTGAACATCGGACTTGATTTCTCCGTATTGGATAGCCGCCTAGGTGGTCGTATCGAATGGTATAACAAAAAGACCTCTGACATGCTTTATACCTATCCGGTGCCAACCCCTCCTTACCTATATAGCGAGATCATGGCTAACGTGGGCGATATGCGTAATACGGGTATCGAGTTGAGTTTGAACGCAGACGCTATCCGCACGAAGGATTTCGATTGGAACATCTCCTTAAACTTGGCTCATAATGAGAATGAAGTGACTCGTCTATCCAACGACGTATTTACAATGGATAAGATCTTATTAGGTGACGTATTCATCCGGGGTGGAAGCTCCAGCGGTACACACGTATTGGAAGAGGGACGCCCTATCGGACAATTCTATGGCTTGGTTTGCAACGGTATCGATGAGAACGGCAGATATATCATGGTAGATAAAGACGGTGACGGCGAGATTTCCGATCCGGCGGATTATGACTACATCGGATCCGCTCAACCGAAACTGACATATGGTATCACCAATACTTTCCGCTACAAGAATTTTGATTTGTCATTCTTCTTGCGTGGAACGATCGGTAATGATATATTGAACGCGACCCGCATGGCATACGCTCAATCCGGATTCTTGCCGGGAACAAACGCATTGGATGATCCATTGACCTATACGTTAAGCGAAACTCCAAGATTCTCCAACTATTACTTAGAGAAAGGTTCTTTTATGCGTCTCGACAACTTGACTTTAGGTTATAAGATCAAAGCATTGAATGGTATCCGTGTTTATTTCACGGCGCAAAACCTATTCGTTATCACGAAATATAAAGGTCTTGATCCCGAAGTTCCTATGGATTCAGGAGACGGTTTGACCCCGGGTGTAGAACCTCGTGAATTTTATCCGAAGGCACGCACATTCTCTGTTGGATTAAACTTGAATTTCTAATACACAAACAGTAACGATCATGAAAAGATTATTCAAAATATAATATGTGCCGTACTCGCTCCGGTAGCACTTGTCTCTTGCATGGATTTGGACGAGAACGTATACGACAAGCTCCTACCGACGAATTCGGGACAACAGAAAAGCAGATTAATGCGATCATGGCTCCGGCATACCAATCCCTAAAGAACATGCTGGCTTATGACGGTCCTTGGGGAGCGGCCGATATGACAGCCGATATCTTGATAGCACCGACACGTGTAGGTGGCGACTGGTGGGACGGCGGACAATACATGGAACAATGTATGCACAGTTGGAAACCGAACTCTTACTCCGTAGAGAATTGCTGGACATATTGTACGGAAGGTTTAACCACAGTTAATTCCGTATATAATATTATAGAGAAAAGCGAGGCGATGAGCGATGAACTTAAGCTTCAATACTTGTCTGAGCTAAGAGGATTACGCGCTTTCTGGTATTATGTAATCGTAGATATTTTCGGTAACGCTCCATTAGTGACAGATTTTGAGGATACCTCCTTGCCCTCCATCACGAGCCGTGCGGATCTGTATAAATACGTGGTGAAGGAATTAACCGAGATCATCCCGAACCTGCGTTCCGATGTATCAGACGCCAGCTACGGTAAGTTCACGCAAGGGGCTGCCCGTATGGTATTGGCAAAGATGTACCTCAACGCCGAGGAATGGATCGGCGAGCCGAACTGGAAAGGTGTAGTGGAGCAGTGCGACGAGATCATGAAACTCGAATATATCATCGAGCCGAATTGGAAAACCAATTTCGAGGTTCATAACGAGGTATCACGAGAGATTATTTTCCCGATCTGCTACAAGGCATCTGATGCTTGGGGTAACTCCATTCATCTTTGGACATTGCATTATCTGGATCCCGATGTATTAGGTTTCACCGGCGGTATGTGGAATGGTATCACGCCCAGCCGGATTTTGTCCGCACATTTGATACGGAAGATCCTCGTTACGAAGGTTCGTTCTTGATTGGCCCGATGATCGACCCTAGCACGGGAGAGATTTTGAAAACGACCCTAGGACATGACTTGATCCATACGATCGACTTAAATGTGGTACCGGGAACTGAGAAAACCGATGCGGATGGTAACTTAACCCCGTGGGGCGAGGTTCACCAAGAAGACGGCGCACGTATCAATAAGTGGGTATATGAGAAAGGCATGCAAAATACCAATATGGAGAACGATATCGCTATCTTCCGTCTGGCCGATGTATACCTGATGAAAGCGGAAGCCTTGGTTCGTATGGGCGGGGATCTCGGTGAAGCTACTCGTCTGGTAAACGCTATCCGGGAAAGGGCTTACGGCAATTCCGATCATAATTACACGAGCGTGACATTGGACGATATCTATAACGAGCGTGGTTATGAGTTGGCATTCGAATTTGTCCGCCGCCAAGATATGATCGCTTCGGGACTTATCTGAAACCGAGATATATGAAGCCGAAACAGACTCCGGAATATCGTAAGATCTTCCCGATCCCGTTCAAGGCTTGGCAGAAGAATAATAATTTGGTTCAGAACCCGGGATATCCGGCATTCTAATCATATCAGTCTGTTTTTAATATTCAATTCTTTAGACCCCAATTCAATTATTAATCATAATATGAACAAATTTATGAAAGAGGTAAATAAACAATCCTGTCCGACTGGAATCTCGAGAAGGGAATTCCTTGGGATGCAGCCACAGGTGCTGCCACCCTTACGATCCTGCCCAGTTTTACCGTAGCGGGATTAGGACACGTAGCTCCCAGCGATAAGCTTTATATCGCGAAAATAGGCTGTGGCGGTATGGGAGCCGCCGATTTGGGTAGCTTGATGAATACGCCGCACAAAAACGCAGCGATCACCTGTCTGTGCGACGTAGACGACCGTCAGTCTGCCGACGCTCGTAAGAAATACCCGAAGGCGAAGTATTTCAACGACTTCCGTGAGATGTACGACAAGGAAGGCAAGAACTTCGATGCCGTATGTATCTCCACCCCGGATCATAACCATGCGATCCAAGCTTTCGGCGCTATGCGGATGGGTAAGCACGTATATCTGCAAAAACCGATCGCGCACGATATTTACGAGGCACGTATCCTTACCGAGGCCGCCAAGAAATACAAGGTCGTGACCCAAATGGGCGACCAAGGTAACTCTTGCGACGGTATGCGTACCCTTCGTGAATGGTTCGAGGCGGATCTGCTGGGCGACATCCAGAAGGTATATTGCTGGACCAACCGTCCCGTATGGCCGCAAGGTATTCCTTGGCCGAGCCAGAAGCCTGAGGTTCCCAAGGGATTAAATTGGGACTTATGGGTAGGTACCGCCGAGTATGTGGATTATATCGATAATCTTGTTCCGTTCAACTGGCGTGGTTGGTGGCGTTTCGGTACAGGCGCTCTTGGAGATATGGGTTGCCACATCATCGGCCCTCCATTCAAATTGCTTCAATTAGGTTATCCGACCGAGGTTTCTTGCAGCACGACCAATGTTTACTCCGGTATCTTCGAAGAAGCCTATTATCCTGAAAGTTGCCCGGTAGCCAGCTCGATCCGTTATAAATTCAAGAAGAAAGACGGAAGCGACTTGAGTCTGTATTGGATGGACGGCGGTATCATGCCGGAACGTTTCGAGGAGATCGACAGATGCCGATATGACCTGCACGATGGGAGACTTGGATATGATGGACGTGGAAGGCGCAACCGTATTCGTAGGTACGAAAGGTATGGCTTCTTGCGGCTGGGGTGGTTCCGATCCAAGATTCTGGCCGAAGGGGGTAAAGGCGAACAAGAAACCTTTATTCGACAAAGACGTGAACATTCCTCATAAATATAAACGTATCGAAGGGGGTACGAATGGCCACTATTGGGCATGGATCGACTCTTGTATCGCAGGGTACGACAAGGCGGACGTAGAATCTCCATTCGAAGGATACGCCGGTCCGTTGACGGAGACCGTATTGATGGGTAACTTGATCTTACGGAGCCATAATATCCGGGAACAAGTGAAACATAACGACTCGATCTACGGAGAACGCGAAGGCTTCATCTATCCGGGAAGAAACAAGACTTTCCTATGGGATGGAGCGAATATGCGTATCACCAATTTCGAGCAGGCGAACCAATTCATCAAGCGGAAATACCGCAATGGATAGAGGAGACTGAAGTTATAAAAGCTAACAGGAATCTAACGGGAACCTAACAGGAACCTAACAAATTCCTAATAATTATCTAACAAGTTTCTAACAAACAACAAACATTCATAATAGCGATGAAAAAGATTTATAGCAGTATTATGGCCGTAGCCTTATTCGCGTCGGCCTTGTCATGTACCTCCGGCGGTAATACCAACGATGCCGGAACGCAAACCGCCCAAACCCAAGCCCTCGATAGCGACGGTATCCCTACG
>ENA-OQDF01001215-OQDF01001215.1-human-gut-metagenome-genome-assembly--contig:-NODE-1215-length-10516-cov-1.183078_pt1 | contig 10516 bp, 18 predicted proteins | sample MGYA00242769_ERZ504597 | MGnify/ENA primary metagenome ERZ504597 (study PRJEB26092, sample SAMD00036305) | human gut metagenome | host: Homo sapiens | study: EMG produced TPA metagenomics assembly of...
TTATCTGTATTGATTAATTTAATAATTTTGCCAGTTGTTTTATCTAATTGGAAACTACTCATATCATCAGTATCTTTATTTACGACTAAAAGATATTGTTCATCTTCACTTAAGATAAATATCTAGGTGCATACCACACTGTTTATTTGTTGAATGATTTCAGGTTCATTTTCAAGGCTAATAACAGTGAGTAAATCTGCTCCACGAGTGGAAATATATATGAAACGATTATCTTTTGTGATACGAATAGCAGCACTAGAAGTGTTATCAAGTTTATCTTTAGGTAGTAGATTTAATTTTGTATTCAAAGTAAATTCTAGATTATCTACGCTAAAATCAAAAAATTCACTGCTTAATTCACTTACTAAATAAAAATGAGAATAATCATGATTAAATACACCATGACGAGGACCTGTTTTTGCAGGGAAGGTTAAAGTTTTTACTAAATCATAATCATTATTTATATCAAAAATACGTACTTGGTCAAGTAATAAACAAGGAACTATAAGATAGTTTTTATATAATACTACTTGATGGCAACCAGCTTTGTTTTGAATAGATATTTGTTTGATTAATTTTAATTTGTTGTTGACTATTTGATAAACCATAACTACACCATCATGGTAATTTGCAGTGTAAATGAAATCATCATGATGTTTTACAAAACATGGAGAACTGTTTTCCAAAAGTATTTCATCTAGTATAGTTTTGGTAGAAATATCAACTAGAGCAATACCACTTTTATTGTTTTTGCTAGTAGTGATGATAAGAATATTTTCATATCTGTCAACACATTTTGCATCGTCAATACTCAAAAAGGATTGGATATCAGAAATTTGCCAGAATTTTTCTTCATAAGAGAATTGATATATTCCTTTTGTTGATGCAGTATTGTAAGTACCAATATAACCAGTTAGCATAAAATAAACACTTCCTTAATTTTATATTTAAATACTTAGAATAAATTGTATTTAATTAGCACAAGCCATTAATATACTGATTATATAGTATAAATTATAAATAAACAAGTAAGAGCCATATCTTTGGTATAAATTTTTATATAAATGATATGTTAAATTTTATTAATTAAAAAATATATAAGAAAATTAATAATAGATGTACTTGTATTTTAAAAAAAGATAAACTATACTAAATTTAAATCAGTGATATATATTTATATTTTAAGTATATATTTTATTGATTATAAAAAAATAAGGAGTGTTTTTTTATGGAACAGATTAAACGTTACAAAGCAGTAATCACAGGCAATGTACAAGGCGTAGGTCTTCGTGTTTTTGTTATGGACAATGCAAGCAAACTTGGTATTACTGGCTGGGTAAGAAATATGGCAGATGGAACTGTAGAAATGGAAGCACAAGGCAATCCAGATAAATTAGATCAGTTATTTGCTACTATAAAAAAAGGTAACTTTATTATTAAGTTGATAATATTGATTGCACAGAAATTGACTGTGTTGAAGAAGCATCATTATCATTAAATACTAATGATAAATGATATGAAAATTAAAGATGCGTTATATAAGGAATTATGAGAGAGTAATGTCGATAAACTTAGGATGGAGATTATCGACATTTTTTATTTTGCAAAAATAAATTTATACATAAAATTTTTAGTAATTTTGATACTATATTGATAGATAAAAATAAGTTTTGGAAGATAAAGTAATGAATAAAATTTATAATAAATCACTAGAAATCGTTGTCAGTATTGACGTATTAATAGGATTTTCGTTATAATTGATATGTAAAATATAGATGTTAGAACTTGCTTAAGGATAGTGATTTTTATGAAAATAAATAAAGTATTAGTTATACATGGACCAAATTTAAAATTTACTTGGCACTCGTGAACCAGAAATTTTATGGTAGTATGACTATGCAAGATATTAATGAAGATTTAGCAAAACAGGCTAAGGAACATAATGTCGAAATAGATTTTTTTCAAAGTAATCATGAAGGAGCTATTATTGATACTTTACATAATGCTCGTGGTCAATATGGCTACATTATTTTAAATGCTGGTGCATTTACACATTATAGTATTGCTATACGTGATGCTTTAGCTGCTATTGATATACCTGTAATAGAAGTACATCTATCGAATATCCACAAAAGAGAAGAATTTAGACATCATTCTGTAATTGCACCTGTAGTTTGAAGGTCAGATTTGCGGTTTTGGTTTAGAAAGTTATAAATCTGCGTTATTTATTGCTATTAGTAGACTACAAAAAGAGGATTAAATTATGTGTCAAAATAATCGTATAGAAAATCTTAGAAATGTATTGCAGGCAAATTTTTGCGATGCAATGCTTATAAGTAAAGAAGAAAATTTACATTATTTTAGTGGTTTTACAGGTGATGATACATTTTAGTAATCACTTTAAATGATTGTTTTTTGATTACTGATTCACGTTATACAAAACAAGCTAGTGAACAGACTTCATTTACTATTATTGAACAAAAAACTGGCTTACTTAGCAAAACTGTAGAACTTATAAAGAAATTAAATATTAATAGTTTAGCATTTGAAGGCAATGCTTTGATTTTTAATCAATATAATTATTTAGCTAAAAATTTAGATGATATTGAAGTTGATTTTTCTACATCTTTAGATTTAACTGAACTTCGCATTATAAAAGATGAAAATGAGATAGAATTGATAAAAAAAGCTATTAATATCAGTGATGAAGCGTATTCGCATATATTGAAATTTGTAAAAGCAGGTATGAGTGAACAGGAAGTAGCGACTGAATTAGAATATTTTATGCGCAAATTAGGCAGTGAACGACCTGCATTTACTACTATAGTGGCTTCTGGTGTTAGAGGGGCATTACCTCATGGAGTTGCTACAGATAAGTTGATAAATAATGGTGAATTTGTTACAATAGACTTGGTGCTGTTTACAAGGGATATCATTCAGATATTACGCGTACTTTTTGTATAGGAAAAGCAAGTGATAGACAAAAAGAGATTTATGATATTGTTTTGCAAGCACAATTATTAGGGCTAAAAGAAATTGCACCTAATAAAAGTGGCAGGGAAGTTGATTTTCCTGTAAGAGAATATATAAAAAATGCAGGTTATGGTGATTTCTTTGGGCATGGCTTAGGGCATGGTGTTGGTCTTGAAATTCATGAGTTACCTCGTTTATCACCACTTAGTCCAACAGATAAGCTTAAAGAAAATATGATAGTTACTAATGAGCCGGGGATTTATGTGCCTGACTTTGGCGGTGTTCGTATTGAAGACACTGTTTTAGTTACTGCAAATGGATGCCAAGCACTTACACAAGTGATAAACGGCTTGTTGAAATAATGTGACCGCAATAATTGAGAGTCGGGTATTTCACATTATATAAATAAAATTAGATAATATATTTTGGAGGAATGTTTTAATGATTTCCAGCAGTGATTTCCGTACAGGTCTTACACTTGAAATTGATAACGGTGTATGGCAGATTGTTGATTTCCAACATGTAAAACCAGGTAAAGGTGCAGCTTTGTTCGTACAAAAATTAAAAACGTACAGACTGGTGCAGTTGTAGAACGTACTTTTAACCCTAATGAAAAATTACCAGCAGCTCATGTAGAAACTAGAGCTATGCAGTATTTATATGAAGCAGATGGTATGTACACTTCATGGATAATGAAACTTATGATCAGATTGAACTTACAAAAGATCAATTAGGTAGTGCATTAAACTTCTTAAAAGAAAACATGGATATTAGCTTACAGTCTTTCAAAGGCAATATCATTGGTATTACTTTACCAAACTCTGTAAATCTTGAAGTTGTTGAATGTGAACCAAGCGTTAAAGGTGATACTGCAACTGGTGCTACTAAAATGGCAAAAGTTGAAACTGGTTATGAAGTTCGTGTACCACTTTTCGTTAACGAAGGCGACGTATTAAGAATTGATACTCGTACTGGTAACTATATCGAACGTGCTTAATTAAATTAAAATAAAATTGCATCTTTCTGATTTAAGAAAGGTGCAATTTTTATATTTTATTTTGACTTATAATTTAAAAGATACTAGTTATTTTTAAGAACTTCTTAATGAAGCTGTTAGTTGTATATTTATGAATTTTTGTTATAATTGATTTAATAATAAACTAAAACAATATAGACTGCTTTAGTTTCAAAGGAGGATTTAACATGGACGAAAAAAAGGAATCAATAATGCATTAGGTACTATCCGCATTGCAGACGAAGTAGTAAGTATTATAGCAGGTCTTGCTGCTACAGAAGTTGAAGGCGTAGCAGGCATGAGTGGTGGTATCGCAGGTGGTATCGCAGAAATTTTTAGGGTCGCAAAAATTTCTCTAAAAGGTGTAAAAGTTGAAGTTGGTGAAAAAGAAGCAGCTATTGATCTTTATATCATTGTAAAATACGGTGTACGTATTCCAGATATAGCTTTGAATGTACAAGAAGCTGTAAAAACAGCTATTGAAAATATGACAGGTCTTAGCACTGTTGAAGTTAATGTACATGTTCAAGGCGTTGGTTTCCCAGAAGATGTAAAAACTGAAGAAGTACGCGTTCGCTAAAGTATAAGAAAGAGGAGTAGTATGAGCGTTATAAATCGTATCATCTGTTCTTTTACGCTTTGGCATTTGGTGCAGTTTCTATTTTGACTATGGTATTGTTTGCTAGATTTATTCCAGATGCTCAAATTTGGAATGAGTTTTTGTATTTATGTAGTCGCATAGAAACTGTAGTGGTTGCAGTAGTCATTTTTATTTGTAGTCTATATTTATTAATACAGAGTTTATCTACACATAGTAATGATGTATCAACAAATGAGGCTGTAATTGTGCAAGGAAAAATGGGAGAGGTCAATATCTCCTTAACGGCACTAAAAGATATGGCTGATAAGATTGCCCGTTCTATTACAGGAGTCCGTGATGTTAAAGTAAGATTGAAAATGACTAAGGCACCAACCAAAGATAAAACTTTAATACCTAATTTCAAGCTAAAATTAATTGTTGGTGAAGAAAGCAATATTGTATCAATTAGTGATGAAATAAAACAACAACTCGATATTTATTTAAATAAATATATCGGTATTGAAAAGGCTAAAATTGATATCAATGTAGAAAGCATATCTAATAATTCTACTAACAACAAAAAGCGCGTTGTATGAAGTTTTAGCTGAGGTGCACAATGAAAGAATATATTTTAAATTTTATCAAATATCAATTACATGAACATTGTGGTAGAACTATTGGTGTTATTTTAGGATTTATAATTTCTTTAGCTATACTCATATTTGGTTTATTCACTACTTTATTTGTAATAATTTGTATGGGAATAGGTCTTTATGTAGGTAATTTGATAGATAAAGATGATGAGTTTTCAGATAATATCTTATATAAAATCCAAAAATCTTACCACCTTATTCACGTCGTTGGTAAAAGGAGCTAGTTTTTATATGAGTCGCAGACAAGCGAGAGAAATCGCATTACAGTCATTATTTCAATTAGATTTTAATGAATGTGAAGTAGATAGTGCTATTGAAAATGTATTATCACATAAAAACTTCATGAAGCTGATTGTGATTTTGTAAGAATATTAGTTAGTGGTACTAGAGAAAATTTAGAGTCTATTGATAAAATGATAGCGGAAAAGTCTAAAGACTGGAAAATCGAACGTATGTCAGGTATTGACAGAAATATCGTTCGTCTAGCTATATTTGAAATGAAATTCAGTTCAGATAACTGGTGCCTAATATAGCAATCAATGAAGCTGTCGAATTAGCCAAAAAATTCGGTACAGATGATTCTGCCCGTTTTGTTAATGGTATTTTGGGCTCAATGATTAAATAACAATGTTTATTTGCCAGGCTAGTTACAGCCTGGCATTTTTATTTATATGAGGATATAATGGCAGGAAAAATTTACACAGTAAGTCAATTAAATAAATATTTACGACAACAATTTGATGATGATATTATTTTGCAAAATATCATGTTAAAGGGAGAAATATCTAATTTTAAAGTCCATTCTTCTGGACATTGTTATTTTACTTTAAAAGATAATTTAGCTAGTATAAAATGTGTAGCATTTCGTTTTAATGCCATGAAATTTCGTTTTGCTCCGCAAAATGGAATGAAGGTAATTGCAAGTGGATATATTTCAATTTATGAAAAAGATGGCTTATATCAATTATACGTGCAAAATTTAGCACCTGAAGGTATAGGTGAACTTGCATTAGCTTTTGAACAATTAAAAAATAAATTGAATGATGAAGGTTTATTTGATAGTAAATATAAAAAACAATTACCTTTTTATCCTAAACGTATAGGTGTTGTAACATCAAGAACGGGAGCAGTTATTAAAGATATTTGTCATGTAGCCAAAAGGCGAAATCCTTTGGTGAAAATCCTTTTATATTCTGTCTTGGTACAAGGCGAAAACGCAAGTAAAGAAATTGTTCAAGGAATAGAATTTTTTAATAAAAAATGTCCAGTTGATGTGATTATCATTGGACGAGGTGGTGGCTCTCTTGAAGATTTATGGGCGTTTAATGAAGAAAATGTAATTCGTGCGATATTTGCTTCAAAAATTCCTATAATTTCAGCAGTAGGTCATGAAACAGATTATACTTTATCTGATTTGGCAAGCGATGTAAGAGCAGCAACACCTTCTCAAGCAGCAGAATTAGCTGTTGTAGAAAAAGATGCATTAGTAAATTATATTGAAAGTTTAAAAAGAGATTGTAGATATAAAGTATATAATCTTTTTTCAATCAAAGAAAATAAATTTAATTTATTATGGAAACATAGTATTTTTAGCGATAAAGAACGTTTATTGCAAAGTAGACAACAAGAATTAGATTTTTTAAATGAGCGTTTAAAATAAGTAGTAACTGATAAATACGTGAATAAATTTCATCAAATGGAAGTTATTGCCGAAAAATTAAAAGTATTAAATCCTCTAAATGTATTACAAAGAGGTTTTAGTATCGTAAAACAAGATGATAAATATATAAAAAATATAAAAGATATAGATATGGATAAATCACTAAATATCGAGCTTAGTGATGGTACTGTTGAAACTAAAATTGTACAAATAAAAAGAAAAATGAGGTTTTTCTCATGGCTAGAAAAAAATTAACTTTTGAAAATGCTATGGAAACTTTAGAAGAAATTGTAAATCAATTAGAAGCTGGAGATATTCCATTAAATGAATTAATAGATAAATATAATGAAGGTATGAAATTATCAGCTTTCTGTTTAGATGAATTAAATAGAGCGAAAGATGCTATATATGCAGAAGTTGATGTAAAAGATAATAAAATAATTGAAAAGAAATTAGATATAGAAGGTGATTATTAAATGATGAAATCCTATATGCAAAGAAAAATGGATTTAAATAAATCAGCAATTAAATGAGATTTATACAGAAAATATGGCACTCAATAAAGATTTAGCTAAAGCTATGAATTATAGTTTAATGGCTGGTGGAAAAAGACTTCGTCCTATTTTAATAATGGCTGCTGCTGATGCTTTAGGTGTTGATGGTGAAAAATTCTTGAGATTATCGACATCAATAGAGTTTATTCATACGTATTCTTTAATACATGATGATTTGCCAGCAATGGATAATGATGATTATCGCAGAGGAAAACTCACTAATCATAAAGTTTTGGTGAAGCTTTAGCTATTTTAGCAGGTGATGCGCTTCTCACTATGGCATTTGAAATAATTGCCACTGATAAAAATGTAGATGCAGAAACTAAAGTAAAAATTATCACTGAAATGAGCAAGGCTGCTGGTGCAGAAGGTATGGTCGGCGGTCAAGTAATAGATATGCAATCAGAAAATAAAAAAATAGATATACAGACTTTAAAACAAATGCATGCTGCCAAAACAGGTGCATTATTTTGTGCTGCTATTCGTTCTGGTGCTATTTTGGCTGGTGCTGATGAAAAACAATTAGCTAATTTGACAGAATATGCTCGTCAATTTGGATTGGCTTTTCAAATTACTGATGATATTTTAGATGTTGTTGGTGATGAAAAAACCATAGGGAAACCTGTAGGTAGTGATGAAAAAAATCATAAATCCACATATGTTACTTTGGGTTCATTAGAAAGTGCAAAAGCTTTAGCGCAAGAAGCTGTGGATAAAGCAAAAGCGTCTTTAGTAGATTTTGGCGAGAATGCTGAATTTTTAAGAGCTTTAGTAGATTATTTAATTACTAGAAATAAATAAACTAAAGAAAGAGTGTTATATATGAATATTTTAGAGCAAATACATTCTCCGGCAGAGCTAAAATATTTATCTGAAACTCAGTTAGAAATTGTAGCCACGCAAATTAGAGAATTAATTATAAAAACAGTAGCTCAAAATGGCGGTCATTTAGCTCCTTGTTTAGGAACAGTAGAACTTACTTTAGCTTTGCATAAAGTCTTTTCTTGTCCACGAGATAAATTTGTTTGGGACGTTGGTCATCAGGCATATGCACATAAAATTTTAACTGGCAGATTAGAAAAATTTTCTACATTGCGACAAAAAGATGGCATAACAGGTTTTCCAAATCGCTTTGAAAGTGAATATGATGCATTTGGTGTGGGTCATGCGAGTACATCAATTTCAGCGGCATTAGGTATGGCAGTTGCTCGTGATTTAGACAATGAAGGATTATAATGTAATTGCTATTATTGGTGATGGCGCTTTGACTGGTGGCGAAGCTTTTGAGGGCTTGAATAATGCAGGAATGTCTAAGCGTAAACTAATAGTCATTTTAAATGATAATGAAATGTCTATTTCACAAAATGTAGGTGCGTTATCAGAGTATTTATCACTTATTCGCATTGATGAAAAGTATAAACGTGCCAAAAAAGATATTCAGCGTATTTTGGGTAATATACCGAAAATAGGTGGTTCTGTTTTAAAAACAGCTAATTATGTAAAAGATGGTGTAAAAAATGCCATTGTTCCTGGTGGTATTTTTGAAGCTTTAGGTTTTAATTATATCGGAGCATTAAATGGTCATAGTTTAACTGATTTGATAAATGTTTTTGAAAAAGTTAAAGCAAATATTGATGGCCCAGTACTCATTCATGTGCAGACTAAAAAGGTCATGGCTATTTACCAGCAGAAAATAATCCATCTAATTCCATGGTATTGGTAAATTTGATGTATTGACAGGACTGCCTATAGCTTCTAATAGCATTGTACCTACGTATACTGCTGTTTTTAGTAGAGCATTGATAGATTTAGCCGCCAAAAATAAAAATATAACAGCGATTACGGCAGCTATGCCATCAGGCACAGGCTTACAAAAATTTGCTGATGTTTACCCTAAGAGATTTTTTGATGTAGGTATCGCAGAAGAACATGCTGTAACATTTGCTGGCGGTCAAGCTTGTATCGGTAAACGACCATTTGTAGCATTATATTCAACTTTTGCTCAACGTGCTTATGATCAGGTTATCCATGATATATGTTTACAAAAATTACCAGTAGTATTTTGTTTAGATAGGGCAGGGCTTGTTGGTGAAGATGGCCCAACTCATCATGGTGTATTTGATATAGCATATATGCGTCAAATACCAAATATGGTAGTTATGGCACCAAAAGATGAAAATGAACTTCGTCAAATGGTATTTAGTGCAGTGGAATATAATTGTCCATGTAGCATACGTTATCCGCGAGGAAACGCTTGTGGTGTTCCAATTGAAGAAGATGTAGAGATTTTACCTTTAGGCAAAGGCGAAATTTTACAAGATAAGGAAAATGCTACAGTAGCAATAATCGCTGTTGGTTCAATGGTAAAAGAAGCTATGGTAGCTAGTGAAAAATTATCATTAGAAAATATAAATTGTAGCGTTATTAATGCTCGCTTTATAAAACCATTAGATGAAGAATTAATTTTAAATATAGCTAAAAAAGTAAAATACGTAGTAACGATTGAAGAAGGTATTTTAGCTGGCGGTTTTGGCAGTGCTATTTTAGAATTATTAAATCAAAATAAAATATATAAACCAGTAATTCGCATGGGTATACCAGATGAATTTATAGAGCAAGGTACACGCAATGAATTATTGAAAGAATGTAAATTAACAAGTGAAGATATAATACAAACAATAAAAGATTTTAATAAAAGATTTTGAAGAACAGAAATAGGTGTGAAGTTAATGGCAAAAAAAAACGTTTAGATGTGATGTTAACAGAACAAAATTTAGTATCTAGTCGAGAACGTGCAAAAACAACTATAATGGCAGGCTTAGTATTAGTTAATGGTCAAAAAATAGATAAACCAGGGACTATGGTAAAAGAAGATGCTGTTATCCGTGTTTTAGGTGATAGCATAGGATATGTAAGCCGTGGAGGTTTAAAATTAGCAAAAGCCATCCAAGAATTTAAATTAGATTTAACAGATTTAGTTGTAGCAGATATTGGCGCTTCAACTGGTGGTTTTACAGATTGTTCTTTACAAAATGGAGCAAAAAAAGTTTTTTGCTATAGATGTAGGCTATGGACAATTAG
>ENA-OQDF01001217-OQDF01001217.1-human-gut-metagenome-genome-assembly--contig:-NODE-1217-length-10498-cov-1.814772_pt1 | contig 10498 bp, 14 predicted proteins | sample MGYA00242769_ERZ504597 | MGnify/ENA primary metagenome ERZ504597 (study PRJEB26092, sample SAMD00036305) | human gut metagenome | host: Homo sapiens | study: EMG produced TPA metagenomics assembly of...
TTGTCTTGGAACATATGCCATCGGAATTAATCTGATGCAAAGCTACAAATTCAAGTCCGTTCGCTCGGAGAATAGCTGTAACTAACTAAATTTCAAATATTTCAAAGAACTCTTTTAGATTTTAATGGGACAGTAATGTGTATACTTAAAAAATGATTATTTTTTGGAGAGGCAATATTCTTTTTGAAAAAAGATAAAGAAATAGTTTGTTTTATCCTTTTTTTTCCTTAAGTTTATAGCGTGATAATAAAAAATACAGAGTATTAACCATTAAATTTATGAATATGAGAACAATAACATTTAATGAATTACGTAAGATTAAAGACTCATTGCCTAGTGGTAGTATGCATAGAATAGCCGATGAACTTGGACTGAATGTTGACACTGTAAGAAATTTTTCGGTGGACACAATTTTAAGGAGGGGAAAAGTGTTGGGATTCACTTGGAACCTGGACCAGATGGTGGATTGGTTATGATTGATGATACTACTGTTTTAGAGCGAGCTTTAAAAATTTTAGATGAAATGGCAGGTAAGACTGAAGAAGCTGTTCGAGCTTAAGAAGAGAAAGTTAGAAGAATCCCAATTGCTGACAACAATTGGGATTTCTTATTTGTTTTAATCTCAAAATCAATGATATATGGAAGATAAATTAGTTACTTTGGCAATCTTAACGTACGCGAAAGCTCAAATATTGAAGAGTGTTCTTGAAAATGAAGGTATTGAGACTTATATCCACAATGTAAACCAGATACAACCAGTTGTTTCTTCTGGTGTACGTGTGCGTATTAAGGAGAGTGACTTACCCCATGCTCTGAAAATTACTGAAAGTTCTGCATGGTTATCTGAAGAGGTAGTGGGGGGAAGTCACCTAAACTGGAGAAGATTAGTAATAAAGTGCTAATTCCAGTGGATTTTTCCAATTATTCTTTGAAGGCTTGCGAGTTCGGTTTCAATTTCGCTCAGAATATAGGTGCAGAAGTTGTTTTGCTACATGTTTATTTACTCCTATATATGCAACTTCTTTGCCATACGGAGATGTATTTAACTATCAGCTAAGTGATGAGGAGAATGTAAGGAGTATCTTACAAAAAGTTCATGCTGATTTGAATGAATTATCTGATAAAGTAAAAGAGAAGGTAGCTTCCGGCGAGTTTCCAGATATTAAATATACTTGTGTTTTGCGTGAAGGTATTCCTGAAGAAGAGGTACTCCGCTATACCAAGGAATATCGGCCACGCATTATCATAATGGGAACTCGTGGTAGAAATCAGAAGGATATTGATTTGATTGGCAGTGTAACAGCTGAAGTGATTGAACGTAGCCGTGTACCGGTATTGGCCATTCCTGAAAATACTCCATTCAAGCAATTTTCTGAGGCTAAGCGTATTGCATTTATTACTAATTTTGATCAACGTGATTTAATAGCTTTTGATTCGCTAATAAATAATCTGAAATCATTTAAGTTTTCAGTGTCTCTGATACATCTTTCTGATGTTCAGAATACATGGAATGAAATAAAACTGGCTGGTATTAAGGAATATTTTCAAAAACAATATCCACAATTGGAAATACACTATGATGTGGTAAAGAATGATAATCTGCTTAGTAGTTTAGACAGTTATATCAAGAGTAATCATATTGATATTATGACATTAACTTCTTATAAAAGAAATATATTTTCGCGCTTATTTAATCCTGGTATTGCCAGAAAGATGATTTTCCATTCTGATACACCATTGTTGGTTATTTACGGAAGACCGAATACGTAGGTGTTGAATTGGATATATATGGTTTTGATCAATATGTGGATTATGTTTAATATAGTGCCGGGATAATTTAATCTAATTTTAGTTCTTCTTCTCTCTCACTTAAGAAATAATATTCTTTACTTTCTTTCAGAATAATAAAAGCCTAATTAATAATTTAATTAGCTTTTATTATTCTGAAGAAAGTATTACATCAACTTTTCAATTTCTTCGAATTCAGGGCCCATCTGCAAATTATAATACACTCTATATAGACCATTTAACCATAAATCTTTTTGATCAGGTTTCAGTTCTCTTGCCTTTTCATAATAAGGTTTTGCCTTTTCATAGAAAGTCTTCAGAGTAGCTTGGTCTTCTTTATACTTAGGATCATTAATATCTGTAGTTGCTTTTTCTGAGAAATCTTGTGCTTGTAAGCAGTAAATTAAACCTAAATTAGAGTATGCTTCTGCATAATTAGGATCTACTTCTATAGTTTTCTTATAGAATTCAATAGCTTTATCATAGTCCTTCATATTGTGATAAAGGTAGCCTTTTACATACAAATAGAATGTATTGTTAGGATCTTTAGCCAACATATCATCAGCAAACTGCATAGCCTCGTCATATTTGTTGTTATTGCTATAATAATCAATCAAATGACCGAAGAAGAATGAATGTTCAGGATATTTCTGGATACCTTCTTTTAAAGAAGCAATCCATTTAACAGTATCACCTTCGGCTTTCAATGCAGTAGAGATAAATTCCATAGCGTATTTCCCAACTTCTTTATCGTCTTGTGCATAAGGAGCATACTTCAAAATACTAGGATAATCTTCCATCTTAGCAGCTGCTAAACTTGCATAATATGCTATTTGAGGTAATACAGTATCTGTTTGTAACAGATTTTCCTTTTCAAACATCGGGTTGATAGCAATATCAATGTAGGTTGCAAAGAAATCCAACGCTTTTTTATTGTCTTCCTTGCTGCATCGCCTTCTTTTTGTGAGGCCAAATTAAAGAATTGGATGCCGCCATTGATCAGATTACCGCGTTCTGCTAAAATTGTAGCAGAATTAGATTTTCTATATTTATTCTTGATTTTGCCCTTTTCATTGGGAATTTGTGCTAATTCGTCACATTTGAAGTAGAATTTACACATGTTTAATGCACTATTATATACCTGAAGAGTGTCATAAGGTTTTCTCAGATAGGCATTTTCCATTTCTTTCTCACTTCTTTTTCTTTGGATAAGACCTGCTACATCCCACGTTTCGGCATTGTCCTTTGTTTCGGGATTAGTTAAAGCTTGATTTATCAGTTCCTCTGCTTTGGCAAAGTCAGGATTTACTCCGTTAGCAATACTTTTAGCCTCTTTTACGTTCTTTTCTTGGGCGAAAGTAAAACTTGCGGCAAGTAGTAAAACCATTGAAAATAATACTCTTTTCATGATTGTAGAAAATTTAAATTAATATTATGTCTATTCTTCATTTTCACTGTTTACCTCGTTCTGAGGGCTTTCAAGGGTATTTTCTTCCCCCTCCTCTATAAGTTCCTCTTCATTTTCTGAAGTGACTTGCATACAGAGCCAATTTCGTCATTACGTTTCTCAAGGTTGATTAGGCGTACACCTTGTGTAGCACGTCCCATGATACGAACATCGGCAACTTTCAGACGGATGGTAATACCGGATTTATTAATAATCATCAAGTCATTTTCATCTGTAACAGACTTGATCGTTACTAATTTACCCGTTTTATCGGTGATATTCATTGTTTTCACACCTTACCTCCACGATTGGTTTTGCGATAATCTTCAATATCCGAACGTTTGCCATATCCTTGTTCCGATACAACCATAATTGTTTCCGCCTCAGGATCTTTGATGCATATCATACCTACTACTTCGTCTTGACCGTCCTCATCCAATGTCATGCCACGTACACCGGTGGCAGTACGTCCCATAACACGCACAGCACTTCATGGAAACGAATGGCACGTCCGTTACGGTTGGCAATGATGATTTCATTGTCGCCGTTTGTCATACGCACTTCGATTACACGGTCGTCTTCACGGATAGTGATAGCATTTACACCATTTTGGCGAGGGCGTGAATACTGCTCAAGCAATGTTTTCTTAATGACACCATTTTGGTACAGAACAATACATAATGGCTGTTGATAAACTCTTGGTCGTTCAGGTTCTTCACGCGCAAATAGGCGTTTACAGCATCGTCAGAGTCGATATTCAACAAATTCTGGATGGCGCGACCTTTCGAATTCTTAGTACCTTCAGGGATTTCGTATACCTTCAGCCAGTAACATTTACCTTTCTGTGTAAAGAACATCATGGTATTATGCATGGTTGCAGGATAAATATGCTCTACAAAGTCTGCATCGCGGGTTTCGGTACCTTTGGAGCCTACCCCACCACGGTTTTGCGCACGGAATTCGCTCAGCGGTGTACGCTTGATGTATCCCATGTGTGAGATGGTGATAATCATTTCATCATCTGCATAGAAGTCTTCCGGATTGAATTCTTCTGATGAGTAGACGATTTCTGAGCGACGTTCGTCACCATACTTCTCTTTTACTTCAATCAGTTCATCTTTAATGACTTTGCGGCAGAGTTCGTCATTGACAAGGATCTCTTCCAAATAAGCAATCTGCTTCTGAATTTCCTCATATTCGGCGTGCAGTTGGTCTTGCATCAGGCCTGTGAGCTGGCGCAAACGCATTTCAACAATAGCACGTGACTGAATTTCACTGAGTTGGAATCGCTCCATCAAACCAGATATCGCATCATTCGGTGTTTTGGCAGCACGGATAATCTTAATTACTTCGTCGATATTATCAGATGCAATGATTAATCCTTCCAGAATATGTGCACGTTCTTTGGCCTTGCGCAATCGTACTGAGTACGGCGGATGACTACGTCGTGTCTGTGCTCAACGAAGTATTTTATCAAATCTTTTAGATTCAACAGACGTGGACGGCCATGTACCAATGCAACATTGTTCACACCAAAAGATGTCTGCAGCATTGTCATCTTGTAGAGCTTGTTGAGTACAACGCTGGCATTTGCATCACGTTTTACATCAATAACGATACGCATACCTTCACGGTCGGATTCGTCATTAGCATTGGCAATACCTTCAATTTTCTTTTCGTTGGCCAAATCGGCTATATTCTTAATCAATTCAGCTTTGTTGACGCCATAGGGAATTTCTGTCACAACGATTTTATCGTGCGTCGAACCAGTCTCAATTTCGGCTCTAGCACGCATTATGACACGTCCGCGTCCCGTGAGATAGGCTTCGCGAACACCGTTCATACCGTATATATAGCCTCCGGTCGGGAAGTCGGGAGCTTTAACATACGTCATCAACTCTTCTATATCGATGTCATTATTTTCGATGTATGCAATACAAGCGTCAATAACCTCAGATAGATTATGAGTCGGCATATTGGTAGCCATACCTACAGCAATACCAGATGCACCATTTACCAAAAGATTTGGAATACGGGCCGGCATGACGGTAGGCTCTTGCAAAGAGTCATCGAAATTGTTCTGCATGTCAACAGTCTCTTTTTCAAGGTCTGTCATCATGTCTTCACCAATTTTTCGCAAACGACACTCGGTATAACGCATGGCAGCAGCGCTGTCACCGTCTACTGAACCGTAATTACCTTGTCCGTCTACCAACATGTAACGCATTGCCCAAGGCTGAGCCATACGTACAAGAGCTCCGTAAACGGACGAGTCGCCATGAGGGTGATATTTACCTAATACTTCACCTACAACTCTGGCTGATTTTTTATAAGGTTTGTCGGAGGTATTTCCCAATCCCATCATTCCGAAAAGAATTCTTCGGTGAACGGGTTTAAAACCATCTCTAACATCCGGAAGGGCACGTGAGACAATGACCGACATAGAGTAGTCAATGTACGATGACTTCATTTCCTCCTCGATTGTTAATCTTTATAATTCTGTCTTGTTCAAGCATTTAAAAAGATTATTAATTATACATTTTCGGGTTCGTGAAAAACCACGCTAAAGTACTGCTTTTTTACGATATACAAAAGTTTTCCTCCATAAACTTTGTTGCCTGCGGCATAAATATAGAAGTACTCCCTCCTTTCCTCCCCAAGTTGCCATTAATATATAAGGTATAAATGGAAAAACAGATTTGAAATTTGTGGCACGGGATTTGTATACTATTAAATCAGTTAAATATGATACGTTGAATTAATAAATGCGTATCTTTGTCGTGGATAACCTTTTTAATTGAGGAGAATTATAAAATATGAACAATCAATTTTCACAAAGAGTTTCAGACATAATTACTTATAGCAAGGAAGAAGCCAATCGATTGAGAAATCGTTATATTGGTCCGGAACACCTTCTGCTCGGCATGTTGCGTGATGGCGGAGGAAAAGCTATTGAAATATTGTTGAAACTTGATATAGATTTAAAACGAGTAAAAAGTCGCCTGGAGGGTTTCCTGAAAGATGCCGAGGACGATACTCTCTTGCCGGACGCTGAAGTGCCCTTGTCCCCGATGACGGCTAAGATATTGAAGATGTGTATGCTTGAAGCGCGTTTGCTGAAAAGTGCAACTGCCGATACGGAACATGTATTGCTGGCTATCTTGAAAGATGGAGACAATCTTGCTGCAACTGTTTTGGAAGAACACCGGGTGGATTATCAGGCTGTATTTGAACAGCTTTCGATGAAATCGACCAATCCGAATGCGGGAATGGGATTCGCTGAGATGATGAAGAGGATGAAGAAGACATGAGTATGTCTCGCTCCTCCCGTACTGGAGGGGCTGGTTCGGCTTCGGCTGCACAGACTGCATCCAGAAAGCCGTCCAATGATACCCCCGTGCTGGACAATTTCGGCGTAGACATGACCCGGGCTGCCGAAGAAGGCAAGCTGGACCCGGTTGTGGGTCGCGAACGCGAGATTGAACGTCTGGCGCAAATCTTGAGCCGCCGCAAGAAGAACAATCCGGTGCTTATCGGTGAACCGGGCGTAGGAAAATCTGCCATCGTAGAGGGTTTGGCATTGCGTATTGTGCAAAAGAAAGTTTCGCGCATCTTGTTTGAGAAGCGCGTGGTGATGCTTGATATGGCCTCTGTGGTGGCGGGAACAAAATACCGTGGTCAGTTTGAGGAACGTATCCGCTCCATTATCAACGAGTTGCAGAAAAATCCGAATGTCATCCTTCATCGATGAAATCCATACAATTGTAGGTGCCGGTGCTGCTGCCGGTTCCATGGATGCTGCCAATATGTTGAAACCGGCTTTGGCGCGTGGTGAAATCCAGTGTATTGGAGCTACCACTCTCGATGAATACAGAAAGAATATCGAGAAAGACGGTGCTTTGGAACGTCGTTTCCAAAAGGTAATTGTAGAGCCTACCACAGCTGAAGAAACGCTTCAGATATTGAAGAATATCAAGGAGAAGTATGAAGACCATCATAACGTGAGCTACACGGATGAAGCCCTGGAAGCATGTGTCAAGTTGTCAGCACGCTATATAACCGACCGCAACTTTCCGGATAAAGCTATTGATGCTTTGGACGAAGCGGGTTCGCGTGTGCATTTGACGAATATTAATGTTCCGAAAGAAATTGAGGAGCAGGAAAAGCTGATTGAAGAGGCACGTGGCTTGAAGGCTGAAGCTGTAAAATCACAGAATTTTGAGCTGGCTGCCAGCTACCGTGACCGTGAGAAGGAACTTTCTGTCCGCTTGGAGGAGATGAAGGTCGAGTGGGAAGCCCGTTTGAAGGATGACCGCCAAACGGTAGGCGAAGAGGAAATAGCCAATGTTATTTCGATGATGTCCGGTGTACCCGTACAGCGCATGGCGCAGGCAGAAGGACTTAAACTGGCCGGAATGAAGGAAGAACTACAGGCGAAGGTGATAGCTCAAGATGCTGCGATAGAGAAACTTACCAAAGCAATCTTGCGTAGCCGTGTAGGGTTGAAAGACCCGAACCATCCCATCGGAACCTTTATGTTCCTTGGCCCTACTGGTGTGGGTAAGACGCATTTGGCAAAGCAATTGGCAAAATATATGTTTGGCTCTGCCGATGCCTTGATACGTATCGATATGAGCGAGTATATGGAGAAATACACCGTATCTCGTATGATTGGTGCCGCTCCGGGATATGTGGGCTATGAGGAAGGCGGCCAGTTGACCGAAAAGGTTCGTCGCAAGCCGTATTCCATTGTCTTGCTGGATGAGATTGAGAAAGCTCATCCGGATGTGTTCAACATCTTGCTTCAGGTACTGGATGAAGGTCGTTTGACTGACAATTATGGCAGAACCATTGATTTCAAGAATACGGTTATCATTATGACCTCCAATATCGGTACGCGACAGTTGAAGGAATTTGGCCGTGGCGTAGGTTTACGGCGCAAAACCGCACGGATGACAATGAACATTCACGCAGCGTGATACAAAAGGCTCTGAACAAGACCTTTGCTCCTGAATTTTTGAATCGTTTGGATGAAATCATTACTTTCGACCAGCTCTCCTTGGAGGCCATCACAAAGATTGTGGACATTGAGCTGAAAGGCTTGTACGAACGGGTTGAAGCAATTGGTTACAAGCTGGTTGTGGAGGATGATGCAAAGACATTCCTTGCTTCGAAAGGGTACGATGTACAGTTTGGTGCGCGTCCATTGAAGCGTGCTATTCAGAACCACTTGGAGGATGGACTTTCCGAGCTGATAGTGGCGGCGGAGTTACAGCCGGGTGATACGGTAAACGTATCAGTAGACAAAGAAAAAGACGAGTTGAGCATCAAGAAGGCATAAGCTGTTCTTTATAAAAACCGTCAAAATGTCAGTCCTTATGGGCTGGCATTTTTTTTTGTGCTATATCTGCCGGAATAATTAAAAATATAAATCTAAAAAATATAAATGTAGTATGCAAAAAGGTAATATTGGGGTAACTACTGAGAATATCTTCCCCGTCATTAAAAAGTTCTTGTATAGTGATCATGAAAATTTTTCTCCGTGAGTTGGTTTCTAACGCGGTTGATGCTACACAGAAGCTGAAAACACTCTCCTCTATCGGTGAGTTCAAGGGTGAAGTTGGCGATTTAACCGTACGTGTTTCGCTGGGAAAAGATACTATTACAGTGTCCGACCATGGTATAGGTCTTACGGCTGAAGAAATAGACAAGTATATTAACCAGATAGCTTTCTCTGGCGCCAATGACTTCCTTGAGAAATATAAAAACGATGCCAACGCCATCATCGGCCATTTCGGATTGGGTTTCTATTCGGCTTTTATGGTTGCCAAGAAGTCGAATCATCACTAAATCCTATCGGGAAGGCGCCCAGGCTGTAAAGTGGACATGCGATGGCAGTCCGGAGTTTACGATTGAAGACACTGATAAGGCAGAACGTGTACGGATATCGTTCTTTACATAGACGATGACTGCAAGGAATTCCTTGAAGAAGCACGCATCTCCTCTTTGTTGAAGAAGTATTGCAGTTTCCTCCCTATTCCGGTTGCATTCGGCAAGAAGAAAGAATGGAAAGACGGCAAGCAGGTTGAAACTGCCGAGGATAATATCATCAATGATTCCAATCCGTTGTGGACGCTGAAACCCAGCGAATTGAAAGATGAAGATTATAAGAAGTTCTACCGTGACCTTTATCCTATGTCCGACGAACCTTTATTCTGGATTCATCTGAATGTGGATTATCCGTTCCACCTTACCGGTATTCTGTACTTCCCTAAAGTGAAGAGCAACATTGAGTTGAACAAGAATAAGATTCAGCTCTACTGCAACCAGGTATATGTAACGGATTCGGTGGAAGGTATTGTTCCTGATTTCTTGACCCTGCTGCATGGTGTGCTCGATTCACCGGACATTCCATTGAACGTTTCCCGTTCTTATCTGCAGAGCGATGCCAACGTGAAGAAGATTTCTACATATATCACGAAGAAGGTGTCAGACCGTTTGCAGTCTATCTTCAAGAATGACCGTAAACAGTTTGAGGAAAAGTGGAATGACTTGAAAATCTTCATCAACTACGGAATGCTTACGCAGGAAGATTTCTATGATAGAGCCAAGGATTTTGCCCTTTTCACCGATACAGACAGCAAATATTATACTTTCGAAGAGTATAAGACGTTGATTAAAGATAACCAGACGGATAAGGATGGAAATCTGATTTATCTGTATGCCAACAATAAAGATGAACAATACAGCTATATAGAGGCCGCTACGAATAAAGGATACAATGTGCTGTTGATGGATGGACAGCTGGACATTGCGGTGGTGAGCATGTTGGAACAGAAGTTCGAAAAGGTTCGCTTCACTCGTGTAGACAGCGATATTATTGATAATCTGATTGTCAAGGAAGACAAGAAGAATGAAGCGTTGGAAGCCGGCAAGCAGGAAGTTCTTTCTTCCATCTTCAAGAGCCAGTTGCCCAAGATGGATAAGACGGAGTTTAACATCACGCGCAGGCTTTGGGCGAAAACGCCACTCCTATCATGATAACTCAGAGCGAGTACATGCGCCGTATGAAGGAAATGGCCAATATTCAGGCTGGAATGAGCTTCTATGGCGAAATGCCGGATATGTTTAACCTAGTATTGAATTCAGACCATAAGCTGGTGAAGGAAGTGCTGGCAGATGAGGACAAGGAATGTGCTGCTGCCGTTGCTCCAGTTCAGGCAGAGATGGATGAAGTGAACAAGCAACGTAATGAGTTGAAAA
>ENA-OQDF01001218-OQDF01001218.1-human-gut-metagenome-genome-assembly--contig:-NODE-1218-length-10497-cov-1.839344_pt1 | contig 10497 bp, 19 predicted proteins | sample MGYA00242769_ERZ504597 | MGnify/ENA primary metagenome ERZ504597 (study PRJEB26092, sample SAMD00036305) | human gut metagenome | host: Homo sapiens | study: EMG produced TPA metagenomics assembly of...
TAGCGTTTTGACTTGTTGAAAAACGGTCATAACCAATTAAACCAACAATCATAGCAAGTAAAACAACAACAGTAATAGAAAAAGTAACTTTTTTCATATTAGTAATAGTAGAAATGACTACCAGATAGAGATTTTGCTTTTGTTAAAACACTTCCTAAAACGTTTACATTATTTCTTTGAAGTAGTTTTACACAATTTGCAGCATCTTTTTTATTAGTATCTTGTGAAGAAATAGCAAAAATAGTCCCGTCAACGGCATTTCCTACAGGAATGGCATCAGATATCATTCCAACAGGAGCACAGTCAATAATAATGAAATCAAAGGCTTTCTTTAATTCATTAATATAATCTTTAAATACATGTGATCCTAATAATTCAGAAGGATTAGGAATATGAATCCCACTTGTTAAAACAGCCATAGTACCTGCAAAAGAAGGATCATTTACACTTTGGAAGTATTCAACATTTAATTTTTTAGTTTGACGATATTCAAGTAAAGCATCTGTTAAACCATGTTTGTTTGATAATCCCATATATTTATGTAAAGTATTTTTTCTTAAATCACAATCAATTAATAAAACTCTATTATATTTTGTTGCAAAAATATAAGCAAGGTTAATAGATAGTGTTGTTTTTGCTTCACCAGCTTGTGTTGAAGTAATACAAATTGATTTAATGTCTTTGTCTACTGTAGAAAATTCAATGTTTGTACGAATATGACGAAAGATTTCAGTATAATCAAATTGGCTATGTTTTTTATTTTTATCTAAAATATTTAATGTTTTTCTTTTACTTGTTTTTTTTGCCATAATTTATCTCCTTTTAAATATTTTTTTAAAGAAGGATGTTTTTCCTTCAATAGGATCAACTTCTTCATTGTTGATGATATGTAGAGGATTTCATACATTAATGTATGAATATCTTCATAACTATATTTCTTTACAAGTAAATCAAAGACTTCTTGTAAACAAGGAGAACGATGTCCGTCACAACGATGAGTATCCGTTGCAATTACATGAAGTAATCCTTGATTTAATAATTGATAAGCAAACTTTTGAGCATGTTTACCATGATATCCCAAAAAGCTTGTTGCATTAACTTGAATAAGATAACCATTATCTATAAAATCTTGAATTCTTTCGATATCTAAAGAATCTTTAAAGTATCTTTCAACATGAGCAATAACGGGAGTATATCCTTTATATTGAATTTCATAAAGACGATCTTCTACTTCATTTTCATTTCCTAATTCTTTTCTAACATCAAATTCTACAAGTAAATAATGGGTATTTTCAATAGGTATAAAGATGTTTTGTTCAAGTGCTTCTAGATAATCATGATTTAAAAAGAGTTCACACCCTTCTAAAACTTCAATATTGTAAACTTTAGCAAGCTCTTTTAAATCATGAATTCTATCTTTAATAATTTCTAAATCTTTTAAAGTATGTTTTCCAGAAACAACATGAGGTGTTGCGACAATCGTAGAAATACGATTATTTTTAGCTTTTTCTAAAGCCTTTTTAGCATCTTCAAGTGATGGCATTCCATCATCTATATCCCATGCATAATGACCATGTATATCAATAAAAGCCATAACTAATCCTCAAAATAAGGAATAACGCCAAGATTTGGAATTTCTAAATATTTTTCAACGTCTTCTTGAGTATGTAAACGATTATCTAACATGAATCTAATAAAGATAATACCAATACTTAAAATAGCACCTACTAAACCACCAATAACTATATTTTTAGGAACACTTGGTGAAACAGGTAATGTTTGAAGTTTTGCATCATCAACTGTTGTAATATTGTTGATATTTAAAGTTTCTTTTACTTCATTTGTGAAGACATCAACCGTTGTATCAACAATTTTTTACTGAGTTGTGGATCAGTTGTTGTTGCTGAAATAGAAATAATTTGGGTATCTGTTTCATTTGAAATAGATAAAGCAGAAGAAACAACATTTGTATCAACGTTTAATTCTTTAGCAACTTTACTTTGAATATTGTTTCCTCCAAGTAAAGCTACATAGTTTTTAGTCATCGAATTATTTGAGTTAATTTGTGAATAGTCAACGATTCCTTCGTTAACTTCTGGTTTTGGGAAGATTCTAGCTGTAGAAGCATATTGTTTTTTAACAAAGAAAATAGTAAAAGCTCCCACTAAAATCGCACAAATTAGTGTTGAAATAATAATGATATGTAAATGTTCTTTTAATACTTGAAACAATTCAGCTAAATTAATTTCAATCTCTTCATTTTGGATTTCTTGATTATCCATTACTTAATCTCCTTTAATACATATTTTTATAAACAATTATAGATACTACGTCGAGGCTCATTATCTAACAAAAGCCTTTAAAAATCAACAGAATTAGATTTTTTATAGAAGTCTTATTATATATGGAAAGGAAAAGTCATAAATTTGATCGCTTGGTTATAAAAATCGACCGCTCAGTAATTATTTATTGATAATTTAAAAAATCACGGTATAATACGTTTGATTATAGATGAACTCCAAAATACGTCGTATTAACTTTAAAAATTGAGGGGGGGGGTACAAATATGTACAAAAATAAGAGTCAATTATTATTTAGAAGACTATGTTTGATAGTAGTAGATATAATAAGTATTATTTTATCTTTCTTCTTATCAGCATTTATTGCATATAACGGTTCTATGGAATTAAGCTTTTTAAAATATACTTATTTTTTTATACCTATTTTACTCATAGGAAGTCTATTCTTCTTTATTATAATGAAGCTTTATGATAGTTTATGGAGCTATGCTTCCATTAATGAATTATTAAATGTTATTATTGCTTCAATATGCAGTTCAATTTTATACTGTATTTTATGTTTACTCATTCCAGTCCATCCGCCGATAAGTACAATATTTTTATATTTATTATTATTACTTGTTTTCGTAGGTGGAAGTCGATTTGGTTATCGGTTTGTTCGTCTTTATGCTTCAAGACATTACTTATTTGGTAGAAGTGATGATAATGAAAGCAAAGTCATGATTGTTGGTGCCGGTTCAGCAGGTGAAAAGATTTTAAGAGAAACACTTGTTTCGACAAAACTTCATAAAAAAGTTGTTTGTTTCATTGATGATGATGCCACAAAACACAATAGACGCATTCACAATGTTCCTATTGTAGGGGGAAGAAATGAAATCCTTACACAAGTTGAAAAATATAAAATTGATGAAATCTATGTAGCTTTACCATCAATAGATGATAAAGAAACATCTAAGATTTTAAATATTTGTAAAGAAACCAAATGTAAAATAAAAAAATTACCTGGTATGTATCAATTCTTGAACGATGAAATTACTTTAGAAAAACTAAAAGATGTTGAAGTTCAAGATTTACTTGGAAGAGATCCTGTCCAAGTAAACTTAAAAGAAATTATGGGTTATGTAAAAGATAAAGTAGTTATGGTTACTGGTGGAGGAGGATCTATTGGATCTGAACTTGTCGACAAATTGCTGCAAGTAATCCAAAACAATTGATTATTGTAGATATTTATGAAAATAATGCTTATAACATTCAATTAGAATTACAACATAAATATCCAAACTTAAATCTTGAAACCATGATTGCTTCCGTAAGAGATGCTGTTAAAATCAATGATTTATTTGCTTATTACAAACCGGATATCGTTTATCATGCAGCAGCACATAAACATGTACCATTAATGGAAGATGCGCCACATGAAGCAATTAAAACAATGTTTTTGGTACATACAATGTCGTAAAGCAAGTCGTACATATGGTGTTAAGAAATTTATCTTGATATCTACAGATAAAGCAGTTAATCCGACAAATATTATGGGTGCTTCAAAACGATTATGTGAAATGGTTGTACAATCTTATAACAAGATTTCAAAAACAGAATTTGTTGCTGTACGTTTTGGAAACGTATTAGGTTCTAATGGATCCGTTATTCCTTTATTTAAAAAACAAATTAAAGAAGGTGGACCAATTACCATTACACATCCAGATATCATCAGATACTTTATGACAATACCTGAAGCTGTCTCTCTTGTCTTACAAGCAGGTGCCTATGCTAAAGGAGGAGAAATCTTTGTTTTAGATATGGGAAAACCGGTTAAGATTTTAGATATGGCTAGAAACTTAATTAAACTTTCTGGTTTAGAACCAGATGTTGATATTAAAATTGAATTCATTGGGTTAAGACCTGGTGAAAAACTTTATGAAGAAATGTTGATGAAAGAAGAAGGAATGAAAACAACGCCTAATAAGATGATTCATATTGGACAACCAATTCAATTACCTGATGATTTCTTTGATCAATTAGAAGATTTACGTCAAAGTGCTTTTGATGAAGATAGTGATATTAGAAAAGATGTTCAACATATGGTAGATACTTACCATTATGATAAAAATACAACACATGGTATAAAAAACAAAGGATAAAGAGTTAAACGAATCGTGCTTGTCGCGTTCGTTTACTTTATCTCATATATGAAAAGAGTCCAATAAATCTATTGGATGGGCGAAGCATACTCAAATGGAGGTTTTTATGTTTGATAATTGGTATGTAGTTCAAGTAAGAACAGGAAAAGAAGAAGAAATTGTGAAGAAATGTCAATTCTATATTGATCATGATATTTTAATTGATTGTTTTATTCCAATCACGAAAAAGAAAAAGAAGTATCATGGTACATGGCATATTGTTGATGATATTTTATTTAAAGGGTATATCTTTATAATCACCAATCAAGTAGAACAACTTTATACTCAACTCAAAAAGTACCAGATCTTACAAAACTCCTTGGAAATGATGGAAAAGAAATCTATCCCATCTATCCACAAGAAGCTATGTTTCTAACAAAATTTTCAAATAAAGATCATGTTGTTGATATTTCTAATGGTATTATTGAAAACGATAAAATCATTATTAATGAAGGTCCTCTCATTGGTTTAGAAGGACTTATTACAAAAATAGACAGACATAAACGTATTGCTTATGTTGATGTAGAACTACTTGGAAAGCTTACAAGAGTTCAAGTAGGATTAGAAATTATTAGTAAATCATAAAAAGCACAGAAATGTGCTTTTTATGTACACTTTTTATGCATAACTTTGTTATGCCTTTTTAGTATATAAAAATATTTAGGGGGAAAATAATGAATCTAATAATATTAGGTGCAGGAGGACTAGGAAGATGTTGCCTAGATATTGCACGTAAAGCTTATGAGGATATTGTCTTTTTAGACGATGGATTAATAGGTAATACATTGAATAGCTGTTCAGTAGTTGGCGGAATAGATGAAATGGAAGCATTATTTCCTAAATATCAAAATATTGTTATTGCTATAAGCAATAACAAACCTTCGAAATGAGGCTGGCAGATATGGCAAAGAAGATAGGATACAAACTTGTAAATCTAATAAGTGATAAAGCAATACTATCTGAATATGCAGTATTAGGAAAAGAAGGGTGTATTTTCTTTCCTAATGTAGTCATTGAATCCAATAGTTCAATTGGTAATAGTTGTATTATATGTGCAAATACTGTTATCAATCATGATGCGGTTATTGATGACTATTGTTTGATCAATAGCTCAAGTGTCATTCGCCCAACAGCTAAACTAAGTAAATATACACATATTGGATGTAATTGTTTAATTGGTAAAGAGCTAAAAGACAAATTATTTATTAGTGATGGAGAGGTAGTTGTTTAATGTATAAGAATAAAATAAAAAGAATTATAGATTTTATAATGGCATTAGGTGGACTTATCGTATTAAGTCCTGTTTTTATAATTCTATGTATCTGGATCAAATTAGATAGTAAAGGTCCAATTCTTTTTAAACAAAAAAGAATTGGTATCAATAAATCTTATTTCAATATCTACAAATTTAGAACAATGTATATAGATACACCAAAAGATATGCCAACACATATGTTATCAAATCCAGATCAATACATAACAAAATCAGGTAAATTTCTAAGAAAGACATCTTTAGATGAATTACCACAAATATTAAATATCTTAAAAGGTGAAATGGCAGTCATAGGACCAAGACCAGCGTTATGGAATCAAGATGATTTAATAGCCGAAAGAGATAAATATCATGCTAATGATGTAAGACCTGGTCTTACAGGATGGGCACAAATTAATGGAAGAGATGAATTAGAGATTCCAGTAAAAGCAAAGTTGGATGGAGAATATGTAGAAAATGAAAGTTTCTTCATGGATGTTAAATGTTTCTTAGGAACAATTGGTTCAGTTCTTGTTGGAGATGGAGTTGTAGAAGGTGGAACTGGAGAAATGGAGAAAGCTTCGCAAGTGACATCACCAGAAAAATTAAATAAGGAAATTATGATAGGAGCTGGCGTTGTAGCTGGTGCAGGAACAGTTGGTTTAGGATTACTTGGATTAATTGTTCATAAATTTAAAAATAAGGATAAAAAAGAAAAGAAGAAAGTGAGTTTAAAAAAAGCTCTTTTTATTTTGACTTCTTTTTATGCTGTAGTAACAGCCATTGTTAACATCTTTAGAAAAAAGAATCTAAATATTAAACCAAAAGAAAATAAAGAACAAACAGATAATGATGAAGATATTAAAGAAAAAAATATCTTAATTACAGGTGCCCATAGTTATATTGGAGAATCTGTTGAAAAGTGGTTAAAAGATAAAAGTAATAATTATTCTGTTGAAACATTCGATATGTTAGATCCTAAATGGAAAGAACATGATTTTTCAAAATATGATGTTGTTTATCATGTGGCAGGAATTGCTCATGCAGATGTAGGAAATGTTAGTGATGAAGTGAAAGAAAAATATTATAAGGTCAATAGAGATTTAGCTTTAGAAGTAGCTTCTAAAGCTAAAGAGAATGGTGTTAAACAATTTATCTTTATGTCATCAATGATCATCTATAGTGGATGTAAAGAAACATTCATTACAAAAGATACTGTGCCACAAGCAGAAAATTTCTATGGGGATAGTAAATTACAGGCAGATCAAGCATTACAAAAATTAAATGATAAAAAATTTAAAGTATGTATTGTAAGACCACCAATGATTTATGGAAAAGGAAGTAAAGGAAACTATCCCGTACTTGTAAAACTTGCAACAAAGTTGCCAGTATTTCCAATTGTAAAGAATAGAAGAAGCATGTTGCATATTGATAATCTATGTGAATTTATAAGATTGATGATTGATAATGAAGAAGCTGGTATCTTCTTTCCACAAAATGATGAATATACAAATACATCAGATATGGTGGAAATGATTGCTAAGGTAAAAGGTCATAAAATTATTACGTTACCTGGAACAAATGCAATTGTTAAATTAATGACAAAAGTTCCAGGTAAAGTAGGAACACTTGCAAACAAAGCTTTTGGAAACAGTGCTTATGATATGATTTTAAGTTATTACGATAAAGGAAACTATAGAGTTCATTCATTAAAAGAATCTATTCAAGTAAGTGAAGGTGATAGTGATGAATGAAAAGAAAAGCATTTTAATCATTAGTCAATATTTCTATCCAGAGCAATTCAGAATCAATGATCTTGCTTTAGAAATGAAAAATAGAGGATATGAAGTCACTGTTTTAACGGGGTTACCTAATTATCCTAAAGGTGAATACTTTAAAGGATATTCTAAAGACAAAAACTGTGATGAAATATGGAATGGTATACCTATTTATAGATGTAACTTGGAAGCTAGAAAAACAGGATCAGTTAATTTAGTAAAAAATTATATGAGTTTTGTTTATGAGGCAAATAAAAAGCTTAAAGATTTAGAACAATTTCATTTTGATTATATCTATGTCTTTGAAGTGTCACCAATGACAGTCGCTTTACCAGCAATACAACTTAAAAAGAAAAGAAATATACCTGTTATTATCAATATTCAGGATTTATGGCCTGAAAATATTGTTGCGGTCACTGGTATGGATTATTCATTTGTAGTTAAACCAATTGAACAAATGGTGAAATATATTTATAAAAATTGTGATTTGATTTTAACGGCTTCTAAAAGCTTTATTCCTAATATTCAAAAGTATTTAAAAAATGATATAGATAAAGTGATATTTTGGCCTCAATATTCGATTGTATCAAAAGAAGAAAAAACAAGAAATCTATTTAATGAAAAAGATTTCAATATAGTTTTTACAGGTAATATCGGAAAAGCTCAAGGTTTAGATCTTGTGATAGAAGCAGCTAAACAATTAAAAGATACACCTATAAAATGGCAATTAGTAGGTGATGGTAGAGAAGAAGATACCTTAAAAAAAGCAGTACATGACAATGATTTAGATGATAGTGTTATTTTCATGGAAGAAAACCTGAAAGTGAAATGCCACAATACCTTGCTAATGCAGATGCAGCATTACTAATTTTAAAACCTGATCCAGTCTTTGAAATGACATTACCAGCAAAATTACAAACCTATATGGCTTGTGGTGTACCAATTATTGGTTGTGTCAGTGGTGAAGGAAAAAGAACGATTGATGAATCCATTCGGGAGTTGTATCACAAGAAATTAGTGTTGATGGATTGGTAAAGGCGTGTCATGAAATGTTGAATAAAACAAAAGAAGAATATGAACTATTAAAACATAATTCATTAGAATATGGTTTTAATAATTTTAATAAAGAAAAGTTATTAGATGAATTATTTGCAAAAATGGGAGGAAAATAAAAATGAGTCAATTTAAAGATAAAGTATTAATGATTACAGGAGGAACTGGTTCCTTCGGTAATGCAGTATTAAATCGTTTCTTAGAAACAGATATCAAAGAAATAAAAGTATTTAGTAGAGATGAATTAAAACAAGACAACATGAGACATGAGTATCAAGCAAAATATCCTGATACTTTTTCTAAACTTAAATTTTATATCGGTGATGTAAGAGACATCAACAGCATTAAAAATGCCATGCATGGTGTAGATTATATCTTCCATGCAGCTGCTTTAAAACAAGTACCAAGCTGTGAGTTCTTTCCAATAGAAGCAGTTAAAACAAATGTTTTAGGAACAGAAAATGTTTTAACTGCTGCTATTGAATGTGGAGTAAAAAGAGTAGTCTGTCTATCAACAGATAAAGCAGCTTATCCAGTAAATGCTATGGGTACAAGTAAAGCATGATGGAAAAAGTAATCGTAGCTAAAAGTAGAACAGTAGATCCAGAAAAAACAAGTATAATGTGTACAAGATATGGAAATGTATTAGCTTCAAGAGGATCAGTAGTACCATTATTTATTAATCAAATCAAAGAAGGAAATGATTTAACAGTAACTGAACCAAGCATGACAAGATTTGTCATGACTTTAGAAGAAGCGGTTGATTTAGTATTATTTGCATTTGAAAATGGAGAAAGTGGAGATATTTTGTACAAAAAGCACCTGCTTGTACAATTGAAGTATTAGCAAAAGCAGTACAACAATTATTCCATGCGGAAAATGACATTAAAGTTATTGGTATAAGACATGGTGAAAAGATGTATGAAACATTACTTACAGATGAAGAATGTGTACATGCTATAGATATGGGTAATTTCTATAGAGTACCAGCAGATAAGAGAGATTTAAATTATGATAAATATTTCTCTGAAGGTATGGAAACAGCTAAACTTACACAATTAATTCTAATAATACTGAATTAATGGATGTAGAAGCAGTAAAAAATAAATTATTAGAAGTTAAACTTGTAAGAGAAGAATTAGAAGGTTGGGATAAATAATGAATGGAGCTAACGATGAAAAAATATTAATTATTAGTAATAATGTTTTAAGTCAAACTTCAAATAATGGAAAAACGCTTTTATCTTATTTTAAAAATTTAAATTCAAAAAATATTTACCAACTATATTTCAGTGAAGAAATTCCTCAATTATCAGGATATCATTATTATAAATTATCGGATAAAGATATACTTAAAGGATATTTGAACGAAAAAAAACGAGGAATGGCTATTTACCCACAAAAAAGAAATTTCATTTAATGCATCAATAAAAGAGCATAGTAATTTTTTTAGAATATTAAGGGAAATACTTTGGCTAAATAGTTGGAACTCAAAACAACTGATTGAATGGTTGGACTCTTTTAAACCTGATAAAATTTTTTTCGTTGGTGGTGATTGTTGCTTTGCGTATAGAATAGCATTATATATTAAGAAAAATATCAATCAGATTTATTTTTGTATGTGACAGATGATTATATGATGCCAAGATATAAAGAAGTTTATTATCGAAAGTTAGAAGAATTTTAATTAGAAAATATTTCGGTAGAACTGCTTCTAAAGCATCGTGCCTATTTACTATTTCGGATGAGATGAAAAAATGTTATGAAAAGGAGTTTAATTTACAAAGTAAAACGCTTGTAAATATGACAGAATCTCTGTTAATTAAAAATAGAATACAAGATAAAAAAGATGAAATCTCATTGATATATGCAGGGAGTATTTATTATGGGCGAGGTACTATTTAGGTTTTTTATCTACAAGCAATAGAAGAAAAA
>ENA-OQDF01001219-OQDF01001219.1-human-gut-metagenome-genome-assembly--contig:-NODE-1219-length-10481-cov-1.882364_pt1 | contig 10481 bp, 19 predicted proteins | sample MGYA00242769_ERZ504597 | MGnify/ENA primary metagenome ERZ504597 (study PRJEB26092, sample SAMD00036305) | human gut metagenome | host: Homo sapiens | study: EMG produced TPA metagenomics assembly of...
TCCGTGGCTGGGCACTGTCATCCGCGTGGATGACGAGGCGTCGCCGTCGAGTGCGGAGGCTACGTTCCCGCTGCTGCCGCCGCAGGTGTGGCGGCTAATCGAGTAAGGAGGTACATTCATTATGATCATCACCCGCAGGCCCTTAGAGGCATCTATACCGCCTTCAACACGGTCTTTAACAAGGCGTTTGAAGGGCAGCATCCCACCCTATGAAAAGGTCGCGACGTCGTGCCCAGCACCAGCGAATCCGAGACCTACGCATGGCTCGGTGACATCCCCGGTATGAGGGAGTGGATCGGTGAGCGCGAGATCCAGAACCTCTCCGGCTCCGCCTACACCATCAAGAACAAGGACTTCGAGCTGACTGTCGGCGTAGACCGCAACGCGGTCGAGGACGACAAGATCGGCCTCTACAATCCTTCCATTCAGATGCTCGGCGAGTCCGCCGCGCTGCATCCCGACGAGCTGGTCTACGGTCTGCTGGCCAACGGCTTCACCGAGAAGTGCTACGACGGCAAGGCGTTCTTCGCTACCGACCACCCTGTCGGCAAGGACAAGGCAAGCAACAAGGGCACCGCGAAGCTGAGCATGGACGCCTACAAGACGGCGCGTACATCCATGATGAGCCTGAAGAACAGCAAGGGCCGCCCTCTGGCGCTGGTTCCCGATCTGCTGGTCGTGCCGCCCGCACTGGAAGCGGACGCCCGCGACATCCTCGTCGCCGACTTCATTAACGGCACGAAGAACACCATGCAGGGCACGGCGGAGATCCATGTGGAGCCTCGCCTCGCAAGCGACTCCGCTTGGTTCCTGCTCTGCACCAAGCGTCCCGTCAAGCCGCTGATCTACCAGCAGCGCAAGAAGGCGAAGTTCGTCTCCAAGACCAACGAGACCGACGACAACGTCTTCATGAGCAAGAAGTTCATCTACGGCGCAGACTCTCGCGGCAACGCGGGCTTCGGCTTCTGGCAGATGCCTACGGCTCTGACGGCACCACCACCTAAACCGCCCGGGGCAGAAAGGAGGGCACGGCATGAGCTACAGCACACGCGCTGAAGTACGGGACATGGTCAAGGATGACGCGCTCAACGCGATCATCGGCGACACCTTCATTGAAGACCCCGCCGAGCGTGAAGAGCTGGTCTCCCCGATCATCGATGCGGCGATCGCCGACGCGGACGCAGAGATCGACGGCTACCTCGCCAAGAGGTACGCCGTCCCTCTGGCCCCGGCCCCGAGGGTCATCAACAAGTTCTCCAAGGACATCGCGGTCTACAATCTGTTCTCCCGCATCGGCATCGACGAGGGGACGGATCAGAAGACCTACCTGAACCGCTACAACGCGGCGATCAAGTTCCTCACGCTGGTCGCGGAGGGCACGGTGTCCATCGGCACGGAGACGGAAGACCCGGCGAGCGCAGCGGCGGGTGGTTTTAAGGTCAAGTCCAACAGCCGCCTGTTTACCCGCGAGAAGATGAGGGGGATGTAACGCATGGCCATGTACAGCATCCGGCTCGACGGCGACACGCGGGCGATGCTCCGCAGGATCAGGAGCTTCTCGGAGATCGACAAGCAGGGCATCAATGCGGCACTGGCTGAGGGCGCGCGCGAGTCGACGCTGGAACGGTTCAAGCAGAGCAAAGGCCCGGACGGCGCAGATGGAAGACCTCCATCCGCGCCGCACAGGAGGGCGGCAAGACGCTCATCCAGTCCGCGCAGCTCCGCAACTCCATCCACGCCAAGTCGGACACCTCCGGCTTCGCGGTCGGCACGAACGTCAAGTATGCGGCGACGCATCAGTTCGGAGAACCGGGCCGCACCATCCGGGCGCGGAAGAAGAAAGCCTCCGTTTTCAGGTGGGCGGCAAGTGGGTCACGAAGAAGCAAGTCCGCATCACCATCCCGGTCCGTCCCTTCCTCGGTCTCTCAGAGGACGATATGCAGGAGATGAAGGCGACGGTCGAGGAGTTCATCCAGAAGGAGGATTGATCTCTTGCTCTACACGGAAAGCAAGCAATATCTCATCGACAAGCTGAAAGCGGCGGGCATCAAGTCCAAGCCGTTTACCACAGAGAAGGCTCTGGAGAAGAGCCAGGAGTCCCACATCGGCGCGGTCTTGTTCGAACGTGAGACTTTCACCCGAAACGGTTCCAAAAGAGATACAGAGACGAAGAGGGAACGCTGCACAAAAGGCGGAAGATCATGGAACGGGCGACCACGTTCGGCGTGATCATCGGCGGCTACACCGATGATGAAGTCGAGGAGATATTCGACCGCTTTGTGGCGAGTCTTGACCGTGGCATCTACATCGACGGCAACTTCGTCCCCATTGAGATTGAGGGAGCGGATTGGGTCGACAAGGACGACTCACTCCTGAAAGCACAGGTCGCCGTGCAGGTGATGATCACCTTCAACGGCGGCGTTTACCGCGACACGGGCTTCGCACCTCTGACCGATGTCAGAGTGACGTCCGTGGAGAAGATCACATGAAAGGAGCCTACAGATGGCGACTAAAACACAGAAGCCGGAAGGCGCTGCCGCGCCGAGCTTGTGCCGATCGACAAGCTCCGTGAGCAGCACAAGGTTGGGCGTGCCACCTACGCGGGCGTATGCGCCGCGAATGGCTGGCGGCCCGGTAAGGCGATGACGGAGGACGAGTTCCTCGCCGCCGTCGCCAAGTTCAACAACAGCCCGATGAACGGGCGTAAGAGCAAGGAGGCGAGGAAGTAATGCTTAGAGATGTACGCAGCAACGTCACGGACGGACTGCTCGGCTTCGCCACGGCAACGGGCGACGGTCTGCACATCAAGATCGGCGTCTCCCCCTCTGTCACCGAAAAGCCCATCACCATCCTCGGCAGCATGGGCGCAAGCACCATCAAGTCCAAGCTGGGCCTGTCCCCGCTGGCCGATGCGGTCATGGACGCGGTGCAGGGCGGCGCGGCCCGCGTGTTTTGCATCCCCGTCGCCGCAAGCACCGCTGGCACGATCGGCGAGGTCACGAAGACGGGCGACGGCGGCGGCAGCGTGACCGTGCAGGGCTCGCCCAACAACGCCTACGCGCTCACCGTGCGCTTCACCGCGCAGGGCGGGCTCAACACCGCAGCCTTCGTCTACTCCATCGACGGCGACAACTTCTCGGATGAGATCACCGTCCCGTCACTGGCAGCTACGAGATCGAGGGCACGGGTCTGACGATCAAGTTCACCGAGCGAGCTCGCCGGATCAGAAGCCCAGCTCCTTCCTCGTGCGCGACACCTACACCCTCAAGACCACTGCACCGAGCATGACGAACGGCGATGTGCTGGGCGCGATTGAGAAGATCAAGAGCTTCAGCGAGGAGTTCGAGTTCGTCCACATAGTCGGCGGGAGCACGGTGGAGCTGTGGGAGGCGGTCAGTGAAGCACAGAAGGAGCTGATGACGGTCTGCCACAAGCCCTGCTTCTTCCTCATGGAGGCCGCCTATCCCGCGACGAGGCGGATGGTGACCTGAGCGATTGGGCGCTGCAGATGGAGGCAGACCGTAAGCGGATCAAGAACTCCGACATTCAGGTCTGTGCCGCATGGGGCCGCCTTGTGCGGCTGGACGGCACCACGCAGATTGTCAACCTCGCGGGCCTCGCCTCCGGGCGCTACGCCATGACGAAGGTGAGCGTGTCCATCGGCAAGACCAAGGACGAGGACGCGCTGGGCTTCCCCAAGACGAAGCTGCTGGAGCTGGTTCCCATCGGCTACGACAGCACCGTCATTGAACTGCTGGACGTCGCGGGCTACATGACCTTCCGCGAGTACGACGGCCTTGACGACATCTTTGTCTATCACACGAAGATGATGTGCAAGGACGGCAGCGACTTCCGCTATGCCGAGGATGTGCGTGTGAAGAACAAGATCATCCGCGAGACACGCAAGAAGGCGCTGCAGTTCAAGAACGACGACATCGACCTTGAGGACATTCAGGGCGAGCTGGACGCACGGGCGAAGTTCATCAGCGTGCCGCTTGACCGCATGGTGGAGGACAAGGAGATCAGCTCCTATGAGACCACCGTGGACGAGAGCTGCTACGATACCTTCCTCGAAGATGAGACCATGAGCGTCATCATCCGCTACCTCTCCAGAGGCTACATCCGCGAGGTCGTTATCGACATTGGGCGCTCGGCTCTGAGCAGCAACTAAGGGAGGAGGACAGGCAATGCTGAAGGTAAACGGAAAAGCCTATGATTGGGCGACGTGGATCTGAAAATCCCCGGCCTGAACATTCAGGTGCAGGAGATCAGCTATGACGACGAGCTGGAGATGGAGGAAGTCTACGGCTCCGGCTCCAAGCCGCGCGGCTACGGCACAGGCAACTATAAGGCGTCCGGCAAGCTCTCCATGCTCCGCGACGACTACGACGATCTGCTGGCCTACTGCAAGCAGAAGGGCGTTCCCTTCTACAAGATGGAGCTGCCCTCCATCATCGTCTCCTACGCCAACGAGGGCGCACGCACGAAGATCGACGAGCTGAAGAAGGTCAAGTTCTCCAAGCGCAGCAACAAGGCAGCGCAGGGCGACAAGAGCCTCACCGTCGACGTGACATGATGATCGTCGGCGGCGTGTATCAGGACGGCGTCGCACCCGTCTAAGGACAACATTTTGAGAATAACAAGGAGGAAGTCACACTATGGAAAGCACCAACAACCAGACCCCCGCCCGCAGCAGCGAGGAACAGCTCAAGGCCAAGTACGGCGGCAAGCTCTACCGCGTCGGCATCACCGTCCCTGTGGATGATGAGAGCGAGAAAGAGTTCTCCTACTACTTTAAGCGCCCCACCGTCCCCAGCTATGACCGCTACATCAAGACCGCTGCGCAGGCATCACCAAGGCAAGCAAGGCGTTCATGCTGGACGCGGTCATCGACGAGGACGCCGAGCGTCTGACGAAGGACATGGAGGAGAACCCCGGCATCGCGATCTCCATCGGCAATAAGCTGACGGAGATCCTCGGCCTGACGGGTACGGCAAATTTGAAGAAGCTCTAAGAGAACGGGTCGCGGAGGTACGGGAGAGCTTCGTGGAGCGCGGGCTCCTTGAGATCTATCGTTTTGTGCCTCCGCCTCTCTTAGAGACCTTTGACCCTGAAACGATTGACGACGTCGATGAGTTCCTCGGATGGGTCGCAAAGGCCCGCTTCATGCAGGAGCTTGAGGAGGGCATCGTCACCCGGGCAATCGTGCGAGCGTTCCCCGAGTGACGGCCTCCCGTCGCTGATCGTTTTCCGCCTCTATCTCAAACTGGAGGTGAAAGCAGAAAATGAGTTTAGAGTCCGTATTTAAGCTGTCGCTCATTATGAACATGATCGACAACCTCTCCGGGCCGATGGCGGGCGTGGCGTCCAAGGTCGGCGCAAACGTCTCCAAGCTGGACGCCGCAAGCCAGACCTTCGGCAGCATGGCAAAGGCGGGTGCGGCGATGCAGGAGACGGGTTCACAGATCGTAAACGCTGTGCTCGCCCCGGTAGAGGCGACCTTTGAAACGCGGCGTGCGCTGGGTGAGCTGGCCTCGCTGGGCGTGCAAGACCTTGAAGCGGTCGAAAACGCCGCACGCAGCTTCTCCGATCAGTGGGCGGGCACGTCGAAGGCGGACTTCATCAGCGCGGCCTACGACATCAAGAGCGGCATCGCCTCCCTCTCTGATGAGGCGTCGCAGAGTTCACAAGCCTCGCGGCCCTGACCGCAAAGGCGACGAAGTCCACGGCGGGCGAGATGACCTCGCTGTTTGCCACAGGCTACGGCATTTATAAAGACTACTACAGCGACCTGAGCGACATGGAGTTCGGCGAGATGTTCTCGGCTGGCATCTCCGACGCCGTCCGAGCGTTCAAGACCTCCGGCTCCGGCATGGCACAGGCAATCCAGAACCTCGGCGCATCGGCGACCACGGCGCAGGTGCCGCTGGAAGAGCAGCTCTCCGTCTTGGGTATGCTGCAAGCAACGATGGGCGGCGCGGAAGCGGGCACGAAATACAAAGCCTTCCTCCGCAGCGCCACCAAGGGCGGCGAGGCGCTGGGGCTCAAGTTCACAGACGCCAACAACCAGCTCCTGAGTATGCCAGAGATCCTCGACATCCTGCGGGGCAAGTTCGGCGAGACAATGGACGCCGCCGAAAAGATGGAGCTGCAGAAAGCCTTCGGCGACACCGAGGCCGTAGCGCTCATCGACCTGATGTATAACAAGGTCGGCGACCTGCAGGACAACATCGTCAATATGTACGGCTCGCTCGGAAAGGGCGTGTCGGTCACGGAGCAGATGGCCTCCGCCATTCAGGAGACGGAGCCGGAACGCTTCGAGCGACTCAAGCAGCGCATCCACAACGTCACTGAGAGCATCGGAAACTCCCTGCTCCCCACGGTCAACGACTGATGAGCAAGGGCGAGGGCGTGCTGACGAAGGTCGGCTCGTGGATCGAGAAGAACCAGGAGCTCGTCAAGGTCATCATGCTCATCGTTCTTGCGGTGGGCGGTTTCCTCGCTGTAGGCGGCACGCTGATCGCCCTGATCTCCGGCGTCGGCCTCGTCGTGACAAAAACGGTCAGCGCGTTCAAGATACTCAAGGGCGGCTTCGCACTGGCGCGAGGGGCGCTCACACCACTCATATCCTCGGTGTGGAGCTTCACGGCGGCGCTGCTGGCCAACCCCGTCACATGGGTCGTCATTGGCATTGTGGCCTCATTGCGGCGCTGGTGCTACTCTACAACAAGTGTGAGTGGTTCCGCAATGCGGTCAACTCCGTCATCAACTTCTTCAAGGAAACGCTGACGGCGGTGGGCTCGGTCGCGAAGTCGGTGTTTGAGGGCATCGGGAACGTGATCGGCTCCGTCATGGACGCGGCAAAGGCGACCGTGTCCGAGAAGCTGTCCAACATCAAGACGGCCTACGAGGAACACGGCGGCGGCATTTCCGGCGTCGCAGCGGCGGCGATGGAGGCGGTCAAGGGCTGGTACACAGCGGGCTACACCTTCATCGACAACCTCACGGGCGGCAAGCTCTCGGAGATCCGTGGGAAGTTCTCGACGGCCATGAGCAACATCGTCCAAGGCATCTCACAGAAGTTCACCGACGCACGCACCGCCTTCTCCAACGGCCTGAACAACATCAAGAACGCCGTCTCCGGCGCGGTCACGTGGTTCTTCGAGTCCGGCAAACGGATCGTGTCCACCTTTGCAAACGGCATCAAGTCCGCCTTCAGCAGCGCGGTCGAGGCCGTAAAGGGCGGCTTGCAGAAGATCCGCAACCTCCTCCCGTTCTCTGACGCGAAGGAGGGGCCGCTGTCCACGCTGACCCTGTCCGGCCAACGCACCATGACTACCTACGCTCACGGCCTGACGCTTGCGGGCGACGCCCCGGCAGAGGCGATGAACAAGAGCCTCCAGCAGGTGCAGGGCGCTCTTGACCGCAAGCCGGAGAAGAAGGTCGACCTCGGCGGCGGGAAGAAGGACAAGGACGAGAGCAGCGATGAGGCAGCTCCGGTAAGGGCAAGCAGGTCATCATCCACAAGCTGCTCGTCCCGGTCGACCTCAAGAAGATCAAAGACCTGCAGCAGCTCCTCGCTCTTTTGCAGGAGGTCGAGGACTACGCAGCGGCCAACGAGGACGGCGAACCCGGCGACGACGAGGACGCCGCTCCGGCCCCGGCATAAGGAAGGAGGACGCTATGATCTATGTAGAAGACGAACTGATCAAGCTCAACGGCGTCGTCCTCCCCGGTCTCGTCAAAAGCATCGAGGTCATTGAGACCGCGAAGGTGGACGAGCAGGAGGTCGAGGCAGCGCCACCAAGCCGAAACAGGCAACGGGCTACGAGGACGCCAAGGTCAACATCGAGCTGATCATCGACGACACGCCCTCGCAGACCAAGTACCAGCGATACGCAACGCTCCGGGCGATCTTCCGATCGCCCGGGCAGAGCGTGCCGCAGCCATCCCCATCATCAGCGAGGACACCGCCGCCCACGGCGTGGAGAAGGTCATCTTCAAAAAGCTGTCCCACAAGGGCGAAAACAAGCGCGGGCAGCTTACGGCTACGCTGGAGCTGTGGGAGTACATCCCGCAGACCATCACGGCAAAGTCCGGCTCCAGTTCCGGCTCCGGCAAGTCCGGCGGCGGCGCGGCGAGCAATCTGAAAGCGGACTACAAGAGCTACCTGAGCAACGACCGGGGCAAATCCCCCGCACGGGATGACGCGGACACCACGCGGCGATGAACAAAGTGACCGCCATGCCGTACTAAGGAGGCCACAGTGGAAACGAAAGAACTGTACTACCCGCAGATCTCGCACAGGCCGGTTCCTACACCTTCGAGGAAGGCGTGGAGCTTGAAATCTATTCCTCGAAGTCCTCGTATTATGATTGGGCGAAGATCCGCTTCACGAGCCAGTTCCGCCCGAAGCTCTCGCTCAAGAAGAAAGACCCCGCCACCATCCAGCTCGGCTATGACGGCACGCTGGAGGACGTGTTCACGGGCTTCGTCTCCGGCAACTACGATGGCGGGACGTATGCCAACGAGGTCGCGCTGAAGGATGAGATGCTGCTCATGGAGGAGACGATCATCAACGACACCTTCCTCGACACCACGCCGCAGGAGCTGATCTCGTACTTCCTTGCACAGGCGGGCCTGTCCAAGATGAAGCTCTCCAGCAAGACCTACCCGACGCGCAAAATGCTCCCCATTCGGAGGCAGACCGCCGTCCAAGCGATCAACGCCGTCAATGCGGCGTGGGGGCTTCGTGTTCCGTTCTTCTTCTCGGGCGGCGTCTTCTATTGGGACGAGAAGCCGGAACAGAAGAAGGTCTACACCTTCGAGCGCGGCGTGAACATCCTAAACCTGCGCCGCGCGGGCGGCGTATGGGAGCTGGAGACGGTCTCCGCGCCATTCATCAAGCACTCCCACAAAATAAACCTCATCCATCCGCAGGTGAGCGGTGAGGTCGAGGTCTCCAAGGTGGTCAGCAAGACCAACGACTCCGGCTTCATCCGCACCTACATCTATTTCTGACCCCGAAAGGAGGAAACCGACGTGCTCGAAGAAATGGTCGCGTCCGTTATGAAGAAGACGCTGGCGCAGGACTTCCCGCATTTGAAGCTCCCCGCCGCCGTATTCGCCACCATCGACTCGGCGGCAAAGAGCGACGCCTTTGACATTGAGGAACTGATCGTCCACAACGAAGTGACGGGCGAGGTGTTCAAGCGCACATCACCTCCTACTGGTACGAGTACAAACTCACCGTCATCGACCGCTTCGGCAACCCCGACGCCAACTATCCCGCGCTTCCGGGAATTAAGTCTAAGAAACAGTTCAAGGCCGGGGCGGTCGTGGCCGTCGCACTTCCCTACGGCGACCTCACCCCGGCGATCATCGGGGAGGTGGAGCTATGACGGGCTTGAACGATACGGACATCCGGCTCAACAGCGAGTGGCAGCTCACACAGGCCACAGACGGCGACGCGCCGCTCTGCTCGGGGCTGGAGTGTCTGTATCAGAACATCGTCCTTGAGGCGCTCACGCAGCCGGGAGATGTCTTCTATGACGCCGAGTTCGGCTGGGGCCTGTATGACTTCATCCAGTCCGAGGACACGGAGCTGACCCGTCTGGAGATCACCCAGCGGGTGCGGCTCAAGCTGCAGAAGCGGGAGGTCATCCTCCCGGAAAGCATTGAGATCAGTATTGCGTTCGAGGATGACGCGGTCGTGCTGCACTGCTCCTTCCGCTTCGCGGAGGAGGACGAGCGGCGCGAGCTGGACGTCATCATCGGCGCGGTGAGCGTGGAGGTGGTATCAGAATGATCGACAAGGAAATACTGGACGCCGTGCTCCCTCTGCCTACGCTGGACGAGCTGAAGGAGCAGAAGGTCGAGGAACTGAAAGACGAGGGCTTCGTCATCAGCAACTTCCATTCGGGCGGTGTGTTCTACACGATGCTCATGATCGTGCTGCGCATCAAGGTCGAGGTCATTGAATTGCTCCGCGTCGTGCTGAACAATATGTTCGTCTCCCACGCGGGCGGCGCGTGGCTCGACCTGAAGATGGCGGACTACTCCAAAAGCGCAAGAAGGCGCAGAAGACGCAGGGCTTCATCACCGTCAGACGCACCGACATGACGGGCGAGGCGGTCAAAATCCCCAAGGGCCACGTTTCAAGAGCATCCTCGACATCAACGGCGAGGAGCTGCGCTTCTTTGTACTGGAGGCGGCGACGCTGCAAAAGGGCGCGTCCTCCGTGGACGTGCTGGTGGAGGCCGAGACAGAGGCAGCCGCTACAACGTCCCGCAGGGCAGATCGTGCGCAGCTGACCTACCTCGCGACGTCACATTCAGCAACGCCGAGGACTGGATCGTGCGGGAAGGCAGCGACACCGAGGACGACGAGAGCGCGAGGCGCGGACACTCCGCTCGTGGTCGGAGCTGGCGCAGCGGGCGACGGAGGACACCTTCATTGACGCGGCGGAGTCCGTCCCGGCG
>ENA-OQDF01001220-OQDF01001220.1-human-gut-metagenome-genome-assembly--contig:-NODE-1220-length-10481-cov-1.610585_pt1 | contig 10481 bp, 13 predicted proteins | sample MGYA00242769_ERZ504597 | MGnify/ENA primary metagenome ERZ504597 (study PRJEB26092, sample SAMD00036305) | human gut metagenome | host: Homo sapiens | study: EMG produced TPA metagenomics assembly of...
TAGTGAAGAAATCTTACAACAAGGAATTAATACAATTCTTGCTGAACCAATGGTGGATCATGTTTATGATGAAACATTTCCAATGAGTGAAAAAGAATCTGTTTTCGCAATTGAATTTTTACCAGGTCAATATGATCAACGTGCTGATTCATGCGAACAATGTTTCCAAATTCTAACAGGAACATCTTCAACAAAAGTAAGATGTGCCAAACTTATTGTAGTAGACATTGATAAAAATGAAGATGTTTTAAATCAAATCAAACATTATTTAATTAACCCAGTTGATCAAAGAATTGCTTCTTTAGAAAAACCAGAACATTTAAATGATGAAACACCTGATATTAAACCTGTGCCAACTTTAACTGGATTTAATGATTTAGATGAAGCAGGATTAAATCAATTCTTAAAAGATAATGGAATGGCTATGAATCTTGATGATTTAAAAGTAACTCAAGATTACTTTAAAAATGAAGAACATAGAGATCCTACTGAAACAGAAATCAAAGTGTTAGATACATATTGGTCTGATCATTGTCGTCATACAACATTTGCGACAGTTATTACAGATATCGATATTCAAATGGTGCTTTTAAAGAAATCTTAGAAAAAGATATTGAAAGCTAATAAAACAAGCAGACATGCGTTTATGGAGTAAATACAACAAGACTCTTACTTTAATGGATCTTGCAACTATTTCAATGAAAGAACTTCGTAAAAAGGATATCTTGATGATATGGAAGTTTCTGAAGAAATTAATGCATGTTCTATTGAAATTACTGTTCATACAAATCAAGGAGATGAACAATGGTTATTAATGTTCAAAAATGAAACACATAACCACCCTACAGAAATTGAACCATTTGGGGGAGCTGCAACATGTTTAGGTGGAGCTATTCGTGACCCACTTTCAGGACGTGCTTATGTTTACCAATCAATGCGTATTACTGGAGCAGGTGATCCAAGAAAAACATTGGCAGAAACAACGCCAGGTAAATTACCACAAAGAAAAAATTTGTCAAGAAGCTGCTCATGGTTTTTCAAGTTATGGTAATCAAATTGGGTTAACAACAGGTTATGTTCATGAAATTTACGATGAAGGTTATATCGCTAAACGTATGGAAGTAGGAGCTGTTGTGGCTGCTGCACCAAAAGAACAAGTAAAACGTTTAGAACCACAAAATGGACAAATCGTCTTATTAATTGGGGGACGCACAGGACGTGATGGGATTGGTGGTGCTACCGGTTCTTCAAAATCACATGACGTAAAATCTATTGAAACAGCAGGTGCTGAAGTTCAAAAAGGAAATCCTGTAGAAGAAAGAAAAATTCAAAGATTATTTAGAAATAAAAGCAGTCTCAGAAAAAGTTGTTAGATGTAATGACTTTGGAGCTGGTGGGGTTTGTGTTGCCGTTGGTGAACTTGCTCCAGGGCTTGATATTGATTTAGATGCTGTTTTGAAAAATATGATGGTTTAACAGGTACAGAACTTGCTATTAGTGAATCACAAGAACGTATGGCTATTGTTGTCAATGACTATGATGTTGATTTCATTAAAGAAGAATGTGCAAAAGAAAACTTAGAAGTTGTTCAAGTGGCAACTGTTACAGATACAAATCGTTTAGTAATGAAGCACATGGGTAAAGATATTGTTAATATTTCTCGTGATTTCTTAGATGCTGCAGGGGCAAAACGTTATCAAAATATTGAAGTTGAGTTACCAAACTTGAAAGTACACCTTTGATGAAGAAGAAAGAAATGATTTTGTTGGTACAACAAAAGAAGTATTATCAAGATTATCTGTTGCTTCACAAAAAGGTCTTGTTGAAAGATTTGACTCATCTATTGGAAATGGTACAGTTTTATCTTCTTATGGTGGACGTACATATCACACAGAAACAGAAGGTATGGCTGCTTTAATTCCTGTTTTAGGAAAAGAAACAACAACTGCTTCTTTAATGGCTTATGGGTATAATCCTAAGATTTCTAAATGGTCACCATATCATGGAGCGATGTATGCCGTTGTTGAAAGTGTTGCTAAGATCGTTGCCATGGGTGGAAACTATCATACAATTCGTTTTTCATTCCAAGAATATTTTGAAAAATTATTAGATGATCCAAACGTTGGGTAAACCATTAGCTGCTTTACTTGGAGCTAATCGTGTTCAACAAGAATTAAAACTTCCATCAATTGGTGGTAAAGATTCAATGTCAGGAACATTTGAAAATATTTCGGTTCCACCAACACTTGTTTCTTTTGCCATTACAGCAAGTGATGTTCATGATGTTATGACACCAGAAGCAAAAGAAGCGGGACATATTTTAGCAGAAGTTCAAATTAAAAAAGATCAATTTAGAGTCTTTGATTTTGATCATTTACAAAAACAATATAATGCTATCCAAGTTTTAATGAAACAAAAGAAAATTTATTCAGCTTATACAGTTAAAGATGGTGGTGTGATTGAAGCTGTTTGTAAAATGGCCTTTGGTAATGGTTTAGGAGCTGCTTTCAATACAGATCATACTCTTGCTTCTTATGTTGAAAAGAATTATGGAAACATCATTGTTGAAGTAAAATCTGAAAAAGATCTAGTAGGTTTAGATTATAGAGTAGTGGCTACTTTAAATGATAGTGAAAAATTCTCTTATGGAATGGATACAATTTCTATTCAAGAAGCTTATGCAATCAATAAAGCACCATTAGAAAGTGTTTATCCAACAAGAGAAAAAGCACCTACACAAGATATTAAAGTTGCGGAATGTAAAACAAGATCAACTTTAAAAGCAAAACAATATATTGAAACACCATTAGTTGTTATTCCAGTGTTCCCAGGAACAAACTGCGAATATGATTCAAAACGTGCTTTTGAAAAAGCAGGGGCTAAGGTTGAACTTGTCTTAATTAGAAATAAAACAGAAGAAATGTTAAAAACATCGATTGATGAATTGGAAAATGCCATCAAACGTGCTAATATTGTGATGCTACCAGGAGGATTCTCTGCTGGTGATGAACCTGAAGGTTCAGGTAAATTTATTGCAACAGTTTTAAGAAATCCAAGATTAAAAGCAGCAATTAGTGATTTATTAGATAATAGAGATGGTTTAATGATTGGTATTTGTAATGGATTCCAAGCACTTATTAAATTAGGATTACTTCCATATGGTGAAATTAGAGATATGTCTGAAAATGACGCTACTCTTACATTCAATACGATTGGTCGTCACTTATCTCAATTTGTAGATACACGTATTGGTTCTGTTAAATCACCTTGGCTTGCTAATGTTAATGTGGGGGATGTTCATGTTATTCCTATTTCTCATGGAGAAGGACGTTTTGTTGCTCCTAAAGAAGTTATTGATGAATTATTCGCTAATGGACAAGTATTCTCTCAATATGTTGATCCTAATCGTAAAGTCACAATGCAAACACCATACAATCCTAATGGTTCAATGTATGCTATTGAAGGTATTGTTTCTCGTGATGGTCGTGTTCTTGGTAAGATGGGACATAGTGAACGTCAAGGAGAAAACCGTTTTAAAAATGTTTATGGTGAAATGGATCAAAAATTATTTGAAGCTGGTGTAAATTATTTTAGAGGTGGTAAATAGAATGGATAAACAACAATTTGAATGTTTTACATTAAGTCCTTTAGATGGACGTTATGCAGGTATTAAAGATGCTTTAGGTGAATATTTTTCTGAATATGCTTTAGTGAAATATCGTGTTTTTGTTGAAATTCAATGGTTAAAATTTTTAATTGAAAATGTAGAAAGTAATGTTCTTTCTAAATTTGACAAAGATAACTTAGGACAAATCGAAGCTATTTCAAAAGATTTCAATTATGATTCTTTTAAAGCAATCAAAGATATTGAAGCTGTTACAAGACATGATGTTAAAGCAGTAGAATATTTCATTGGAAATCAATTAAAAGATATGGGTTATGATTATTTAATCAGTTTTGTTCATATTGGATGTACTTCAGAAGATATTAATAATACATCTTATGCTTGTATGATCAAACATGGTTTAAATGATGTTTGGTTAAAGAAAGCCAAAGAATTTACAGCAGTTATCAATCAATGGGCTGTTGAACATAAAAATGATGCGATGTTAGCTCATACTCATGGTCAACCTGCTACACCAACTACAATTGGTAAGGAATTTAAAGTTTATGCTTATCGTTTTACTTCAAGCATTGAAAATATTGAAAATATTAAAATTAAAGCTAAATTTAATGGAGCAACAGGTAACTATAGTGCTATTTTAACAGCATTCCCTCAATTAGATTGGCAAATTCTTAATAAAAAATTTGTAGAAGAATATTTAGGGTTAACTTACAATCCTTTAACAACACAAATTGAAAGCCATGATTATACATGTCATATTTTAGATGGTATTCGTCATTTCAATAATGTGTTAGTGGATTTTGATGTTGATATGTGGTTATACATTTCAATGGAATACTTCAAACAAATTCCTGTAAAAGGAGAAGTAGGAAGTAGTACAATGCCTCATAAAGTAAATCCAATTCGTTTTGAAAACTCAGAAGCAAATGTTGATATGTCTAATAATATTTGTGTTGGTTTATCAAATAAATTACCTAAATCACGTATGCAAAGAGATTTATCAGATAGTTCAAGTCAAAGAAATATTGGTTTAGCTTTTGGATATTCTTTACAAGCAATTAGTGAAACAACAAATGGTTTAGCTAAATGTGTTGTTAATAAAGATAAACTTGCGGCTGACTTAAATGAAAAATGGGAAGTTCTTGCTGAACCAATTCAAACAATGCTTAGAAAATATGGTATTTCTGATGCCTATGATCAATTAAAAGAACTTACAAGAGGTAAAAATATTTCACAAGAAGCAATTATGGAATTTGCGAAAGGATTAGATGTTTTATCAGATGAAGATCGTCAAACTTTACTAGATATGACACCTGCAAGCTATATTGGATATGCTTCTAACTTATGTGATATTGATTTATAATGATTGATCGTCGTGCAATAAATATTTTATATAATGATCAAGTTGGTAAAAAGCTGGTAGAACATTTCTATCAGCTTCTTGTTGTTTATAGTCAAAATGAAAAAATAAAACCTGTTGAAGTTATCTTTTTAAAATTGAATGATATTGCTAGAAAGAAGAAAACACGTCTTGTTTATTATGATAACCATAGTTTAAAAGAAGATCTGTCACAATTTATTGTAGAAGAGTATCGTCTTTCAAAAATGGAACAAAAATGAGACAAATTTGAGACATAAATGATTAAAAAACGTGGTATACTATAGATGCTAGAAATAGGAATTGATTTTTTAGTCATTATTTTATATAATCTTTGTAATCCATTGAGCAAGATTAAATAGTGGAAATAGTTAGAGAGAAGATGGCTGGTGAAAATCTTTGTATGGAAGCTATGGGACACTTGTGAGGAATTACTTGAAAAGAGTAATCGTTAATCGCGTTAAGATGAAAGTGCGTATGAAAATACGAATTAAGGTGGTACCGCGTTGAAACGTCCTTAGAGGGGCGTTTTTATATTTTTAAGGAGGAAAAATAATGGGATATAGTGCACCAAGAGGTACGGTAGATATTTTACCTGGACAAAGTGAAAAATGGATTAAATTAGAACAATTGTTAAGAACAATTGCTGCTAATTATAATGTTAAAGAAATGAGAACACCAATTTTTGAACATGCTGAATTATTTAACAGAGCTGTGGGGGATACAAGTGATGTCGTTTCTAAAGAAATGTATACTTTCCAAGATAAAAAAGGAAGATATATTTCCCTTAGACCAGAAGGAACTGCTGGTATTGCAAGAGCTTATGTAGAAAATAAAATGTATGGTTTACCAGAAAAACTACAAAAAGTTTATTATATGGGACCAATGTTTAGATATGAAAGACCTCAAAATGGTCGACAAAGACAATTCCACCAATTGGGGTAGAAATGTTAGGTGTTGAATCACCTTATGTAGATGTTGAATGTATGCTTATGGCAGTGACTGTTGTTGAAGCATTAGGACTTCAAAATGTCACACTTCATATCAACTCTTTAGGTGATAATGAATCAAGAGATGCTTATCGTGAAGCTTTAAAAAGATCATTTTAGGGATCATTTAGATGAATTATGTGGAGATTGTAAAGCACGTTTTGAAAAGAATCCTTTACGTATTTTAGATTGCAAAGTGGATGCGAAACATCCAGCTATGAAAACAGCACCGAAAACAATTGATTATTTAAGCGAAAGTGCTAAAAATCATTTTGATAAAGTATGTTCTTTATTAGATGATTTAGAAATTGATTATGTCATCGATACAAACTTAGTAAGAGGATTAGATTATTATTCTCATACTGTTTTTGAAATTATTTCTGATGATCCAAAATTAGGTGCGGGAGCTACTGTTGGTGGTGGCGGACGCTACAATGGTTTAATTGAAGAAATTGGTGGACCAGCAACACCAGGTGTTGGTTTTGCCTTTGGTATGGAAAGACTTCTTCTTGCTTTAGATGATGAAGAAGATGAAGACGAAGATGGTTTAGATTGTTATATTATGCCTTTAGGCGAAGAAGCAAAAGATCTTGCTATGCAAATTATTGCGATGTTAAGAGCAAATGGCTTTACATGTGAAATGGATCATGTATCTCGTGGTTTAAAAGGACAATTTAAATCAGCAGATCGTTTTAATGCACATTTCTCTATTATTTTAGGGGAAGAAGAAGTAAAAAATGAAGTGGTTAATATTAAATGTAATCATGATAAAGAACAAGAAGTTGTGCCATTAGAAAATATTTTGGCACATATTGAAAATCATTTAAGTGGGGGACATGAACATGAATAGAACACATAATAACGGTGAACTTCGTTTAGAAAATGTTGGACAAACAGTTGAACTAAAAGGATGGGTTGCTAAAAAGAGAAATTTAGGAGCTCTTGTATTTATTGATTTAAGAGACCGTTATGGAATTACACAAATTATTATCAATGAAGAAATGGAAAACATTTCAAAAGATATTAAAAATGAATATATTTTATATGTTAAAGGAACTGTTGTAGAACGTTCTAGCAAAAATCCAAATATGCCTACAGGGGATATTGAAGTCGATGCATCAGAAATCAAAATCATCAATACAGCCAATACGACACCAATTATTGTTGCAGATGATACAGATGCTTTAGAAGAAACAAGAATGCAATATCGTTATCTTGATTTAAGAAGGCCTGTTATGCAAAATAAAATTCTAACAAGACATAAAATTACAAGAAGTATTAGAGAATACTTAGATAGTCATGATTTTGTGGATATTGAAACACCTTATTTAAACAGATCAACTCCTGAAGGAGCAAGAGATTTCTTAGTACCTTCACGTGTACATCATGGTGATTTCTATGCTTTACCACAATCGCCTCAATTATTTAAACAATTATTAATGGTTGCTGGTTTTGAAAAATATTACCAATTGCTCGTTGTTTCAGAGATGAAGATTTAAGAGCGGATCGTCAACCAGAATTTACTCAAGTCGATGTTGAATGTCATTTATGACAACAGATGAAATCATCGAAGTTGGTGAAAATATGGTAGCTAAGTCATTAAAGATGTAAAGGTGTTGATGTTAAGTTACCACTTCCACGTATGACTTGGCATGAAGCGATGGAAACTTATGGTATTGATAAACCAGATATCCGTTTTGAGATGAAACTTGTTAATTTAAATGAAGTTGTTAAAGATGTTGATTTTATGGTATTTAAATCAGCTTTAGAAAATAATGGATATGTTAAAGGTATCAATGTTAAAAATCATGCAAGTGATTATTCAAGAAAGAAAATTGATCAATTAACTGAACTTGCAAAAACTTATAAAGCAAAAGGTCTTGCTTGGTTAAAAGTAAATAATGGTGTAGGTGAAGGACCAATTGCTAAATTCTTTAGCGAAGAACAAATGCAAAGATTAATTGAAGCAATGAATGGTGAAGATAACGACTTATTATTATTTGTATCGGATACAAATATATGGTTGTTTGTGATGCTTTAGCTGCTTTACGTAATCATTTAGGAAAAGAATTGAATTTATATGATTCAAAAGAATTAGGATTATTATGGGTTGTTGATTTTCCAATGTTTGAATATGATGATGAAACTCAAAGATATTATGCAATGCATCACCCATTTACAAGACCTAAAGAATCAGATTTAGATAAAATAGATACAGATCCAGCAAATTGTCTTGCTGATGCCTATGATATTGTCTTAAATGGTTTTGAGCTTGGTGGAGGTTCTCAACGTATTTACGAACAAGACTTACAACAAAGAGCTTTCAAAGCTTTAAGTTTAACAGATGAACAAGTAAGAAATAAATTTGGTTGGTTTGTTGATGCATTAAAATATGGGACACCACCACATGGAGGATTTGCTTTAGGATTAGATCGTCTTGCCATGTTACTTACTGAAAGTGATTCTATTAGAGACGTTATTGCTTTCCCTAAAAATGCCAGTGCAACATGTCCAATGTCTAAAGCACCAAACAGTGTAGAAGAAGATCAATTAAAAGAATTAGGTATTGGAGTTTTAAAAGATGAATAACGATCGTATACAAGAAATACTTGATTTAATGGAAGAAGCAAGATTGGATTACTTTTTAATAAGTGATCCTCAATCAATTGCTTATTGTACAGGATACTATAATGATCCGCATGAAAGAATGTTTGTTTTTATGATTTCAAAACATGGGAATCATACCTTGTTCATGAATGATTTATTCTATTTAGAGCATGATTTAGATGTTAACATTGTTTGGCATAAAGATGGACAAGATGCTATTCAAACAATTGTTGATGAAATGCATTTTCCAGGAAGAATTGGAATTGATAAAAATTGGGCCTCACATTTCTTGTTAGATCTTATGAAAAAACTCCCAGATGCAAAATATATCAATGCTTCACCATGTGTTGATCTCGTTCGCATGAAAAAAGATTTACAAGAACAAGTTTTAATGATTGAATCAAGTAAAATCAATGATGCTGTTATGGAAGAAATCATTCCATTCATTCAAGAAGGCGTGACAGAAAAACAACTTGCTAAAAAATTAGATGAATTATTTTTCAATCATCATTCTACTTGTTATGGTGCGATTGTTGCATTTGGTAAAAACGCTGCTGATCCACATCATGAAAATGATGATACACCACTTAGAAAAGGTGATTGTGTACTGATTGACATGGGATGTGTTTATAAAGGGTATTGTTCTGATATGACACGTACATTCTTTTATGAAGGTATTTTGGAAGAAGAAATTAAAGTTTATGAAATTGTAAAAAAAGCAAATGAAGCTGCAGAAGCAATGATCAAACCAGGAGTTAAATTATCAGATATTGATAAGTGTGCAAGAAAAGTCATCAGTGATGAAGGCTATGGAAAATATTTTACACATCGTTTAGGACATTTTATTGGTCGAGATGTTCATGAATATGGAGATGTCTCTTCGGTAAATGAAATGGAAGTTGAGGAAGGAATGATTTTTTCAATTGAACCAGGTATTTATTTAGAAGGAAATTTCGGAGTACGTGTAGAAGATCTAGTTATGGTGACAAAAGATAGATGTCAGGTTTTAAATTCATTTACAAAAGATATTTATATTATTTAAAAACGAGCTTGTGCTCGTTTTTTTGTATAAAAAAGAAAAAAATGAGTAAACTTTTAAAGTGAAAAATATTTTTAAAACCTCTTTAAATAGACAAATTTTGTCAACAAGAAATTATATAATAATATCAAAAGAAAGGATGAATTATATGGAAGTAAAAAGAGGAGATTTGTTTTATGCTGATTTGAGTGTAGGTGTAGGAAGTGAACAATCTGGAATTCGACCTGTTGTTGTTATTCAAATGATAGTGGGAATCGATTTAGTACAACTATTATTATTTCACCTTTGACATCATCTAAAAAGAAAAATATTCCTACCCATACATTTATTAAATCAAGAGATGATTTAAAAGAAAATTCAATTGCCTTGCTTGAACAAATGAGGACTATTGATAAATCACGGTTGATTAGAAAAATAGGGGAATTAACGCCATTAGAAATGGAACGTATTAATAAATGTATTCGTATTAGTTTAGGGGTTTAAACTTACATAGAATGTTTCAAAACGGGCTTTGCTTCGTTTTTTTTAAAAAATATACTCTTAACAAAGAAAAAGAAATCAATTTGTGATAGAATAGTTAACGAGGTGACAAGTATGTATTATTTTATAGGAATTAAAGGGTCAGGAATGGCTCCACTAGCAACAATTTTATATGAATTAGGGAACGAAGTTGCTGGAAGTGATATTGATAAATATATATTTATTGAAGATGAATTGAGAAAAAGAAATATTCCAATTTATTCATTCAATAAAGATAATATAAAGGATGGTTATCACGTAATTATTGGTAATGCTTTTGATGAATCCAATGAAGAAGTCAAAGCAGCTTTAGAAAACCCAAAT
>ENA-OQDF01001221-OQDF01001221.1-human-gut-metagenome-genome-assembly--contig:-NODE-1221-length-10479-cov-2.592446_pt1 | contig 10479 bp, 14 predicted proteins | sample MGYA00242769_ERZ504597 | MGnify/ENA primary metagenome ERZ504597 (study PRJEB26092, sample SAMD00036305) | human gut metagenome | host: Homo sapiens | study: EMG produced TPA metagenomics assembly of...
CCCTGTTTTACACCAAGAGACATAAGCATCATAAGCTGTGTGAGTTTTTTTGTTTTGCCGTCTTTTGTGATGGTGCATTCAGATTCGAATTTTTTTGCTTCTTTTACAAGAAGTCCTGCCGGTCTTGCATGGATTCCAAGTTCGTCTTTAATTGTATACTCAAATGTTTTCATAGTTTTGTTCTCCTTTTATATTATGTTTTTGTATTTATATTTATCCTACAGTTACCTTCGACAGTGACATTTAACTTTATATCTTACTCATTGATATCCGTATCTAACATTCTTTCCAGATGCATGGCAAGATATCCGATTTCAATGTCCGGAATCGGAAGCTTCAGGCTCTTTTCCATCTGACGGCAGATTCGCTCTGCTGCCATAAATGCTTCCGGGAACTTTACGGACATATATTCATTCAGATTCATTTTTAATTTCTCACCATGGATTGCACGTGCTACCATATAGCGCACATGATTCATCAGACGATTGTATCCGAGTGACATGACGTCGATAGAATTTCCGGTTTCTTTCTCTACAAGAGAAATACATTCGCGGACTGTTCTGGCAATCTCCATTGCCTGGGAAACATTTTCATCTACGATGGCAGCATGCACATGCAGGGCGATATAGCCAATCTCATGTTCATCTATCTCCAACTGAAGTTTTTCCTTCAGAAGTTCCTGAATACAACTGGCTACTTTATATTCTTTATAAAACATAACACGGATGTCATCAGTCAGCGGGTTGCTGATCTGCTCTCCATTCTGAATGCGGCGGATCGCAAAGTCCAGATGATCTGCCATGGTAAAAAGAATTGTCCGGTCTACTTTGCCAAATTCCTGCTCCGCCTGATTCAGCACTTCGTTTGCAAACTCCAGACAAAGTGGTGAAACCGATTTGAGGATATCTTTTGCCTCTCCTCGCTCTGTCATTTCTTTCAATGAATAAACCTTTGCTTCCGCAGTGACCGGAACAGTTTGTCCCACTTTCTTGCCAAAAGCAACTCCTTTTCCCATAACCAGACATTCCTGGTTATTTTCATCCTGGATTCCCATAAAGGATTATGATTTAAATTTTTGCTATCCTGTACAACATCCGTATCTCTTCCCCATCCGGGTAGTTCTTACTGAAGAACCTCGATTTCGAAAAGCGGCTCTCCTGCTTTGACCTGACCCTCATTTAACAGATGGATTCTCTGGTTATCCTCCAGCTCTGTACAAAGAACCGGTGATACAATAGAAGGTGCGTTTTTGCTCAGATAATCCAGATCCAGTTTCAGCATCGGATCTCCTTTCTTCACTTCCTGCCCGCTTTCTACCAGTGCCTCAAATCCCTCACCATTCAGTTTTACAGTATCGATTCCTACATGAATCAGCAGACTGATTCCGGATTCTGTTACAAATCCAATTGCATGTTTTGTGTCAAAGACAAAGGCAACTTCTCCATCTTCCGGAGCTCGTACATATGGGTCTTCCGGTGGTAACTACTGCGCCGTCTCCCATCATCTTCTGGCAAAGGCCTCATCCGGTGCTGTAGAGAGCTCAGCCGCTACACCAGTGATCGGACTGGAGATCACAATACGGTCAACGACTTCTGTCCGGCTTCTTCTTTCTGTTCATTTACTTCCTGTGTTTCATCAGCTTCTGCCGGTGTTTCCAGAGTATCCGGTGCTGTTTCCAGATAATCCTCAAGATTTGATTTGATAACAGTAACATTCGGTCCGTAAATAACCTGTACACCAAGACCTTTGTGTACCACACCGGATGCACCTGTTGCCTTTAACACACTATCATTTACCAGTGATGCATCCTTAACCGTACAACGAAGACGTGTTGCACAGCAATCCACATCACTGATATTTTTCTTACCACCAAGGCCTCTTGTGATTGCTTCGCTGACCGGATCAGAAGAACCAGCTTCAACGGCACCGTTCTGTGCTTCCTTGCGGGCATTTACATCAGCCTTTGTATAAAGTTTTGTTTCTACAGCATCATCTTCACGACCAGGTGTTTTGAAATCAAACTTTTGATCATGAATTTGAAAATAAAATAATATAAAAAGAAATAAATAATACCAACCGGGATAACTCTCATCCAGCTTGTCTTTGCATTTCCCTGAAGGATACCAAACAGGAAGAAATCAAGGAATCCACCGGAGAAAGTAAGTCCTACGGCAATATTCAGCATATGTGCGATCATGTATGCGCTACCTGCCAGAACTACCTGAACAGCAAACAGTGCCGGAGCTACGAACAGGAATGAAAATTCCAGCGGCTCTGTAATTCCGGTTGCCATACATGCAAGCGCTGCAGACAGAAGAAGGCCTCCTGCCTGTTTTTTCTTCTCAGGTTTTGCACACTGATACATAGCCAGTGCAGCTCCCGGAAGACCGAAGATCATAAAAATAAATTCTCCGGAAAAATATCTTGTTGCATCAGCACTGAAATGTGCAATATTTGCAGAATCAGCTAGCTGTGCAAAGAAAATATTCTGGCCGCCCTGTACCATCTGTCCTGCAACTTCCATTGTACCACCGACAGCAGTCTGCCAGAATGGCATATAAAATACATGATGAAGACCAAATGGAATCAGTGCTCGTTTAATAAGTCCAAAAATCAGTGTTCCAACATAACCGGTTCCTGTTACAAGGCCACCCAGAGCATAGATTCGTTCTGAACTACCGGCCATACAAAATACAGAAGAATTCCCACAAACATATAGACGATCGTGGAAATGATCGGAACGAAACGGGTACCTCCAAAGAATGACAGTGCATTCGGCAGCTGTATTCTGTAAAATTTGTTATGCAGGGCTGCTACTCCAAGTCCTACGATAATACCACCAAAAACGCCCATCTGCAGTGACTGGATACCGCAGACAGAAGTGATCGTTCCCTCAAGAACGGATTCTGCGATCTCTCCATTTGCAAGAATCTGTCCTGTAACTGTCAGCATCGCATTGATCGCTGTATTCATTACGAAAAATGCGATAACTGCTGATAAAGCTGCAACCTCTTTTCCTTCTTTGCCATACCAATTGCAACACCAACTGCAAAGATCAGTGGCAGGTTATTAAAGACTGCACTTCCTACGCTGTTCATGATCACCAGCAGGGAATGAAGCAGTGTTCCGTCACCCAGAATCTTTGTCAGACCATATGTCTCAATCGTTGTTGCATTGGTGAAAGAACTTCCGATACCAAGAAGAAGTCCGGCTACCGGAAGGATTGCGATCGGGAGCATGAAGCTTCGTCCGACACGCTGTAAAACACCAAAGATTTTGTCTTTCATCTGAAACTCTCCTTCTATATATTTGGTAGAAGTGAGTATGCATAAGTGCCTTAATCAACCGGTTTTTGTACAAAGGCACTAACATACATAAACACTTCTCGTTATGTATAGTTAATGCCTCCTGAAATCGAGTTACACACTACAACTGATGAAAATATAACACGCCAACCCAGAACTTGTCAACCCGCTATTTTATATTTTTACTGATTCTATTTTTACTGAATTACTGTCCACTCCGTTCACAGCAGCTTTACTGATACATAGCATTCAAAAACATTGGCTTAATCGCAACTACCTCATCATATTCTTCCTGCGATACTTTCACATCACTGTTCAATGCTTTGAGATCTTCCTTGACAATTTCAAGTGCCTGGCCTTTTTCTTCTGCACGTCCCTGTTCGATCACTCTCTGCATCCGTTTCAGTACCGTCGGGTGAGCATATCTGGCAGGTACGGAAAATCCGGATAACCTTTAACGTAATCTTCCATTTGCTTTCGTGCCTGTTCATCCTGGCTCATGATTGCTTTTCGATTATTACGTGCCGTTGGCAGAACACTGAAACCGGCAAAAGTAAAAACAGCAGCGATACCAAACAAAAGAAGTATACTGCAAAATCATTGTGTACAATAAATGAATAAATTCCTGCCGCCACTGCTACAAATCCCAGCATAGTAATTGCCATTGCCACCCAGCGATAGCTTGGGCTTGTGCACTGATAGGTCCGTCGTCTTCCCGCCGCCCGGCTCAGATTCTCACTTAACTGAGGTTTCTGGTCCAGGTAATCAATGGCCCTCTGAAGCTTTGCCACTTCTTTTTGTGACTGAGTGGTTATTTCCGGTCTGGAACGCAGCTCCCGTTCTTTCTCTGCTTTCTGCTTTTCCAGCTTCGCTTCCGCGGCCTCACTGAGCAGCCGTATCTGTGGCTGCTCAGCTGAAAGCAGTTTCAAAAGATCATCTACCTGATTTTCATATTTGAAATTGCATTGTTTCTGCTGTCCGTCATCATACTCCACAACCAGATACGGAATACTGGCAAACATTCCTTTTCCAGAAAATCCACCCTTACTCATAGCCACGCGTTTAAAGACGCGTCGGACCGCCGTAAAAGGAATATAATAGCACCTGTCTACATAAAAGCTGTTCAGGTAAATTGCTTTCTTTCCGATCCCACAGGGGCCGACCTTACGACAGGATTTTCTGTCTTCCTCAAGTTCCGGTGCCGGAAGCTGAGATGTACTAAGTGGATGTGGTTTAAAAATCATGATATCAGACCTCACTTAAAATAGTTTCAGGCAGCTGCATGTTTCTTCGCTGCGCGAAGGAAAATAACAAGAAGTACGATTGCAAAAATAATACCTATCGGATAAGCTACAGCTGTATTATAAACAACTGCGCCTTCTGCCGTTTTGGAATTGATCAGACCGCCAAAGATCATTCGGTGCAAGGATGAAATATGTACTGGAAACTGCACTCATAAAAGTGGCCGGAACTGCTGTGATCCAGAAGTTTTTCTTTTCACTTACCAGATACATGGATGCTGCCCAGAGAACGATCATTGCAAGTGTCTGGTTTGTCCAGCTAAAATAACGCCAGATAACTGTATAGTCAATTGCGCCAACTGCATTACCAATACCAAGAACAGCGCCAACACCAAGAACCGGAATACAAAGTTTCAGTCTGTTAGCGTATCTTCCCTGATCAATATGGAACCAGTCAGACAGAGTAAGTCTTGCTGAACGGAAAGCCGTATCACCTGAAGTAATAGGACATACAACAACACCGATCATCGCAAGTGCAATACCAACACCACCCATTGTCTTGGAACATACATCATAGATAGCTGCTGACTGGCCACCGGAAAGAATTTCTGCAAGACCTGTATTCAGTCCGCCTGTAACTTCATAAAGAGCACATCCTGCTGCTGCCCAGATCAGAGCAATGATACCCTCAGCAACCATTGCACCATAAAATACAAAGTGACCCTGTTTCTCACTCTTCATACAACGAGCCATCAATGGTGACTGTGTAGAATGGAAACCGGAGATTGCACCACAGGCTACAGTAATAAACATAAAGCTCCAGATTGGTGTTCCTGCCGGATGCATACTGTACATATGACTCCAGATTTCAGGAATCGTAAATTCAGGGTTTGTATAGATTCCTATGATAACACCAACTGCCATAATGATCAGGCAGAGACCAAATACCGGGTAAATCTTACCGATGATCTTATCAATGGAAATAAATGTTGCAATAAAATAATAAACCAGAATAAGAATAAGCCAGAACAGTGTAGTGGTAAGAACACCTGACAGCCCGCCATTCTTACACAGTGTAACAATAAGACCTGCAGGACCTACTGCAAAAACAGTACCAACCATGATCAGGAGTACTACTGAAAATACTCGCATGATGTTCTGCATAACACCGCCGAGGTATTTACCTGTAAATTCTGCTACTGAGCTTCCGGAATTACGTTCGCTGATCATTCCAGAGAAGTAGTCATGAACACCGCCGGCAAAAATTGTACCAAACGTGATCCAGAGAAATACGATTGGTCCCCACAATGCACCCTGCATCGCACCAAAAATAGGTCCCAATCCTGCAATGTTAAGAAGCTGTACAAGGAACAGTTTCCACTGTGGCATCACTACATAATCCACTCCGTCGTTGATGCTTACCGCCGGGGTTTCACGATCATCTGGTCCAAAAGTGTTATCAACGACCTTACCATAGGTAAAGTAACCGATAATCAGAAGTGCCAGACACAAAATAAAACTGATCATTTAAATCCCTCCCTCTACTGCAATTCACAGTTGTCATATTTTTGTCAAAGTATGGCAGATCAGCTTACCATACACTCTGCTTAGCAATTATTATTATAAAACTTCTCGTTTAAAAACAATAGTTATTGTTAAATTTGTCTATTATTCTTATAAATATACAGGAATATTGTATACAATTTTATTTGTCTATTCCATAACATCTTTGTTATTTATTTATCATATTTATAAATCAATTTTACTTATTTCCTTCTGGATCAGCAAACCTGCTGCCCTGGCCAACTGTCCGACCTCCTGTATTCTGGTATATTCTTTTCCATAAATTATTTCTGCCTTCAATGCGCCTGCATCCGTTCCCATAAATACAGCAGAAACACAGATGCCTTTTCGTTGCAATGCCCGCACTTCAGCCGCTGTATCATTAACAGCTGCCTCATCTCCATAGTCCTTTCCAAATGGAAACTGTTCTGAAGACTGTATACGAAAACTGTCATTTGGTTCCGCATCCGTCAGTAAAATAAGCAGATGACGGTCAGCTGATTCACTATGGGATCTCAGAAGTTCATTCATCTCCCGCATGACAAGTCCGTCACGATTCCAGCCAGTTGCAAAGTATCGAAAAACGTCATCACTTTTTTCTCCTCAAATGCCTTCAGAATCCGAAGCACTGTATATCCGCGTACACTGCAGAATTCCGAAACTCTGACCGGAATATGACATGCCTGAAGACTTTCTGAAAGAATCACTCCCTGCGCAGCGATCATTTCCTGATACTGTAATCTTGACGCAGACGCATCCAAAAGAAGATCCACCGTAAACAGTGGCTTTTTCTCTTCATAATTAGCATGAAAGACCCGATTATCCATGACATATTCCGATCTCCACACTCTCGCAGGATCCAGGCGTCCAGATCTGCCAGGCAGTATATCCGGCTGCTGATGAACCATCATACAATTTCTTATCTGTGACGAAAGCTGTGCGATAATACTCTGATACAGTTTTTGATTTTTATAATAATATATTCTGTTTCTTTCCATCTGAAGCTGTGCCTGATTTCTTAGATAACGGTTTTCTGCTGATATTTTCTCTTTTGAAATATATTTTCCATCCGTAAACCATACGTGGCAGCCTGCGTGATTTCCTTTACAGAGTTCTTTCTCGGTCCTTGCCAGTTCCTGTTTTGAATACAGTGACCTTCCAAAGCAGTTTTCTATATATGCATGATCGGTTTCTTCTTTTTTTAAGATCATATGACTGCTGCTTTTATTCTGCATGATTCCATTCTGGCTGCTGTCAGCCTGTGAAGAACGCATTACCACAACCCGGTCTGTCTTTACCAGTTGAGCCGGCATGATTCGAGTCAGCAGCCTGGCCGCTGTTCCAGTAAAATGGAGCATTAATGGTTTTCTGATATGCTTTTTCCCATCAAATAAATAAAAAGTTTTGTAAATACTTACCAGTTTCTCTATAATTTCTTCCTGTGACACTTTATTTTCCGGAGTCAGAGCCAAAAGCAATTTTTTCTCAAATGGCGTCATCACTGGAAGTTTTCTGCCTGATACTCTGCTCCACCTGGCAGACTGCAGGGTATATACCAATTGATTTTTGCTCATCCATTCCTGCCGTGACAGCTTATACTCTCCTGCAAAAAAGCTTCTGCGTAATCCATCCGCACATCTTCCAGTGCCGGTCTAATCGGAATTTCAAGCTTGTACACGATCGGTTCTATATAAAGCCAGGCCAGATCATCCAGCATCTGCTGCCGGCTATCTCCCTGCCATCGCACAAAAAGTTCTGTAAGTGTCTTTTCGCCAAAATATTTATATGCAAGTCCTATGACCAGATTCATATAAAAATCCGGCCTGTTTTCCTGACTGTGTATTGCCAGAAACATTGGTTCAAAATCATAATGACCAGCAGCACCCCAAATCTGATTGGCGGCCCGTCTCTGTACTTCTGTATAAGATCCGGTCATCCATCAAACACCTCCGAAGCTTTGAGTTTCATGGAAATCCTGGCATTCATCACATCGCTGAGCAGAGCCTGCTCATAACTGTCAAATATTTTATTTGTCACGCCAAGATCAAGAGCATCTCTGACTGGAATTCCTTTGTGCATCAGGCTGATTGCATCCAAGAGTCCACGAAGATCCATTGCTTTTGAAGTCAGTTCTCCACTTTCACATTTTTTCTGGATATCCATAAAGTAATCCAAACTGCTTATTATATTTAGAAGAAAGATCTGGAAACTGTTCTCTTAAAAGCCTCTGCAGATCTTCCAGTGTAAGTGCAGGCATACGGATCACTACAAATCTTGACGCAAGTGCTTCATTCAATTCTCGTGTTCCTGCATAGTTATAGTTCATCGTTGCAATAAAGCGAGTATCGTCTGCCAGAGTTATTCTTTCATATCCGGGAACGTCTATAACCCGCCTGAAATCCAATGCAGAATGCAAAACTGCAAGTGCTTCATTTCTTGCCATATTGATCTCATCGAATATACCAAAGCCTCCATTGCACGCACAGCTGTATACTGGTCCTGGTCTGAATTCAACCTTCCCGTTTCTGAAAGTATCCGTGCCGATAAGCGAAGACGCATCCATATTGACATGAAATGAGATATCCCAGGCAGGACGGCCGAAAACTGCTGCCAGATTTTCCGCAAGTACATTTTTCCCCGTGGCTTTTTCACCTGAAAGCAATAGATTCTTTCCACACAAAAGTGCTGCCAGGGCTTCCTCCCACACTTTTTTGCCATAATAATAAAAATGAGGTACAGGAATCCTTCCATTCAGCTCCTCCTTCACCGGATGAGCCGCAGAAAACTCCTGTACCTCCTGAATCAGCTTCGGACTGATTCCTTCCTCTTTTAAAAAATCCATTATTTCTTTCATCTTTAACGCCTCACATTCATGTGTAAAAAAAACTGAAATGTCAATCCACACAAGGCGGTCATGACATTTCAGCTATATTAGTTCAAAAACTCAAATGGATCCTCATCCTTTAAAAAATGCATCAGCATATAGGCACACATAATTGCCACACGTTCTTCTTTGAGGATTCGTTTTACTTCGGTACGGTCAGCGAGTACGATTTCAATTTCCTCACTGTCTTCCTGTGCTGCCTTACTGATCTCACCGCTGGCATAGCCGTATACAGTTGCACAGGATTCATCTGTCATACCTACTGTTGTAAAATACGGCTTTTCGAATGCAGGATCTACTTTCAAAGGTTCCAGTTTAAGACCAGTTTCTTCATACATCTCACGGACTGCACCTTCATGGAAATCTTCGCCTGGCTCAACCAGACCTGCCGGAAATTCATAAATGTAATCGCCCAATGTGTAACGATACTGGCGTACCAGAACAACCTTGTCCTTCTTTTGTCCATAGATACTATAAATGATCACACCATCCGGATCATTACGTCCGGTCTTCAGTTTCAGCGCCGGAACATCCTTTGCTCTGGATGCCACGTAATAAGACACCGGGGTATTGTGAACACTTGTAGCATCCACATGATACAGATTGACAAAACGGTTATCTGTCATTTTTTCTACATTATGAATCTTTCCCATGGGTTTCCTCTTTTCTGCACACTCTGTCTGCTGTGCCTGAATCAGTCTCCCTTAAGGATAACACGAATTCTTTTATAAATAAAGAATACGATTACAGAAATCAGAATATATTTAAATAAGTTAAATGGAACGATGATCAATGCTACAAAACCAAGAAGGCTGTTTACAGAAGGATGTACTGCTGATCCCATTTCAATAAATGCTTCGATCGGCATACCAAATGCTTTGCCATATGCCGGAAGCAGTACAAATGCATTCATAAGGCAGGCTGCTGCTGTTGTCAGTACTGTACCTGCTGCCATTCCAATAACGGCATGTTTGCGACTCTTGTTATGATGCAGTCTGTAGATGATTCCTGCCGGTACAACAAATGTACATCCAAAGAGGAAGTTTGCAAAATCACCAACACCTGCTGTCATAGTTCCCATTGTTACAAGATGCACCAGAACTTTACCACTTCGATCAGGATACCTGCGATCGGTCCCATTGCGAAGGCTCCTACCAGTACCGGAATCTCAGAGAAATCCAGCTGATAGAAGGATGGTGCCAGGAATGGGAGCGGGAATTCAAAATTCATTAATATTCCGGCGAGGGCTCCAAGCATTGCGATCTGTGTGATCGTTCTTGTACGACTCCTCTCCATTACGTTTCCACTTTTTAAAACCTGTTCACTCATACTTATCTCTCCTTTTGAATTGTTCTTTTTTCTAAAAGAAAATTCTACGCTATGCTGCAGATAAGTTTAGTGGGGAGATTAGTTTCCGCTGCATAAAAAATCCCGGGAATAATCTTCCCGGGGTACTGAGCACGTATGAATTATTCGTGTTCTTCTC
>ENA-OQDF01001222-OQDF01001222.1-human-gut-metagenome-genome-assembly--contig:-NODE-1222-length-10466-cov-2.862269_pt1 | contig 10466 bp, 15 predicted proteins | sample MGYA00242769_ERZ504597 | MGnify/ENA primary metagenome ERZ504597 (study PRJEB26092, sample SAMD00036305) | human gut metagenome | host: Homo sapiens | study: EMG produced TPA metagenomics assembly of...
TTTCTTTTTCTTTCAGTGCCTTTGCAATAAATACTGCAGTGGTACTCGCATCAAGAAAAATATGATCACCTTCCTGCACCAGAGAGGCTGCTAGATCAGCCATCTGCTGTTTGCCGCTTACATTCTGGTTTTTTCGAATATTAAAGGGCAAGTCAATGCTTACATCCTCATTTATAACAGCACCACCATAACTTTTGGTGGCCAGTCCCTCTTTTTCAAGCTTGTCGAGGTCACGGCGAATTGTTTCTTCAGAAACCTCATAAAGCTGACTGAGTTCGCTTACAACGACCCGTTTCTCAGCCTGTAATTTCTCAAGAATTAAATTTCGTCTTTCTAATGCCAGCATTTACTTTGCCCCCTTTTGAGAACATTTATTTTATTTCTTTTAATTCATTAAAGAATAGAATCGATCATTCTCTGATCCGGATGAGCAATTACTGAAGAATCCAGATACATTCCCTTGGATGCTACAAGCTGTTTTGCTTTTTCGATGGAAGCTTCTACTGCTGAAACTTCTCCGGTAAGAAGCATGTAGGATTTTCCACACATACCTTTTGCAATACGTAATTCGATAACATCTACGATTGCTGTTTTTGCTGCCTGGTCAGCTGCTTCGATGATAGAAGCTGCATCATATGTTTCAAGGATTCCCAGAGCGCTGATCCCCTCGATCTGTGTTGTTCCATACATAGCCGGGAAGAGAGACTCATGAGGATTACCAAGTACAAAACTGTCGATGCATTTGTCCTCGTAAGTAGTTACTGCAGCGTCAACTGCTGCTTTTACTGCACTTAAATCGCCTGTGATAATTGCAATATATTTTCCCGGACATACGGTCTGTGCCTCGACGATCTCTACTTCAGATGTCTTAACCATGGCATCCGCTGCTGTGATACCTGTGGCAGTGGTTTTAAATTCAATCATTCCGATTGCTTTACTCATTTTCTGCACGTCCTTTCTACTTTGCTGCAATTATGATGTGGCGGTCTGTTACTTCAGTTACTTTACCAGAGATACTTGCATGAATGCTTACGCTTAATCCGTCAGCATGCTGTGCGATCATCTGTCCCTTGGTTACCATGTCGCCTGTTTTCACAATTGCCTGTGCCGGTGCGCCGATATGCTGGCTTAAAAGGATCTTAACCTTGGATACCGGAACTACATTCTCATCCATCGGTGCATCCTTATCGTATTTTGTCAGTCCGAGGCGAGCCATCAGACGTTCTTCCGGAACCTTACGATATTCTCGTGAAGGCTGAACGGTACCGGCTGTACTCCCTGAGGAGGTCTGATACCTGCTTTTCGAAGTCCGCCCTTCATGTCTGCAAGAAGTGTTCTTGGCGCCAGACTCTGTGGGCAGGCATACATTTCACATACACCGCAGGAACTGCAGAATGCAGAATCGATGTATGGATTACATCTCTGAAATCTCCGGCAGATGCTGCTCTCATAAAGCGGGCCGGATCGATCGGATGTCCAAGATTATGTCTTGGGCAAAGGTCCGTACAGGTATTACACTGGCAGCAGATAGATGCTGCACGTTTTAAATCTATTGCTGATGTTCTCTGTTTCTTCATAACGATCTGATGATCTCTTGGAAGAACGAGAACAGCGTTTGTTGTTTTGGTCACCGGATCTGCTCCGTTGCCAATGCGTCCCATCATAGGTCCGCCAACAAAATAAACAGGATCTTTGGTAGTAATATTACCAGCCTGTGCTACTACTTCGTCTAAAGTACATCCAAGCGGTACTTTAACTGTAACCGGATGTTCAACTTCTGCTACGACTGATACGTATTTTTCTGTAACAGGTTTCTGGGATTCCAGTGCCTGATATACATTGTAGATCGTCTCTACGTTGAATACGATGACGCCCTGCTCAATCGGCAGTCCGCCTGGTCTGCATACACGTCCGGTTGCTTCATAGATCAGCACAACTTCATCACCCATCGGATATACTTCATCAAGAAGATGAAGTTTCAGACCAGGGAATTCTTCAATGTGCTGCTGCAGTGCTTTAACTGTCTGTACATATGATTTCTTGATTCCGATAATGGCCTGTGAAGCACCAACTGTCTCCATAACCGTATGGAAAGTTTTCATGATCTCATATGCATGTTTTTCAAGCAGCTGTCTGTGAAGTTTCAGCAATGGTTCACACTCGGCACAGTTCAAAAGAATTGTGTCCGCCTTGTCTGTAAGCTTGGCATATGACGGGAATCCGGCACCACCTGCACCTACAACACCATTGTCCTGCATAATTTTCTGTAAATCTTTGATTTCCATGGCGTTACTCCAATCCTGCACCATCATCGACGATTCCGACTATTGCCGCATCGATCGGTGCTGTTTCTTCGCCGCAGCCAATTCTTGCTGCGCTTCCTTGTGCCACCAACACATATTCCCCGATACCTGCACCGATAATATCGATTGCAACGATCTGGGATAAGTCAGCTTTCATATGATGCACCGGCTCCACGATCATGAATTTCTGTCCTATTAACTTGTCGCTCTTCCGCGTGGAAACCACGCTTCCAACTACTTTACCTACTATCATGTGTGTGCCTCCGCATGTTATTCCTATAATCCCTCTATGCCGTGGCGTAACTGCCACCGGCTGATTCTGAGGAATTATTTACTTTATGATGGTAACTGTATTGCCTGTGGCAATCTTTGCTGCATTCGCTTCATCTGTATCAATATGCATTTCCAGTGTAAAGCTGTCGTCTACACGAATTGCAACATGATTAAAGATTGTTCCGCGCTCATTATCTGCTTTGACAGATACGATATCACCGTTTTTCACTCCGGCTGCCTGTGCATCCTTCGGAGACATATGGATGTGACGCATAGCCACGATACATCCCTCTTTCAGATAAATAGCACCCTTCGGTCCAACGATCGCAATCGGTGCGCTTCCTGCAATATCTCCGGACATACGTACCGGAACGTTCATTCCAAGTTTGATAGCATCTGTCGCAGATACCTCAACCTGTGTTGCACTGCGGACTGGTCCGAGTACACGAACTTTCTCGATCGCACGGAGCTTCAGACCAACGATCGTAACAGTTTCATTTGATGCAAACTGTCCACCCATAAGATCTTTTTTCTTTGTGAGCTGATATCCTGGTCCAAATAATGCTTCTACGTGTTCCTGAGTCAGATGAACGTGTCTTGCAGATACACCGATTGGAACCATGAAGCCGTTGCCTTTGTCTTCAGACTGATTGATGGCATCAATTACCATCTTTGTGATCAGTTCGATGTTTTTTGATTCCAAGATTACACCTGCTTTCTTCCGTTTTCAGGAATATATTATTTCAGTACCGGAAGGATTTTTTCTACGTCTGTGTGTGGTCTCGGGGATTACGTGTGTAGCAACGAGTTCTCCAAGTCTGGATGCTGCTGCGCTTCCGCTTTCTACTGCAGATTTAACAGCTCCTACATCTCCACGAACCATAACTGTTACCAGTCCGGATCCGATTTTTCTGTTCCAACGAGTGCTACGTTAGCTGCTTTGCACATCTGGTCAGCTGCTTCGATTGCTGCTGTAAGTCCTCTGGTTTCTACCATTCCTAAAGCTTCCTGTGTCATGATTATTTCCTCCTTATGGATAAATGAAAATTATTATTTATTTTCTTTTTTGTTTCGTCAGTTTTTTTCTTCCAACGGCTTGCACTTAACTCCACGAGCTTGACAATTTCTTCGTGAGGCCGTGCGATTACTGCATAACTCGCCGGTTTCTTTATTGCGCCTGCCACAGCAGCTTCGACTGCTTCGTTTACTGCTGATACATCGCCTTCTACAATAAGAGTTACCAGTCGTCCGCCCAGCTTACGTTCCCATGACGCCAGCTCAACGTCTGCAGTTTTACACATGATATCGAGTGCATTGATCGCAGCTACGACACCTGTGATTTCGATAAAACCATATGCTTTACTCATGAGCGAACTCCTTCAGATAAGATATGTAACTTATCAGATCTTTGGAAGAATTTTTTCTACGTCTGTGTGTGGTCTCGGAATTACATGTGTAGCAACCAGTTCTCCAAGTCTAGATGCTGCTGCGCTTCCGCTTTCTACAGCTGCTTTAACTGCTCCGACATCACCGCGAACCATAACTGTTACCAGTCGGATCCGATTTTTCTGTTCCTACCAGTGCTACTTCTGCTGCTTTTGTCATTGCATCAGCTGCTTCGATTGCTGCTGTCAGTCCTCTGGTTTCTACCATTCCTAAAGCTTCCTGTGCCATTGTTTCTTCCTCCTGAATCATTGTTCGTTAATTGATTTCTAATATGCCAGGGATATCAGCTGTCAGCTTTTATCCAGGGCGCTGATTTTCAGCATCTTTACCGTATCCTCGGTAGGATTCGGTATTACGTAGTGCTGCACTACACCAGTTCTCCGGTTTGCTTCTGCCATTCCTGCTTCCACAGCTGCGGTTACGTCTTCGACGCTTCCGCGGAATTTGATGCATACCAGAAGCGGTACTGGCAGGCTGTCAGCGTTTGCAGGTTTGTTCTTATCGAACACCTCCAGGCGGACATTGGCTGCCTTGCATCCTGCATCTGCCGCTACAAAGGCTGTCGCCAGCCCGAATACTTCCAAAATTCCTACAGCTTCTGCCATTTTGCTTCTCCTTTATTTCCGGATTATTTATTAATGATCGCGATCTTAAGACCTGTCATTGCAAGGTTAGTCTTATGAGCTTCATTGATCTGCTCAAGCGGGAATCTGTCTGTGATCAGATCAGACATCGGAAGTCCGATTGCTTTTGCTCTCTTGAGGAAATCAATGTTGTAGCATAATCTCTCAGTGTGTATACCCAGGAACCAACCAGGTTGATTTCTTTGGAGCAGAGATCGAAGTGCGGGTTGATTGTAGCATCTCCACCATTGATGAAGAAACCAAGTTCGCAAAGACCGCCGCCGTTACGGATGAATTTGTAGATGTTTGCATGTGCGTGCGGGTTACCTGTGCACTGGAATGCAAAGTCTGCAAGATGTCCGCCCTGAGCTTCTTTAACAGCTTCTGTAAGAGCTTCGATTCCTTTGTACTGTGTGAAGTCTACGGATACTTCAGCGCCCATCTTCTTAGCGAATTCAAGACGTTTTGCGTTTCCATCTACTGCACAGATGTTTTCAACACCCATTGTACGAAGGATAGCGATGCAGATAAGACCGATCGGTCCGCATCCCTGAACAACAACTCTTGAGTTGAATTTCAGGATTCCTGTTGTTTTTGCTCTTTCAACTGCATGGATAAGTACTGCACATGGCTCGATCAGGATACGGGAATCCAGATCCAGATCACTTACGTTGAAGAATGTAGATCCGAAGGATCCGCCTCTGATCAGGATGTAATCAGAGAACCATCCGTTAAGATGTACATCATCATCTGGAAGAAGTCCGTATACATCAGCTCCACCAACGTTTTTCTTGTTGAGGTCGAACATTGTGATTTCCGGATCATCTTTGAAGATCATACATGTAACAACTTTATCGCCGACTTTAACTGGTTTTCCAGCTGTATCAACTTTAACGTTTTTACCCATTTTTACGATTTCACCAGTTCCCTCATGTCCAAGAGCAACCGGAATCAGGCCAAATGGATCTCTTTTGAATTCGTGTGCGTCAGTACCGCAGATACCGCATCCTTCTACTTTAACAAGGATATCGTCATCGCCAACTTCCGGCATTGGGAATTCTTTGATTTCATAATGTTCCAGTGCTGTAAGCATTGCAACATGTGCTGTTTTTGGGATTACCGGGTCAGCTGTCGGAGCTACTGGAGCTGCTGCTGCCGGAGCTGCTGCTGCAGCCGGTGCATTTCCGGTCATTCCGGAAAGAACCTGTTTTACAATTTCTTCGATATTTACATTGTTCATATCCATTTTAATATTTCCTCCTGATTAGCGAATGCAAAGGCTGTCTGACATTACGCAGCGTCTTCTCTTTGTAAAGGTGCTTGCACTTGTAAGTCCCTCACCTGTACGGCTTGCGATTGTGAAAGTACAGTACCTTCTCCACCAAATCCAAGTGCAGAATAGGACGGGCCATTCTTAACAAGGATTGCTGTATCGATTGCTTTCGCATATTTGGTAATGTTGTCAACATTCTTGGAATGGATGTGTGCTGAATGACGGTTGCCATGTTCAAGCCATACAGCCTGTTCTACAGCATCATCAAAATCTTTTGCTCTTACGATTCCAAGGATTGGCATCATAAGCTCTGTTGTGATAAGCGGATGTTCCTTCGGTCCTTCGAAGATGATGCAACGGATATTTGCCGGTGCGTTTACTCCGATCATGGAAAGAAGTGTTCTTGCATCACGACCTACACATTTACGGTTCAGTTTACCGCCTGCCAGAACAACTTCTGTTAATTTGTCCTGTTCTTCTTTGGAAGCCAGGTAGCAGTCGTTTTCTGTCAGCATGTAATGCATCAGTTCATCTACTACAGAAGATACAGCTACAACTTCCTTCTCTGCGATACATGGAAGGTTGTTATCAAATGTACATCCGTTTACGATGTCCTGTGCTGCTTTACGGATATCAGCTGTTTCATCAACAACTGCCGGTGGGTTACCTGCACCAGCTCCGATTCCTCTCTTACCGGAGGAAAGAACTGCTGTAACAACTCCAGGGCCGCCTGTTGCTGCGATCAGCGGAATATCTTTATGTTTCATCATGATATTGCTTGTTTCAAGCGTAGGTTTCTCTACTGTTACTGCAATATTGTCCGGTCCGCCAGCTTCAAGAGAAGCTTCGTTTACCAGATTGATTGCAAAGATAGAGGTCTTGATTGCTGCCGGATGCGGGTTGAATACTACTGTATTTCCGCCAGCCAGCATACCCATTGTATTGCAGAGGATTGTTTCACTCGGGTTGGTACAAGGTGTGATCGCACCGATTACACCAAATGGTCCCATCTCGATCAGAGTAAGTCCTCTGTCTCCTGACCATGCAGTTGTTGTGATGTCTTCTGTACCAGGTGTTTTGTCTGCTACCAGATGATGTTTCAGGATCTTGTCTCCTACGTTACCCATTCCTGTTTCATCAACGCCCATACGAGCCATAACTTCTGCGTTTTCTTTGATTTTTTTACGGATGCAGGTGATGATTTTTTCTCTCTGATCCATGGACATCTTCTTAACGATCAGTTCAGACTTCTTAGCAGCCTCAATTGCATCGTTCATATCTTTGAAGATACCATGTTTTCCTGTCGGAGCATCTGCAATCTGCATTTTTGCCATTACTTCCTGTACAATGTCCTGTACCATGCTCTCACTAATTGGCATGAGATTGTCCTCCTTTAATGTCTACCACTTAATATGGAATGGATTATTTCATTCCAAGCTGTGCCATAACCTGTTTTGTGATGTTTGCAACCAGTTCTGCATCAGCTGCTCCTGTAGCTGCCGGAGCTTCTGCTTTAGTTTCGCTTCCTACGAAATCATACTGATATCCCGGGAACTGTTTGTAATCCTGGCTGTGACAAGCGCCACCGCAGTTATGACAGTTAACACCATCTTTGTTCTGGCAAAGGTTTGCAGGATGTTTTCCTGGCATACCGAATTTACGACGGATTTCATACAGTTTCTTGATATTTTCTTTGTCGAATTCCTTCGGGCCACCGAGCAGTTTGCTCTGATACAGCAGCTGTGCATAGAATTCAACGGATTCCATCTTCATGTATGCAGCGTTCAGGTCTGTGCTCCATGTAAGAGCTCCGTGGTTCTCAAGAAGAACTGCATCGAAGTATGGAAGATATTTTTCAAGGTTGTCCGGAATTTCCATTGTGGAAGGTGTACCGTACTCAGCGATCGGAACACATCCAAGAGCGATAACTGCTTCTGGCATGATCGGCTGTGTAAGCGGGATACCAGCGATAGCAAAAGATGTTGCATAGATCGGATGAGCATGTACTACAGATCCTACGTCCGGTCTCTTCTGATATACTCTCATATGCATTTTGATTTCAGAAGATGGTTTGAATCCCGGGTTAGCCTGAATTACATTACCCTGAGCATCTACTTACAGATGAACTCTGGAGTCATAAATCCTTTGGATACGCCTGTTGGTGTGCAAAGGAATTCGTTGTCATTCAGCTTTACGGAAATGTTTCCGTCGTTAGCTGCAACCATGTTACGGTTGTAGATACGTCTTCCGATGTCACAGATCTGTTTTTTGATTTCAAATTCGTTTACCATGCTTATTTTCCTCCTAAAGCAATTTGGTTTTTTGCAGCTGCCCGTCAGCTGAAATTCAGTCCCTGGACAACCACTTTGGTTTTATTGTACTTCTAAGGAGATTTTACTCCTTATAAACAAGATTGTCAAGATTTTATCGTTGTTTTGTGTTGTTTTTATCACGATAAAAATGTTGTTTTTGTTGTTTTCTGTTCATCCACCAATCTGAACATGCAGAGAACTTACGGATTCTGCTGCTTTCTTCAACGTCTGCATATGTTCCTGTGTTGGTGGAAGAATTCCTTCCATTAAATAAGGTCTTCCAAGTCCGATGTATTTATCCTGACCAAGTCTGTGATACGGAAGCAGGTGAAGCTGTTCCACACCCGGAAGTGTATCTGCAAAAGATGCAATTCCCTGGATTTCTTCCACTGTATCATTAAAAGTCGGAATGACCGGAACACGGATGATCAGCTTACATTTACCGGAAAGTGCTACTTTACGGGCATTTTCCATCATAAGGTCATTTGCCCGTCCGGTAAATTCTTTGTGTTTTGCCGGATTGGTATGCTTGATATCCATCAGATACAGATCCAGATACGGAAGGATTGTCTCGATCGTCTCAAATGGAGCACAGGCCATACTTTCCAGTGCAGTATTGATTCCCCGTTCCTTTGCTGCCCGAAGCATATCTCTGGCAAATTCCGGCTGGCAGAGGCTCTCACCGCCCGAAAGAGTAAGTCCCCCTCCGGAGCGGCGGTAGTACGGACGATCCTGTTCGACTACTTTGATCATCTCTTCTACTGTAACATCTCGACCGATCACCTTGTCTTTGCCAAGGACTTTCATTGTCTGGATTCCGTATTCCTGTGATTCAGGGTTGCAGCACCATCTGCATCTCAACACACAGCCTTTCAGGAAAACAATCGTACGGATTCCCGGGCCGTCATGGATCGAATATCGCTGAACATCAAAAATGCGGCCTTTTGTCTGTAAATAACTCATAGTTTACCTCTTAGAAGCCCTGTTCTGTTCTTCTGATGATATCGTCCTGAAGAGAACGTGACAGTGTTGTAAACAATGCACTGTAACCGGCAACACGAACAACCAGATGTGCGTATTTCTCCGGATGCTTCTGTGCATCGATCAGAGTCGCTCTGTCAACAACGTTAAACTGCATATGCATTCCCTTCTGATCAAAATATGTTCTGATCAGAGCCACAAATTTCTCCAGTCCTTCTCTTCCGGCAAGTGCTGACGGATGGAATTTCTGGTTAAACAGTGTTCCGTTGGATACGATAAGTGATCCAGTCTGGAAACAGATGTTGCTGCTGCCGTCGGACCGTTGACATCTTTACCTGCAGAAGGAGAAACACCATCTGCTACCGGAGTATGCGCATAACGGCCATCCGGAGTAGCGCCTGTCTGTCCGCCCAGCGGAACATTCGCAGATACCGGATAAAGTCCTGCATGGAACTGTCCTCCACGTGGATTATGATATTTCTGAAGAGGACGTGTATAGGTATATGCAACATCTCTTGCAAAATAATCCACATCATCGATGGCATTTCCGAATTTCGGAACTTCATCGATCATATCATGCAGTTCTGTAAATTTCTGAATCTGCTCATCGGAAGGTTTCAGTCTCATAACTGTCTGAAGAACTGCTTTTGCTGTATCTTCGTTGACAGTCATTCCTGCATCCTGCATTCCCTTGAGAATCATTTCTGACATATCGGCAACAGATTTTTCATCAAGGCCTTTGTCGTAGTTCCATGCGAGCGCTTCTTTATAAGTCTCCATGGAAACTTTCTTATCTTCATAAACAAGCTTGCGGATCGCATACAGGGAATCTGCCATATTCGCAATACCAAATCCCTGCGGACCGGTAAAGTTATAAACTGCTCCACCCTGCTCTGCTGTAAGGCCACGGGTCAGACAGTCATCTACCATGGATGCAAGGAACGGAAGCGGACATCTCTCTGCATGTGCAACATCGATCGCATTATCTGCATTGACCATCAGAGAAATACAGTATTCCATCTGTTTCTTGTATGCATCATAGAATTCGTCGAAAGTATTCATCTTGGTAACATCGCCAGTCTGAATGCCAACCTGTACACCCTTGTCCATACCATTTGCAAAAACAAGTTCAAGCGGACGGCACATATTAAAGAACGCTGCATCATGCCAGCCGTTTGTCTTACCGGATTTCTGCGGTTCAACACATCCGATGATGTTGTATTCTCTTGCATCTTCCAGAGTGAGGCCTCTGTTC